>Ga0180433_10006043_pt1 | contig 16066 bp, 12 predicted proteins | sample SS_ome_8_FD_132980 | JGI IMG/M metagenome (GOLD analysis project Ga0180433, IMG submission 132980) | Hypersaline lake sediment archaeal communities from the Salton Sea, California, USA - SS_1_D_1 metaG | ecosystem: Environmental > Aquatic > Non-marine Saline and Alkaline > Hypersaline >... | reverse complement strand
TCATATCTCGCCAAAGATGAGACTGACTCCATATACGATTCTATGTCTTTGTTTGGCCTTGCAGCGGCTTATGAGGCAAAAAAGGATTATCACTCTTCAATAAGCTATTTGCAAAAAATAATCAGTGGTAGGAGCGATCTCCTGAAAGAAGAGGCTATGTTTTCTTTAGGTAGAATATATAGTTTAAGTGGGCAGTTTGAAAAGTCTAAAAATATTTTTCAGGATTTTGTTGATAAGTACAAGGATTCGCCACTGCTTCCCTTAGCAAAGGCGGGTATTGAGAAGGGCATATAGAAAAGATTTGCCATAGGCAGTCGCATAGACGCGCGATAACACATTTTCGTATATTTAATAGATGGAAATACGAGTTCTTGAAATGAAAAAACCTTAAAAATACGCCCCTTAAAAAAATCTCTTTTATTGTTTTAGAGTCAAGCAATTATGAAAAACGTTCTGACTTTTATTATGGCTGGCGGCAGGGGAGAACGATTGATGCCATTGACTCAGGATAGGGCAAAGCCGGCCGTTCCATTCGGTGGAATTTATAGAATTATTGACTTAGTACTTAGTAATTGTATAAATTCAGAACTCTATAAAATAATAGTTCTCCCCCAATACAAATCCCAATCACTAACAGACCATTTAGAAAATGGCTGGAATATATTTAATCAAAAATTAGGACATTTTTTAAAGGTTGTGCCGCCACAGCAAAGGATTAGCGGAGACTGGTACCAGGGAACCGCAGATTCTATTCGCCAGAATATCTACCTCATTGAACAATCCATGGCCCACTATATCTTAATTTTATCCGGGGACCATATTTACAAAATGGATTATGACCGTTTTTTAAGGTACCACATAGATAGAAATGCAGATGTAACAGTCGGCCTGATAGAACAAGGGCGAGATATGGCAAGTCATTTTGGTGTTGCTGAGGTTGATGAGGATTACCAAATCCATGGATTTCAAGAAAAACCGACAAAAAACCCTAAAACAATTCCAGGCAATCCTAACAAGGTATTGGTATCCATGGGTATATATATATTTAAAACAGACCTACTCTTGGATCTCTTACGATTAACCGATAAAAATGATTTTGGGAAAGACTTGATTCCCTATTTGATACATAAATCCGATGTGTATGCCTACCCCTTTAAGAAGGAAAATGTGATTGAAGATTATGAATATAATATCCATGGAGATAGCGGAAAAGAGATCGGTAATACCAAAGACTCTTCATATTGGAGAGATGTTGGTACATTAGATGCTTATTGGAATGCTAATATGGATTTAACCGGTCTTAACCCACCGTTCAATCTTTATGGTAAAATGTGGCCTATTAATACATATCAATTACCGGCTCCACCTGCAAAATTTAACTACAGTAGTGAAAGAGGTGAAGATATCAGGGTAGGTAAGGCCCTTGATTCCATAGTGGCCCCTGGGTCGGTTATTAGCGGAGTTGTAAGGAACTCGGTTATTTCTTATTATGATGTTATACGAAGCTGGGCTCAGGTTGAGGAATCAGTAATCATGGATTATGTTGTGGTAGGTCGGTACTGCAAAATAAAAAAGACCATCATTGATAAGCATAACATCATTCCTCCCAAGACCGAGATTGGCTATAATCCCACTGAAGACAGAAAAAGATTTACAATAACGCCTCGAGGGATTGTGGTTGTGCCAAAGGGATTTTTTAAATAAAACAAAGGAGTTAGTTTAGCATACCTTTTACGTCTATCGCTTACGTGAAGGAAATTTCAAAAGCTCTCACTAAAGTCAGGCTTCACAAAGCTGCTCTTTTAGTGCTTGGACGCGAATAAACTCAATTTTCAAGCCTTTCTTTATATGAAAGGCTTAAAACCCATGCATAAACATCTTTTAAGGCAAGCCCGTTTTCCCTTGCAATTTTTCTGCATTCTTCATATTCCGGTACAAATTCCGGCTTTTTATCATCACCTATTATTTTTTTAACCTTTATATCTCCCCAGGGTGATTTAACAGCGATGACTTGCCTCTTTAATATCGTCCTTTCTATATAATTGAAACGAATGCCTAAGGCAGTTGACTCTTGAAAAATAATTGTTGTAAGCAAATCCTTGTCCTCAGGTCTTGCTATAACCTCGATTTTTATGCCAGGCCTGTTTTTTTTCATCTGTATGTGTGTATAATTCACGTCTATGGCGCCTGCATCGAATAATTTCTCCATCAAATAGCCCAATAATTCCGGGCTAATGTCATCAAGGTTTGACTCAAGCACTAACACAATCTCAAGGCCTTCATTACCTTTATCATTACCGATAAGGATTCTCAAGAGGTTGGGTCTACTATCAAGGATTCTGTCGCCAACACCATAACCTATGCTATGTATAAACATTGGGGGAATGGGTCCAAAAGAGGAACACAAGGATGTTATTAGTGCCGCACCTGTTGGTGTTACAAGCTCAGCATTTTGATTCGTTTGATAAATGGGTATTTCCTTCAAAAATTCCATTGTTGCAGGTGAGGGCAATGGAATTTTACCGTGAGCGCTGTCTATGATGCCGCTGCCTAAGGCGATTTTAGATGCTGCCATCCTCTCGATATTGAGAAGATAAACACCAGCAACTGATGCCACAATATCTATAATAGAGTCAACTGCACCGACCTCATGGAAATGTATATCATTTGGCGAAACATTGTGGATCTTGCCTTCAACTGCCGCCAGCCTTTTAAAGATCTGTATAGATTTTTCAATGATAGGAGAGGGAAGGTTGCTTTTATAGAGGAGAGTTGTTATATCCCTTAAATGCCGTGATTTATTATCGATATTTTGAATGGAAACATTAAATTTGGTTCCGTGTATACTGTTTCTTTCCTCTTTCGTTGTCCATATTTTATATCCATGTAAATTAAGTCCGGAAAGAATTTTTTGCAGTTCTTCAATTTTAAGTCCAGCGTCAACCAGGGAGCCTACAAACATGTCACCGCTTACCCCGGAAAAGCAATCAAGATATGCTATTTTCATGCCTTCCCTGAATTATTAGGACCCAGTAGCCCTTTCCCTGGCTTCTTGTTTCTTTTTACATTCAATGCATAAAGTTGTAACAGGTCTTGCTTTCAGTCTTTCTTTCGAGATATTTTTTCCACAGACTTCACAGATCCCGAAGGTATCATTATCGATTCTCTCAATGGCCTCCTTGATTTTTTCAATCAATTTTCTTTCTCTGTCCCTAAGCCTTAAAAGAAAATTCCTGTCTGTCTCCAACGACGCCCTGTCTGTAGGATCGGGAAAGTTATCCTTTGTATTTGTCATTCCACTTACAGTTTTTAGAGCCTCATCTATCAGTTCATCAAGCTGTTTTTGCAGTAAACTCTTAAAGTATTTTTTATCTTCATCGTTCATTTTTTATCCCTTAAACTAGGCTATGCAATCACTAATTCCCTTTAATTTTTTCCCAGAACTCTCTTGTCTTAGAAGGTTTCTTGTGTTTTTCTATCTCCATAAATTCCATCAACAATTCCTTTTGTTTTTGGCCTATCTTTTTTGGTATGCTTACCATTATTTGGATAAAAAGATCTCCGAAGCCTCTTCCTTTCCTTAAGTTCGGCATTCCTTTTCCTTTTACCCTGATAATATCACCTGGCTGAGTTCCTTCAGGAATAGTTATATCTATTTGTCCATTATCACCAAGAACTGGGATTGAAACCTCAGAGCCTAAGATAGCCTGTACAAAAGATATAGGAATCCGGCATTTTAAATCATCTTCCTCCCTTACAAAAAACTCATGTTCTTTAATAAAAACTGCTACGTAAAGATCACCGGGCGGCCCTCCTTTTTCTCCAGGCTCTCCTTCTCCTTGTACCCTGAGTTGAATTCCATTGTCTATACCTGCAGGAATTTTTATCAAAACCTTCCTTTGAGCCTTTATTTTCCCAGTTCCCATGCATACCTTGCATGGGTCAGTGATTATAGAGCCTGTTCCATTGCATGTAGAGCAGACTGTCCGTATTTGGAAAAATCCTTGGGAATGAAGAACTTCACCCCGTCCCTGGCAAGTAGGGCAAACAGCAGGCTCGCTTCCAGACTTTATCCCCGTGCCTCGGCATTCATTACAAGTATCCCATCTTGTAAAGGCAATTTCTTCTTCCTTGCCGGTATATGCCTCCTCGAGGGTAATCTCTAAATTGTACCTTAAATCATTTCCTCGTTTTGCCCTTGTCCTTCTGGAACCTCGTCCGCCAAACCCAAAGAAGTCCTCAAATATATCACCAAAGGTGGAAAAAATATCCTCAAACCCGCTAAAACCAGAAAAACCCGTTCCTTTAAGTCCATCATACCCATAAAGATCATATATTTTTCGTTTATCTTTGTCTCTAAGTATCTCATAGGCCTCTGCTGCTTCTTTAAACATTTCTTCGGCCTTTTGATCTCCCGGGTTTCTATCTGGATGGAACTTAAGTGCAAGTCTCCTGTAGGCCTTTTTTATTTCATCTTCATCTGTGTTTCTCGAGACACCAAGTATCTCATAACAATCTCTTTTATTAGACATGACTACAAATTTTTATCAAAGGTCCCTTGATCTTCGTCTTCGTTTCTTTTTTCTACACCTTCTTCAATAAAGTTATCATTTTCGATTAATAGGTCTTGACCCTGAATATTGCTGTCTTTTTTAGCTGGGGTAATTTTTTTTGCAGCAATTTCTCTTAAGGCAAGGACTACCTCCTCATTTGAGTCAGAAACAAGTGGCTCCTCCCCCCTTCTAAATTGAACGATTCTCTTCGTGACGAGATTTACAAGGCTGTATTTATTATAACCAAGATTTAAACAATCTTCTATCGTAACACGAGCCATAAAAAACTCCATATAAAAAATGTAATGCATCAACAATGTAGGTTCTTAAAAGAACATCGTTATATTAAGGGCTTTTTTGTTATGATTTTTAGTTTGAATATGATGTCTCTTTTTGCCCTGGATTATAAAATTTGTTAGTATACTATTTAAAATTATAAAGGTAAAGATTTTTTTAAGTATTATTTTATAAATGTTTAGTTATTACTATTTTATCACGTAAAATAAAAAAACAGCTGCATTTTTATTATTAGGGATAGGTAATTTTTTTTATAAAAACTATATAAGTAAGAAATGAGGCACATTCAAGTAATATTTTAAGGTATAGTCATCCACAGCAATCTTTGCAACAGATCGGCAGCGTAACTAAAATATTTTACATTACTCACCTAAGAAACCTCATAAACAATAAGATAATTTAAAAAATAATTTTTTCAACACCTAATCCACTCGCTAACCTTAAACCTTATAATCATTTAAAGGCGGAATAGCTATCTGGCAAAATTGGGGAATGCCTTGTGCTGTCACTATTTTGACTTATAACGAGAATTTCTTTACATTAGCAAATAAAGACATTCCTTATTTACGAAAAATAGTCTATATATTTATAAACTGTTTTTTTAACCTTAAATGATTCAAATGTGGTTATATTTATTATCTTTTGCTAACTAACAATTTTTCATTAAATTTTTTAAAATCACAGTAAATATGCTTGCTAATATCTTTAGTTGTGCCTTAGTCGGTATAGACGCATATGTTGTTGATGTTGAGGTGGATATATCCAGGGGGCTTCCTACTTTTTCTACTGTAGGCCTGGCGGAAGGGGCCGTGAAGGAAAGCAAGGAAAGGGTTAAGGCTGCGTTAAAAAATTCTGGCTATGATTTCCCGGCAAAAAAAATTACCGTTAATCTTGCGCCTGCAGATATAAAAAAGGAAGGTAGTGGCTATGATTTACCTATAGCAATCGGTATACTCACCGCGACTAAGCTAATAAATAATCCAAAATTGATAGATCACCTCATAATTGGAGAGCTATCCCTTGATGGAAGTATACGGCCGATAAAGGGTGCCCTTTCTATGGCAATAACGGCAAAAGCCATTGGCTTAAAAGGTATGTACCTTCCATCTATTAATGCCAGCGAAGCAGGTGTAGTGGATGGTATAAATATCTATCCTGTCGAAACTCTATCTCAATTAGTTCAGATCCTAAATGGATTTGAAGAGGTGATGCCTGTTAAAGTCGAAACAGGCGTAGAACATACAAGGCCGGAATATGATACTGATTTTAATGAAGTTTGCGGGCAGGAGAATGTAAAAAGGGCGTTAGAGATAGCTGCGGCAGGAGGGCATAATATTTTGATGATAGGGCCTCCAGGTGCCGGAAAGACTATGCTTGCCCAACGACTTTCTACTATATTGCCGGACCTGACTTTTAATGAGTCATTGGAAACCTCACAAATTTACTCTGCAATGGGGTTTATGCCGAGAAATCAAGGTATTATAACGGTTAGGCCTTTTAGGGCACCTCACCATACAATATCTGATGCTGGTTTGATAGGTGGTGGTAAAACGCCAAAACCAGGAGAGGTTAGCCTTGCCCACAACGGAATCCTTTTTCTGGATGAAATGCCGGAGTTTAAAAAGAATGTGCTCGAGGTTCTGAGACAGCCACTTGAAAATGGCTATGTTACGATTTCAAGGGCGAGCTCCACAGTGACATATCCTGCCAGATTCATTTTAGTTGGCGCTATGAATCCATGTCCATGTGGATTTTTTGGAGATCCGAGGCATGAATGTACATGTTCCTATAGGGAGATTATACGCTATAGGTCAAGGATTTCAGGTCCGCTGCTGGATAGAATCGACATACACATAGATGTTCCTTCTGTACCCTTTAAGGATTTAACAGGTGTCGGAGAGGGAAGGTCTTCTGCTGAGATACGTGATGATATTATCGCTGCAAGGAATATTCAGGAAGAAAGGTTTCACAGGACAAAAATACACACAAATTCGATGATGAATACCAGACAGATAAACAAATTTTGTAAGATAGACGATAAGTCAAAATCCTTACTCGAAATGGCCATGGAAAAGTTTGGCTTTAGCGCAAGAGCTCTCTCGCGCATTCTAAAGGTATCGCGTACTATAGCGGATATTGAAGGAAGCACAAATATTGAAGCCAACCATGTGGCAGAGGCGATACAATATAGGTCCTTTGATAGAAAATTAGTCTGATGAAAAAATTTTTTATAATAGTTTTAATCCTTTTTATATCCGCATTTTTTCTTGTTATGTCTGCCGGCATGGCCTTATGGTATCTGTGGTCCAGCAACCTTCCATATATAGGCTCTCTTAAAGATTACAATCCACCAATTATAACAGAGGTATTTTCCGAAGACGGAATAGTAATTTCCAGCTTTTTCGATGAAAAACGAATTTTAGTATCATTAGATAATGTTTCAGAGAATCTTATACATGCATTTATAGCTGCAGAAGATGCGAGATTTTTTCAGCATGGCGGTATTGATTTCTCGGGTATATTGAGGGCATTAATAAAAAATATTATGGCTGGAAAGATTGAACAAGGTGGAAGTACAATTACGCAGCAGGTTACCAAATCTTTGCTTCTAAAAAATCCGGAACGTACATATAAGAGAAAGGCGAGGGAAGCCCTTCTCTCCCTTCAAATCGAAAGGGCTTTATCTAAAGAAAAGATTCTCTATCTTTACCTTAATCAGATATACCTTGGACACGGACTCTATGGTGTGGAGGCCGCCAGTCAAGTGTATTTTGGTAAAGAGGTGAAAGATTTGAGCATAGCTGAATCAGCCCTCCTCGCTGGTCTTGCTAAGGCACCAAGTAGAGATGACCCTGTAAACCACCTTGATCGAGCAAAGAAAAGGCAAAGTTATGTCTTGGAAAGGATGAGAGAGGAAAGATTTATTACTAATGAAGAGTTTGAAGCAGCCCTAAATGAGGAATTGTACCTGGAGCCTTATAAGAAAGAGGATCCACTAAAGGATGTGCCTTACTTTACGGAGTATATCAGGCAAAAAGTAGTTAAACAATACGGACGTAACCTTGTTTATCGAGGAGGGTTAAAAATTTATACAACCATAGACTTGGGGATGCAGTCTACAGCAAAAGCTGCAATTAAAGAGGGAATTGAACAACTTGACAGAAGGGAGGGTTATAGAGGGCCCTTAAGAAGGGTTTTACCCCCCAATGAACAGGATTACTATGAACAGGCTATACAAGGAGCAGAGAAAAATCCATTGAAGATAGGGGTAATAACCGAGGGTATTGTAAATAAAATCGATACTGCTACGAAGGAAACCTTTGTTAGTATTGGCGGCCGACAGGGAGTTATACCCTTCTCAGAGATGGAATGGGCCAGGAAAGTTGACCCTGAAAAGGCATATTATGAGGATAAACTGAAAGCTCCTGCTGATGTTCTGGCACCCGGGGATGTTATACATGTAAAGGTTATTGGTCTAAATGATGATTTACCTGGATGGACTTTATCATTATATCAAGAACCTGAGGTTCAGGCAGCACTGGTTTGCCTTGATGGGAAAACGGGGTATGTAAAGGCAATGGTTGGTGGCTCAGATTTTCATAAAAGTCAGTTCAACCGAGCAATCCAAGCGAGAAGACAGCCGGGTTCAGCATTTAAACCAATAATTTACTCAGCCGCGCTGGACAAGGGGATGACACCATCTTCTATAGTATTTGACTCAGCCTTTATTTCATCTACGGATAGTGAAGAGGAGGCATGGAAGCCAAGAAATTATGAGGAAACATTTTATGGGCCTACACTCTTTAGGACTGGTTTAATAAAATCAAGAAATATAGTTACCATAAAGATTTTGAAAAAAATTGGTACAAGGTATGCGATTGATTACGCTCGTCGTTTTGGAATAGAATCTGCCTTAAGCCCGGATTTATCTTTAGCCCTCGGTTCTTCCGGGATGTCGCTTCTTGAAATAACGAGAGCCTACTCTGTCTTTCCCAATGGTGGAATGTTGGTAAAGCCGATATTTATAAAAAAAATAATCGACAGAAATGGAGAGATTATTGAAGAAAATATCCCAGTGCATTCTGAATCAATTTCCGAGGATACAGCCTATATAATGGTTGATCTCTTAAGTGCGGTTGTAAACGAAGGAACAGGCTGGAGGGTGAAGGAGCTTGGAAGGCCGGCTGCAGGGAAGACAGGGACGACTAATGATCTCAAAGATGCATGGTTTTTAGGTTTTACACCAAGCTTAGTTACTGGTGTTTGGGTAGGATATGATGATAGAAGGCCGATGGGTAAGGGTGAAACAGGGTCAAGGGCGGCGAGCCCCATTTGGTTATCCTTTATGAAAGAGACTTTAAAAGGAAGCCCCTCAACCCCTTTTAAGCAGCCAGACGGGGTAGTGGTTGCAAAGATAGATAGAGGGACTGGCTTACTTGCAAGCCCATATTCAGAAAAAACATGTTTCCAGGCATTCAAAAAGGGTACAGAGCCTGTTTCTTACTCTCCTAAGCCGAATTATGGGAAACCTGGGCAATTTTTTGAAATGGATATGGAATACTCGAATTGAAAAACCGAGAGTTATTGTGTAATCTAATGTTGAAATCAAGTGTTTAAATTTTTAATAATATGCTTGAAAAGATAACTCTAATAGTTTTAGATAATTATAAAATATTTATTATAAAGATACATAACTCTGCCTGAACTGAATATAGTCTTCTTCAAGAAAGCTATTTGATTGAGAGTAAATATTTGATTTATGAATTATGGCTGCAACCTCATCTCTTGATATCTTATTTCCTTTTAAGGCGGCAATTTTATTTAATGTATTGTATCCCAAGACAAAGGGTATTATACAAAACATCCTGACAGATTTTTCCTTCAATGGAAGTAATTTTATATAACTCAACGAAGAATCGAGATATTTAATTATTACGGGAAGCATATTTTCTGTTATGCCCTGCCTTTGTTCGACAGATAGGGAATGTATCATTTCAAGCCTTACATTATGCTTTTCCGTTATGCTAAGGGGGATATAACACCAACCTCTTGCTACATCTTTTTGGTAATCTTTGATTATGTTTATTAGTTGCAATGCGATTCCAAAGCGAACCTGAAATTTCTCAAGCTCAAGTTTCTTTTCCTTGATACTTCCAATCCGGCCGAATATCCTTGTCAGCATTATTCCTACTACACCAGCTACATAATAACAATAAAGCTCTAATTCTTTCATGTTATTTAGTTGAAATATTTGATTATTACTTTCCAATTTTAGCCTTTGGAATTTTGTCATACCATTTGATGTCTCCACGATTAAAGGATCAACAATTTCTCGATAGATTTCAGGTAGCTCAAAATAAGATTGTAATACTATGTGCCCGTTTTCTATAAGGTTTTTTTCATCGGAGTCTTCTTTCCAACGGAACTTGAGTGATTCGTAAAGGCCTAACCTCTCAGCTAGTCCCTTGTCCCCCTTAAAGATTTCAGAGAAATCTTCAAGATCCTTTATCTTTTCGGTTTCACTTTGATATACAGTATCCTCAAAGGTATCCGCTATGCGGAAAAGTAAATACCCAACGAGAACAATCTTGAAGACATCGCCCTCAAGCTGCGTTATATTAAGGGCGAATGTCCGGGAAACCTTTTGCAGTATATTACAGCAATAGTCCCAATTACTGGAAGTAAGGTTTTTATTCATTTTACCATAAGATTAAAATAAGATTTGTCAGATACTTTATACTATTTATACAGTACGCTGTATGTTGAAATTGGCAAATTAATTCCCTTCAGCCTCAAGGGCCCCATCTCTTTAAAGTCAGCGATATTTTTTGCCCTTTTATAGGTTCTTTCTGTAATCAAAATTTCACCTGGCTTTGCCACGGACTCCAGTCTTGAGGCAATATTAACTTGCCTCCCGATTACCGTGTAATCTTTATGAAATCTAGACCCAATATTACCTACCGTCATATACCCGGTGTTTATTCCTATACCTATACTTAGTTCGTGCCCGTAAGTTAGCCATTTATCCTTTAAGTGCTTAATTTTATTTTGCATATCTATAGCTAACAGTACTGTCTTTTGCGCATGGTCTGGAATAGTTACAGGATCGCCGAAAAATACCATTAAGCCATCCCCTATAATCTTAGCAAGGGTTCCGTCGTGCTTGTAAATTAGTTTTGTCATCTCTGACAGGTAATGATTCAGAAGAAGTATTATTTCATCCGGCTCAACAGAATCAGTCAAATTTGAAAATCCCCGTATATCTACAAAAAGGATGCTCATCAATTTTCTTCGGGAGATATCCGAAAAACCTTTACCATTCAAAAGAATCATATCAGTTATTTTTGGAGATAGGTATCTTCTCAATTCACTGTATTTTTTTAACTCCTTAACCTGGTCATTGACCGTTTTTTTCAATCCCCTATTAAGACTCAGCAAGTCTTCTTTGGCCTTTGCTAAGTCTTTAGTTCTTTCCTCTACCATCTTTTCAAGGTTTTCAGCGTACTTGTTTACCTTTTCTTTAGCAATTAGTAAAGCTTGATTGGTATTTCGTAATTTTTCATAGGCTGTATCTTTAGATATCACTGCATTTTTTAATCTGTCGATGGTCTCTATCATTTCACGTGCTTGTTCAGATCTACCGGCATTGTTAAGAAACAGTTTAAACGGTTTTTTCCAGGTATTGAGCTTGTCGTATGCAATATTTAAAATGAAGTAGGGTGCATTATAGATTTCCCCCTGGGTCAAGATATCTTTATTGTCTATTGTTAATGATTCAGTAATGAGCATTCCAGTGGGCTTGTTGTGTTTTTCTCTCTCAATATCAATGTCTATATCAGAGAAATGCCCTAAAAATACCTTTCTACCGTTAATAAAGGAGGGCTCAAGAAAAACCTCTTTTCCAAAGACCTTTCTCCTTTTTTCAATGGGAGAAAAGATTGTAAGCTTATGTTTTTCTATTTTTGGTTCAAGTTTAAGAGAAAGAAATTCCTCTTCTTCATTAAAAAGTATCTCCGGGTTATATTGGTTTAAGGGCTGTTTGATGTTTGCAGAAGGTAAACCCCACAAGGTGGGTATAGATGATATTATTCCCCTTAGGTATGGATCTCCGATATAATCTTTGTTTGGGTCTTGGTCTTCATGGAAGGTGATCCTGAGAATAGCATGTATCTTTTTACATTTTTTATCATAGGTAGGCTGTTTGATTATTTCTATATCCTTAGTATCATTCATATTTTTGTTGAAAAAAGGTATTCGTTTAATCCCATCATCAGGGCAGGAAAAAAGTTGAGTAAACATACGAAATCTTCCCCATGAGTTTAATTTCGCAGAGGAGGCACCGCAATTGAAAAAGAAATTTGGGTCACCGGTAATTTCCTTTGCCCTTCGGAAAACCTTTTGAAACGTGTTATGTGTGGTCCATTCATCCTCGTCTGTTAAATAGTCCTGTGCGGATTGATACCTATCTTCAGGAAATGGAAGCATGTCAAAAATTTTATTCTCAGAACCCAGCAGATTTTCGATATACGCACTTATTATCTTTGTATTTCGATTATTTATGCAATTTACTCTACTCATAATTTTTAATGCTTCAAAAAATAAAACTATCTTGACACATTGATAGGTGAATGGTACAAGTCTACATCAGTATATAGACTCATATAATATCGGGACGTGGCGCAGTCTGGGAGCGCACCTGAATGGGGTTCAGGGGGTCGCGAGTTCGAATCTCGCCGTCCCGACCAGTTTCGCAGTCAAAAGATTATAGTTAGCATTACATGGCTTTTGATCAAGTAAGAGCGTATTGACGTAGGCAGGATACAAAAGCATGGCTTCAGACGTCAATCTTTTTTCATAGTTCAGAGTGAGTATTACCATTTTTATGAATTATAATTCCTATTAAAAACCTTCATATGTAACCGCTACAGAAATTCACATGCAACAGTCACGATGACTATTGACTTTTCCAGCCTGTGGCCCTATTTGAAAATCAAAGGTGATTAATTGATATAAGGTTTTTAAACAATAAGGTTTTCCATGGCCTTTTTAGTACTCTAAACACTATAAAACAAGGGGATTGCACATGTCTATTTCAAAAAAGATAGAAGGTTCGATTAGTAAGTCCTCATTAGTGAGGAAGATGTTTGAAGAGGGCAATGCAAGAAGGGCGAAATATGGCGCTGAAAATGTCTTTGATTTCAGTTTAGGCAATCCACGTATTGAACCACCGGCAAGATTTAAGGAAGTATTGATGGAGTTGGCCGCTGACAGGTCTCCTGGTTTGCATATGTATATGTCAAATGCAGGGTTATTTGAAACCAGAAAGGCTGTAGCAGATTATATTGGAGGAAAAAACGGAATGCCATTTGGTCAGGATGACATCATTATGACTGTTGGCGCATCTGGGGCACTAAATGTTGTTTTAAAGACCATTCTTGATCCAGGTGACGAGGTTATTATACCTTCACCCTATTTTATGGAATACAACTTTTATGTTGATAATTTTAGTGGCTTACCAAGGGTGGTTAATACCAATAAAGATTTTTCCCTTGATTTATCTGCCATAGAAAATGCTATGAATTCAAAAACAAAGGCAGTTCTTATTAATAACCCCAACAACCCTACGGGTGCTGTTTACCCAGAGCAGGACCTTATTGATCTCGGAAAGCTGTTAATTCAGCACAGGCAAAGGCAGGGTAAGTCAGTTTACCTGATATCTGATGAACCTTACAACAAGATAGTGTATGACGGAATTAAAACGCCATCTATTTTTACCGTTTATAATGAGAGCATTTTGGCAACCTCATTTTCGAAAGACTTGTCTCTTCCTGGGGAAAGGATAGGCTATATTGCAGTTAATCCCACTATTGAAGACAAAAAAAAGATGATAGATGGTTTAATTTTGTGCAATAGAATTCTTGGCTTTGTGAATGCACCTGCATTGATGCAAAGGCTGATACCATCTCTTTTGAATATCAGCGTTGACATAGGCATTTATCAGCGTAAAAGAGATACCCTTAGCAAGGCCCTAAAGGACGCAGGCTATAATTTCACCCCTCCTGCGGGCACCTTTTATCTTTTTCCAGAAACACCCATACCGGATGATGTTGAATTTATTAAAGACCTGCAAGAGGAAAATATCCTTGCAGTTCCAGGCTCTGGCTTTGGTGCGCCCGGTTATTTCAGGATTGCCTATTGTGTTGAAGATGATACCATAGAGAGGTCTCTACCTGGTTTTGCCAGGGTAATGAAAAAATATAAATAGGAACAGTGCAATGTATTCAAAGATACTTCTTTTAAGATTTCCTCCAAAAATAGCGGATAAGGCTATAGCAGTCAATCTGGTTAAAAGATTCGACCTTTCGTTCAATATATTAAAGGCTACAATATACCCAAGAAAAGAGGGAATGATGGTCTTAGAATTAACCGGAACAAAGAAGAACTACAATCTTGGGATTAAGTATCTTAAAAACATTGGTGTCAAGGTGGAAAGCGTAAGCCATGACGTAAGGAAAAATGATGATAAATGTTTTCACTGCGGAGCCTGTACGGCTGTATGTCTTACCGGCGCTTTGTATATTGAAAGACCGCAAATGACCGTAGCATTTAATGAGGATAAATGCAGCGCATGTGAGCTCTGCGTGTTAGCCTGCCCGGCAAAGGCCATGGAGGTAAATTTTGATAGAGGAATATTAGAATAATTTTATACCCCGTTACAGTAATAAAAAATTATTCTTTTTCATCCTGCAAATCTTTTTATTCATACGCTTTTATCAAAAAATAGATTATTTTTTGAATACATTTCTCAACTATCCAGCATTAATCGGCTATCTTTTCAGAGGTTTTATTCAAGGATTTATGACCATGAATTGCCTTGAAAGGCTTGTGTGGGCTAAAACTCTGTCTTTATAAACATCTGCAATGAAAAAAATAAGAAATGATTAAAAATAAGAAAACCATTGCGGTAGCCCTCAGTGGAGGTATTGACAGCTCATGTGCCGCAATTATCCTCCAGGAACAGGGATGGCATCCCATAGGGATTCATCTTATCTTACCCGTAGATAATAGAGAACAAAAAATCAGCAGGGTAAAATCACTTGCAGACCAATTGAATATCGACCTGCATTTTTTAGATGTCAGGGATTGTTTCAAAAAAAATGTCATTGATTATTTTTATAACTCTTATAACCGGGGGCTTACGCCTAACCCCTGTGTTGTTTGTAATTATAAGATAAAATTTGAAGAAATAATTGGGTGGATGGACCAAACAGGCATTGATTATCTGGCTACAGGTCACTATGCAAGATTAATACAGGGTGAAGATGAAAGATATATTGAATTAATAAGGGCTAAAGATGATCAAAAGGATCAAACATATTTTTTGCATAGGGTAAGAAAATCTCATTTATTAAGGTCTTTATTCCCATTGGGTTATATGAAAAAAGCAAAAATATATAACTATGCTAAGGAAAGGGGATTGACCGGGCACGTCCATAAGGAAAGCCAAGAGGTATGCTTTATTCCAGGTAATGATTACAGATCGTATTTTAGGAATCGCAAAGAAAGCCGGATATTCTCACATGGAAATATAATAGACCTTGAAGGAACTATACTGGGGGTTCACCCGGGTACGTATGCCTATACGATAGGACAAAGACATGGCCTTGGGATACCTTCGCCACACCCTCTTTATGTATATCAAATTAAACCTGAAACCAATGAAGTTGTTGTGGCAAAAAAGAAAGACCTATTTGGGCGAGAACTCATAGCCCAAGATTTCTTATGGATCAAAGAGCCGTTGGATGAAAAGAGATACAGGGTAAAGGCACAAATAAGATATAGGCACAACCCGGCCTCAGGTACACTTACCATCCTTGACAAGGGCCTTGTTCATTTTGAATTTGATTATCCTCAGTGGGCCATAACACCTGGTCAGGCCCTTGTATGTTATGAGGGTGAAAGGGTTATCGGAGGGGGGTGGATAAGCAAATAAGCAAAATATTTTGGTTGCCTGTGCGGCTGCATAGATTCAAGGCAGGGTGGATAATCAGCAGGCCGTTATCAAGGACCAAAAATGAGTAATACTACATGGGGCCTCAGGGTAAATCCAGGTTAATGCTTACTGTTTAATTTTTAATTCTTAATGTTCAAGGTTCAAGGTTCAAGGTTCAAGGTTTACTGATAATTGCCGGGGCTCAGGGTAAATCCAGCTTAAT
>Ga0180433_10006042_pt1 | contig 16066 bp, 15 predicted proteins | sample SS_ome_8_FD_132980 | JGI IMG/M metagenome (GOLD analysis project Ga0180433, IMG submission 132980) | Hypersaline lake sediment archaeal communities from the Salton Sea, California, USA - SS_1_D_1 metaG | ecosystem: Environmental > Aquatic > Non-marine Saline and Alkaline > Hypersaline >... | reverse complement strand
CCGGCCAGTTCATGGGCTTCTTCGGGCGTCATCCCCTTCCGCTCGCGTCTCCTATGAAGATCTGCCGCATAATCACTTAGGTCGGCGTTGTCGGGATCGACTATTTCCACCCCCCCGAGATCGACGTCGATTCGCCCCGCCACATCATGAATCTCATCCGCACTCCCCACCAGCACTGGCCTGGCGAGCTTCTCCCCTGCCGCAATTGAAGCAGCACGGACCACACGCTCGTCTGACGCCTCGGGTAGAGCTATCACCGAAGACCGATCTCTAGCTCTTTCCCGAATGGTGTTCATGGTATTCATGGGGTTTCTCCTATCAGCGTATCCGAAGTCTCTCTTCGAGTCTCGCCGCCACTATCCGGGGAACGAATTGAGATACGTCACCCCCGGTGGAAGCTATTTCCTTTACCAACGAGGAGTTGAGGTAGGTGTACTCTTCACTGGGCATTAGAAATACGGTTTCAAGTTCCCTGTCCAGCCTCCGGTTCATGAGCGCCATCTGGAACTCGTACTCGAAGTCGGATATCACTCGAAGGCCCCTGATAACCGCGGTAGCACCTTTCTCCCTTGCGAAGCGTACCAGCAGACCGGAGAATGCTGTTACCTCTACGTCGGCAAGGCCCTCCGTCGATTGCCTGACCATTTCCACCCGCTCTTCAACAGGGAAAAAGGTATCCTTTGGTGTGGATTCGGCAACCGCGACTATGACCTTGTGGAAGAGAGCAAGACTGCGGGTCAGGATGTCCAAATGGCCGTTCGTGACCGGGTCGAAAGTCCCTGCATAGAGCCCGACCTTCAAGGCGTTACCTCCGAGGAGACCGGCCTGAGGAATACCACAATGCTCTCACCGAATTTCCTCTTCTTGTACATCTTGAATTTCCCGGGGATGTTGATATCTTCGCGCCGGTGATACCTGCATACCAGCACCCCATCATCGGAGAGGATGCCCGCCCCGGGCAGGCAGTCCAGAATCTCCTGCACCTTTCCCGACAGGAAGGGAGGGTCTACGAAGACGAGGTCAAAGCGCGGTCCCGGCCATGTGCGAACGAAATCGACGGCGTGCTGCCGGGTGATTACGGCGACATCGGATACCCCGAGCTTCTCGAAGTTTCTCCGGGCCATCTCCACACAGCGCCGCGCGCTGTCCACATAACGAAGTTGGGCCGCCCCCCTGCTCAACGCCTCGATACCCAGCGATCCGCTTCCCGCGAACAAATCGAGAACGGACTTACCTATGACCCAATCGCCCAGTATGTTGAAAACCGATTCCCGGATAAGGGCCAATGGCGGCCTGGAGAGAAGACCCCTGGGGGCTTCAATTTTACGCCCCTTATACTTTCCACCTATTATTCTCATGGCTCCGTCCTCAAAAACAAAAACCCGTGCTCTATTGTAATAACAGAGCACGGGCTATGTCAACTAGTGTGAACTAGCGGTAAAGCTCGCTCAGGCCCACCACAAAGGACAGGTCCTTTTCACCTATCCGGAGCTCGCCGCTCAGCCTTCCTGTGCCGCCGAGACCGACATCCATCCCGAGAACCAGTTCCGCTATGGCGTCCTCGCTGAATTCATTGCTGTCGGTACCGATGAATTCCTCTCCGTCCCCGGTGATCTGGTAGAGATCTTTGCTGACCTCACCGAATGCGTTGGTCAAGCTTATGCCCAAGTAGGGCTCCCAGGTCTCACGTTCCCAGGTAGTGAAAACGCTGAATTGGAGCTCATTCCACCTGTAACGGTTGTCATACCTCTCGACCCAATAATCGCTGTCCACCCTCATGGGTACCATAACCTCACCCTCGGAGTAGTAGGACAGCGCCTGGACGTTGAAGAGGACCATCATGTGGGGTGCGTCGATCTCCATCACGCGCACGGTCGCACCCCCGCCATAGGTCATACCCTCCGATCCGTCAAAGACCGGCGAGCCTGATGCGCGTACCGTGAGATCGCTGACACCCAATCTCGCATAGAGGTCGATGTTGTCCCTGAAACCCCAGATGATCTTGCCCAGATAGCGCCTTGATTCGACAGGGTCGCCCTCAACCTCTTTCTTCTGGTTCTCGACTTCCATTGTGAAACCGTAGTTCTCCCGGCCCACCAGCGATGCCGGATTGCCTACCCCGGCCGCCACCGCCAGAGAAGGAAACACCAGTGCCGCCGTCAAGCATGCTAAGATGACTAACCTCATGGTCTGTCCTACCCCCTCAAAGCTATTCGTTTATGGTTATGTCGATCTCACCTTCGACGTCTATCATCCAGACCTTGGCCTTGACCTTGGTCTTGCCCGCCTCGGTAAGAGGGGGAACCACCAAGGTGGTGATGGGCATACCGGTGTTGTCGGTTATGCCCATGTAGCTGGTGAGCTGTCCGTCGCCTTCCAAGGTGAATATTATGGTGGCGTTGTCTATTCCACGAATATAGTGGTCGCTCACCGTAACAAAGATGTCGCAGCTATCCCCGGCGGTGCCGTCCAAGGTGGCCGGAACAGCCTGAAGCGCGATTTCGCCGTCGATGATGGGCAAGGTGTAGTACATCTTGCTCCAGATCTCTCGGCTCTCGATGATGCCGCCTGAGGTGCTCGCCGATATTCCCACGGTCTCGAAAGTCGAGGTACTTGCATAGGTCAGGCAGGCCCTGGAGACGCCCTTGATCGGCGTGCCGCTCAACTCAAGACAGGGGTAATCAGCACCGGTATAGGATTCCGGGTTTATGAATCCGACGTCACTCCGATCCAGGGTGAAGTAGACCACTGTCCCGTTCTCAACCGGATTGTTATACATGTCCCGTACGATCGCAGACACACCGGCCGAATAAGTTCCGTCACCGTTCGTCGTAAATTCGCCTATTCCAATGAAAATCGAATCGGGCGGGCCGGCACAGATCCCGACCTTGGTGGTTGCAGCAGCGTATTCTCCGGATTCAATGGAAAGCAGAACCGTACCAGGTTTGGTTCCGGCGTTGACGTCTATGGAAGCCATTCCTCCTGTGGTTTGCTTGACCACCGGTCCGTAACCGTTGCCGGGGCTGTCGAGATACTCACCGCCACCGGGTCCGTATTCTATATTGAAGCTGACATCAGTAGCGTTATCGACCGGCAGACCGTGTGAGTCGTAGACATGCGCCACGATGGTCGCCACATCCCCTGAGCCTGTACCGGTTACCGATATCCATGCTGTATCCGGTTCGGCAAAGATGGTTCCGGCACCGTCAGCAAGAATGGCTACACCGGCGTCGGCACAGAAAGTCCCGCAGCATGCTCTGACTGTGGCCAACCCCCCGCCGGTCGGCACGAACCGGGCCGTAGCGACCCCGGATTCCGCAGCCACCGTGGGAGTTACCACGCCGTTCCCGCCTGTAACACTGAAGGTTACCAGCGTTCCATCGGGGACGGGATTACCATAGACATCACTTATCTCAGCCACTATCGTCGAGGAAGAACCACCTCCCCCCGCAATGGCATCAGGCAATGCGGATACGCGCACTTCCGCTGGATCACCTGCAACGAATATCGCCTGCGCGCTGGCCTTCGAATTGCCGCATTCTGCGGTGACCTCAACGTCATGGTTCGCAACCCCGGTGGGGCGCAGCTCGGCCGTGGCCATTCCAGAACGCGTCAGCCCCACGTTTGTTATGGTCCCCTCGCTTGTGGCGAACCCGACGCGTGTACTATCAGGTACGGGGGACCCATCAGTAAACGAAACATAGGCGGTGATAAGACTGGAATTGGACGGCGAAGCAATTACGGTCATCGGTGAGGTCTTGAGAGAAACCACCGGGTCCTCGAAAGCGACCGCGATGCTCTGCTGGGTCCCGCTAAAAGAGGCCCGTACAGTCGCCGTGGCACTGTAGCCAGCGCTTGTGAGAAGTGCCTTGGCTTTGCCCCTTGAATTGGTGGAAGCCGTCTTGGTTATTACCCCATGGGTGGTCGTGAAGTCTACCTCCACGCCGCTCACGGGCGTATTATCCTCAGTAAGGAGCGTAGCCTCAACCATCTGGGCGGAACGCCCGTCCGCGACCATCTTCGCGTATGGCGCGCTCAGCATCACGTTGAGCTCGCCGAAACTTACGTAAACCGGTTTCTCGAATCCGCCATAGACCGCGTTGACCACGGCCATGCCGTCTATTGTCCCGCTCAGGAGGTAAACGTTGGCGAAACCCTCCTGGTCGGTTATGGCCGAGCCTCCGATCGATCCCAGGTTCGTGCCGAAAGTGACCTCGGCACCGCTTATAGGAACGCCGGAAGTGGCCTCTTTGAGCCACACCATTATCATCGACGCTGAAACCCCATCGGCCGGTATCTCGGCAGGATTTGCATCCACCTCCATGATGACGCCGCGGGTATAGACATTGGCAAACTCGACGTAGGTGGCTCCTTCATAGGTGATATCGGCTTCGATCGTCACCGTCTCGTCATCGGCAGAGGCCGCGCTGTAGTAGGTGGCCTGCGCCAGGCCCGTAGAATCGGTCTCGGTCGTGGCGGGATATACCATCCCCCGGTCCGGGCTGAGGGAGAATGTTACCTCGGGACCCTCTACCGGCAGGCCTTCTCCGTCTACGAGCATGAGATATACCCCAGATGTAGAGAGCCCGTCCGCGAGAATGGTGGCGGGATCAACAATCAGCATTCCCTCTCCCACCTGTATATAGGTGGTCTTGGGAAGCAAGTCGTCTCCGCTCGCCGTAACCGCGGCGACCCCGGTCGTGGCCGGGGCTTCATAGGTGGCAGTGGCAGTGCCCGACCCATCGGTTGTCTTGGTGGCCTCTATGGTTCCGAAGTCGTCGGCCACGGTGAATTCGATCTCATGGCCGGCAACCGGCAGGCCTTCCCTGTCCGTGACTACGACCGAGACTTCCGCCTGCTCACCCGGCTCTATCCTGGACTTGTCCACGGTCAGCGACGCGATTGTATACTGAGGCGGCTCGGTCTCAATGATGGGATCGAGTGAGCCTTCCTTCTCACCGCATTGCAAACATGCAAGTGCCAGGAATGGAATCACCAGAACAAGGATCTTCCGAATTCTCAGATTCATCTCAAATACCCCCGATCACCTTCACTCAACAATCTTAGGAGTAACAAATATCAAGAGTTCCCGTTTCTCATTGACCTTGGACTTCGAGCCGAAGAACCTTCCAACCAGGGGAAGGCGTCTCAAGACCGGGATACCACTCTCATAGATACTATCGTTATCTCTTATCAGGCCGCCTATTACGGCGGTTTCGCCGTTCTGCACCATCACCCGGGTATCAGCCTCAGAGGTGACGATTATGATACCTCCCTGCACGGTGGCCTGCGATGAAAGGTCGCTGACCTCGGGATGGAGGTCCATGGTTATTTCGCCTGTCTCGCTGTTGACGTGAGGCACAACTCTCATCTGAATTCCGACCGTGGTGAGCTGGGTTATCGGGTTACCGGCCTCGTCGCTTACGATCAAAGGTATCTTCTTTCCGACGATTATCGTGGCCTCACGATTGTTGAGCGTCGTGATGGTGGGATTGGAGATTATGGTAGCCTTATTTTCCCTCTCCAGGGCGTTAATGGTCGCTTCGAACGAGCCATTCGGTCCGATTACCTTGCCGATCTCCAGCTCCGCCTTGGGCTGGGACACCGTCTGCTGAGTCGTGGTCGTGGCTTCCATCTGCCCTGTAACATCGACCACACCGTTGAACTCACCCTGGACTCCGGGCACGTTCACACCTTCCGCGCTCCACTTGATACCCAATTCCCTTGTAACACGTGCGTCAAGATCGACCAGCTTGGCCGTGATCTCAACCTGGGGCGTCTGGCTGTCCAGTTTGCGTACGAGTGACGCCACTTCATCAACCCTGGCGGGGATGTCGGAGACGATGACCGAGTTCGTCCGGTCGTCCACCTCCAGCATACCCCTGCGGCTCAAGATACCCTCGAGGGGCAGTATCAGCTCGTCTGCCCGCGCGAAACTCACACCGACAATACGGGTGGTCAGAGGTATCAAGTCTTCCCGCTTGCGTTCGGCCTCATTGAGCTTGATGTCCTCATTGAGGAATTGATCCCAAAGCCCAACCCTGATAACCCCCTCCTCCTCCATCGCGGCATAGCCGTTGGCTCTGAGTACAACGTCAAGAGCTTTCCTCCAGGGGACGTCTTCCAGTTGCACGGTAACCGGGCCTTCAACCTCCGGACCGGCAATGATGTTCTTGTCCGAGTATACCGAGAAGCTCCGCAGTACGGTCCTGATGTCCGCGTTCTGGAAGTCCATCGATATGGGCTGGCTTTCAGGAATAGCGCTAACGCAGATCCCGGCTGCAAGGGTCCCGAAAGCCAACACAAGGAACAGTCCGAAAAACCTTGAGTGTTTCATTCGTACCATCACCATTCACCCTCTTCTGCGAGTTCCAAAGTAACTGACCTTGTCAGGCCGAACACCGTTATACTGAAAGTGACCGAAGCAGGCGTCACAGACACTACCCGTCCGTTGACCACCTTGTCCCCCACCTTCAAAGCGTAGCTTCTACCGGCCTCGTCCTCCAGGAGTGCTATTATGCCGGATTCACCCCAGACCGACCCAACCATTCTGGCGTTGGATACGTCCAGGAGTTTGCTCGGCGCCTTCTCGTCCCTTGTGATAAGCGACTGGAAGGGGTCCCTGAGGAAGGTTGCCGTATAGGTCTGAACCGTGCGCCTCGGCGGCGCATCATCGTCCATATTTCCTCCGGCTTCAGCTTTATCCGAGCCGGCCTCCGCCAATTCCACCCGATCTTCTCCCAGATCCGCGGCCAGAGCTTCAGTCGCCTGGACCGCGTCCAGAATAGCGCCGGCGGAGATTATCACCGTACGGGACGGTTCCTCCTCCTCATCGACGACAGCCGTCTCCTCTGTGATTTCGACACTCTGGGTCTCCGCAACCTCTTCGTATTCAACATCGCCGGATCCCAGAAGGAAACCGGCCATACCGTTCAAGGCCAGGTTGAATACCGCACGATGACCGCCGAGCACGAAAAACAAAGCAACGCCTATCGCGACCAGCAGGATTGCGCCCCGCTTACCTCGAAAGAACATCAGCATTTGTTTCGCTTTCGCTGGCATTTGGTCTTACCCCTTCAACGGCTCTTATCTCGTTTCCTGTTTCTGTGACTGGTTCGCGGCACCGTCTTCAGCGTCTTTGTACGCGTAGGCCGATATCGTCGCGGTGGCCTCGACCGTCACTGCCTCTTTGCCTTCCTCAAGCTGCGTTAGACCTACATTGGAGATACCAACCAACCTTCCCATGTTGCACATGTTGTCGAAGAACCTGCCAACCTGATGGTAACCGCCGGTAACGGCGATCCTGATAGGGTACCGGGTATAAAGATCATAGGGCTCCGGCTGCCCCGGTTCGAAAAGCGTGAACTGGGTGCCGGCTTTCATCCCGGCGGTCGTAACGTCCGTGAGGAGTGAACTCATCTCGCTTTCTCTCGGCAGGAGCCCCCTCAACGCACGCCACTTGGCTTCGAGCATTTCCAGCTCTCTCTCGATTCTCGGGAGGCTGTTCACAGCCGCCTTCAGCCTTTGGAGTTCTCCCGCAACCGTTTGAAGCTCACCCTTGAGTTCCTCCAGCTCTCTGGAGGTCCGCTGCCGAGAAAACGGCAGGTAATCTGTGAAGAAGATGAGCCAAACAAGGGCAACGATCAGGACCATGCCCAAGATGCCTTTTTGAACTTGTGGGTCTCTGGCGCTCATGAGTTATCACCATCCTCCCCACCGGTACTGGTTTGATAGCCGAGCTGGAAATTCAGGATCGGCGTACCATCCAGTTCCTCTTTTCTTATCACCTGAAGATATACCGAATCGACATGGGCCTTGCCTTCCAGGGAATCCATGAACCTCGAGATTGCGAGGTTCGAGAAAGCCCTTCCCCGGAGGTCGACGCTGCCTCCCGCCTCCTGGAAGGAGTGCAGCCAGATATATTCCGGCACGCTGCGGGCAAGCTCATCTAGAAGCTGGACTCTCAGGAAACGGTTCTTGTCCAGATCCTCTATGACCTCGATTCGCTGCGATATCATCTTCCTCTTCTGAGTGAGCTGTGTGACTATCTCAGCCTCTTTCCTGTGCTTCTCCTGCTCCGCACGGGCATCCGATATGTCGGACTTGAGAGCGGATATCTCGTAAGACCGGGATATGTGCCATCCCACTCCTACGACCAGAACAAGTGCAGAGCAGATCATGGTCCAGATGAATATCCTTCTCCAGAGCAGTGCTGCCTTTGAGGGCTTCTCTTCTTTGGGCAGGAGATTAATACGTATCATAGTCTAGCTCCCTTGTCTCGACGCCAGACCCACCGCCACCATGAGGGACGGCGCAATGCTGACCGGGTCGGCACCCAGGATTTCCTCTTCGAACTGGATCTCTCGCAGCGGATTGCTGACGTCCACATCGATGGACAACCGATCCGAAAGGAACGACTTGAGTCCGGATATGCGGGCGCCTCCGCCGCTCAGGTATATCTTGTCGACGGTCTCAGCTTCACCCGAAGATCGCAGATATGAGAATGATCTCTCTATTGCAACACTCAGATCCTCACCGACCGATTCAATGGCTCCGAGAACACCCTCCGAGGCTGCGCCGGGCACCCCTTCAAGAGCAGCCCTGGCCTCCTCGGATGTGATACCCAGTTTTCTCTGCATTCCCTCAACGAATTTCTCTCCGCCTACGGGTACATCCCTGTTAAAAAGCGGTATCCCTTCGCAGACTATGCCTATGTTGGTGGCACTGAGCCCCACATCAATAAGCGCGTAGACCTTGCCCTCTTCATACTGGTAGTTCAGCTCGAACGCGTTCTGGACGGCGAAGGTATCCACATCGATTGAAGAGGGAACGAGTCCTGCGTCCTTGATCAGTTCAATATGGGAGAGGACCTTGTCCTTCTTGGCCGCTACCAGCAGGACTTCCATGGTATGATCTGAAAGCCCGCGTCTGAGTATCTCGAAATCGACGGACAGCTCTTCCTTTTCGAAGGGTACGTACTGCTCGGCCTCGAGGGTCATAACCTCGCGTGCAGTCTCATCGTCCATCTCTTCCATCTTGACTTTCTTGATGATCACCGATCGACCGCAGATTGCACTGGCCACCTCCTTGTTGTCTATCCCTGTCTCCTCGTAGATTTCACGGATTGCAGAGATCACGGCGTCCCTGTCCATGGGTTCGCCATCGACGATAGCCCCCGGTAGGAGCTTCTTGAAACCCACATTAACTATCTGGCTCCCCGAAGGCGTTTCCTTCATCTCCACCGCTTTCACGGCGTAACTACCAACGTCAAGACCTACACCCGTCTTCTGTTTCTTTGAGATCAGTGGCATTTTCTACACCTCTTGGGAATGCCAAAAAAGGACGATCCAGAACACAAGCCTTGCACAAAAGCAACTATCATGCCGGGACCTCCCTGGCGGAAATCCCGGTCATCGCAGTCCTTTGACGGACTTCAATCCCCGGATAGCAAAGGGGACCGTTCGATTTGCAACCAAAGGATTGCAGTCTGGGCAATGCACGCCTGTCAATTCTCATTTATCCCTCTGTCTGATAATTCACCCGACTTCCCATCTTGTCCCACCTCTTTTTCTATCGGCGGGCGTATTAGCATACTGAAGTGAAAAACCCCATCGGTCTGATCGACCTCAAAAGCGTGCCCTTCCGGGGGCAAGGAGGCCAGCAGAAAGAGACCCGCCTCCCTCTGCATATCGCCACCACCCACAAACTCCCTGAGGGAGTTTCCAACCCTATGGACCGGTTTTGAGGGACTCAGTTCCTTTACATCTATATATGCGGAACCCGACGAACCCCCGGCATCGGAAGCAGACGTGATTTCCACGCCCCCCCGGCTCTGGCTCATGCAGCCCTTGATCAGAAGACACAAGCCGACCTCAAGCACCTTTCGAAGGGTTTTGACCGGGGGAAGATCGTCCGCCAGCTGCCTGCCGAGTCTGGAATCGCATTCAAAACCCGCCCTCGCGATCACGGTTTCGATAACGCCGTTTACGTCAACGATTTCGGGAATCGAATCTATCGCCCCCAAGGAGAGTGCAAAGGCCATCAGCGTATCGCAAGCTCGCCTCAGGCTCATTGAGAATTCACGAAGCTCCAGGGTTGTAAGAATTCCGCTATTCGATTTCTGTTCTATCCGATCAAAATCAATGAACAGCCCCGAGATAAGATCATATGAGTCAAGCACCCCCCGAAGGTAGTTCTGCCTTTCCACTGCGCTCGCCGCACCGTCGACCAATTCCTCCGAAGGGATCGCATCATCAAGCGCGGTAAAGACCACTATGACGGCCTTCGCGGATGACTGGCCAGGTCCAACGCAGGAAGTACTGATCCCGAGCCGCAGGCTCTTGCCTGCCAGGGACACCACCTCCCTGATTTCTCTCCATGCGTTTGACCCGCTTTGCAGGGATCGGTTGACCAGATGACGGAGCTCGCTCCCGTCTTTGAAAAGACCATCCAGCGCCATACCGGCAACACAGGTCTCCGGGGCCAGATCCAGAGTCTTCTTCGCAGCGGTATTGGCGAGAAGCAATCGAAGCGATTGATCGAAGACCAGGATGCAGCTTGTAACCGATTCGACCACCGTTTCACTCAACAGGGCATAGTGTTCCGCCCTCTTTTCGGCCTTGACGCAAAGCTGGCCTAATTCCTTCCCATCATGGTTCAGTCGGCCAACCAGGTCCCGGAAGGTGTCCAGCACCTTCTCAATATCCCTCTCGTCATCATTATCCGAAGGCCCGGGTGGCATGACGGGTGCGGAATCCGAGAGGTCTTCACGCAGCAAAGCCAGCCTTCGGAGAAGTGCGGCCAGACCGTGTCTCAGGTTCAACTTCATTCATCCCCTTCCCCGGCCAGGACATAGTCGACGGTCCCCTTCCAAGGATCGTACACGCTGCGCGTTCCCTGCACCCGGGGGACACTGTCCACAAGGCCGGCGCGCTCTAGATCGGACAGCAACCTGGGAAAGTCGCCTTCCTGACTGCGATACCGCTTGAGCAATCTCTCCACATACCTTTTCGCGTGCGCAGCCTGCTCGGCAATCGCGCTGGTACTCAGAACAGCGCCGGTTTGAGAATCCATGAAGTACTCTCCGCCGAATGGATCCGGTGGGATACTCCGAAGCAATCCTGCACTCACAAGCTCGGAGAGCCTTTGGGGAAGTCTCCCTGTAGAGGAGCGGAATCTCTCAATGCGAACAGCAAGTGATTCTGCGACCTCGTCACGGACTATGCTTCTGAGGGCGTACTCGGCAGTCTCCTTCATTACCTCATTGTCGCTGGACCTTGAGATTTCCTCCCACAGGGCCTTTGCCATAGCACTCTTTCCCGCCTTCCGGTATGCGGAAGCGCTGAACCGCCTCGCAATCTCCGGAGCATCCTCTTGCCAGGACGCAAACCGGAAGAAATGAGCGGCCCGATCGTGATCGCTCATCTCAAGGAAATAAAGGAACCCCAGGTCGAAAGGCAGTTGCCATCGCCCCGGGTTGTTTTGCATACCCTTTCTAAGCAGCCCGATACCCGCCACCGGCTGCCCGACATCCTGGCTCAGCACGAAGGCCCCGAACCTGTAGGCCCCCACAAAGCGTGGATCAAGGTCGGTAATCGTGGAAAACACGTGTTCGGCAAGAGGGTAGCTCCGGTCGGTCCTGCGGTGTTCTCCGTAATATTGAATCCCTCTCAACCAGAGCAGATCGGCCACCAGCGTTTCGTACCCCACGCTGGCAACCTCAAGCAGGTGACCCGATGGGAAGTACATCAGTTCCTCGACAACATCCTCAGAATAACGCCGGTAGTTCAGGGTTGTTCCAAGGGCATAGATCAGGGAGCAGGCCACCACCAGGACCGCCAGCGATATACCAACCTGCCTTCTCACTTGAATTCCTTCCTGTCAAGAACGAGGGTCGCCAGCGTCAGAAAGACCAAAGCGTATAGCAAGGCATATGCACAGGCGAACAGAATGTATGAGACATCCACTTCAACCCCGTGAATGACTTTACTCCTGACATTCAGATACTCGAGGTTGGGTAAGGTATAGTACATGACTTTACTGGCAACCTCGACCGCAGGAGTCCCGAACCGGACCGCCAGTTCCTTCAGATCCGCACTGGTGTGGCCCACAATGTAGAGGATAAGTGTGAACACGGCGCCGAGAACCGGCGAACAAAGAGTGGACATAAGAATGGATAAGGCTATGAGCAGGATAAGCTCCATCCATATCAGGAAAATCGCTGACACAAGGGCGGGATGGAATTGGTGCGACACGATCCCGCTGACGGCGATAAGGATTACCCCCATTCCGAGCGTAAGCGCTCCCACAATCATAGCCAGGCCGAGGAACTTCCCCAGGATGAATTCCCACCCGCGGACCGGTTTGGATAGAACCGTGTAAACGGTCTTTCGCTCGATCTCCTTAAACACGATCCCGGTACCAATCAGAACCGCGATCAGGAAACAGAGCGCCGACATCGATGCAAGTCCGATATCCTGTGTGATTCGGGTCTGTTCGCCCAGTGAGATGGGACCGATAACGAAACCGCTCACCAACACCACCACCCCGAATATCAGAATGGCTAGGAATATCCTATCCCGCGCGCCCTCCCGGAAGGTGTTCTGAGCCATTACTATCGTCTTCACGCGCCATTCTCCTTTGAAGTCTCAGCAAAAATCTTACTCTCCGCTTGTGAGCGTGCCACCGACCGCCCCCCGTTTTTCAACTCCCTCATGAAATAATCCTCGAGCGTCTGCCGGAGGGGGTTGACGGCCTCTATTACAACCCCAACCGCCATCAAACGCTTGAGGCTTTCGTTGAGATCAACATCCGGTGGCATTGTGATAATGGTCTTGTCACCTCTGGTCGACAGATTGCCAAGGCACAGCTTCCTTACGAGATTGTGAGGCGCATTGGACGCGACAATCTCGTAGCTGGTAACGCTTCCATACAACACCTCGGGGACTGTCGCCATCTTGAGAATTCTCCCGTAGGCAAGTATGGCCACTCTGTCACAGATCATCTCCACATCCTGAAGAATATGAGAACTGAAGAAGACCGTCCTGCCCTCTGCCTTGAGCCTGACGATGAGATCCCTGAGTTCACTTCGTCCTACCGGGTCGAGACCCGATAACGGTTCATCCAATACCACAATATCCGGGTTGTTTATCAGTGCCTGGGCAAGACCCATCCTCTGGAGCATGCCCTTGGAGAACCTGGAAATCCTGGTTTCGGCTTGCTTGGTCAGCCCGACCTGCCTCAAAACGTTCTTGATCCTATCACTGAGGACGGAACCTTTGAGTCCGAAGAGTCGGCCGTAGAAGGTCAGCAGTTCCCGGCCGGTAAGATGCTGGTAGAAATAGGGTTGCTCGGGCAGGAAACCCAGTTTTTGTCTGGCTTCAAAGACCGTGGTCGATCCGTCGAAATAGGATATCCTACCGGCGCTGGGTTTCAGGAGACCCATCATCAGCTTTATGGTAGTCGTCTTACCCGCTCCGTTTGGCCCCAGATATCCGAAGATCTCCCCCCGGACCACCTCCAGGTCAAGCGGACCTAATGTATAGAGATGTCTTCCAGCCAGGTCCGACCGGAAGATCTTGGTGGTTCCTTCGAGCTTGAGAATGGACCCCATTAGACGCCCTCCCGCAAATGGATTGTTATTCGGAATCCTATTGATTCTTCGGCAATTGGGCCTCCCGGCTTTAGTAAGGGCCGCAGTGACAATACAAGGTGACAGGTACCGAATTCAGCCACGGGTGGCTGAATTCGGTACCTGTCACCTATAAACGTGGCGGGTGCCTGTGTCTCGCTCAGCACAGGCACCCGCCGAAAGCACGTCTCCCGGCCCCCTACTAAGGACAGGGATGACTCCTCACGGAAGGCTCAACTCCCGGAGGTCAGCTCGAGCGTCAGCATGTCTCGTTTCCCGAACCCTTTAATCACATAGTTGGTCGTATTTGCGGGGTTTGCACCCATCTGCCCGGAAACTCCGGGATCACCGTCCCAGACAAACGCCGTAACCACACCGGTGAAAGGATTGTCAGGGTATTGCCCTCGCGGACAGAGGTCCTCCAAGGTCTCGCCGGCCGGGGTTACCGAGGCCGCATGATCCGGATATACGCCGTCCGAGCGGGTAGAGAAATCCTCAAAAGCCAGCTGGATGGTGTGCATGTTGGACTTAACACTAGCTTCTTTAGCCCTGTCCTGCATCCTGATGAAATTGGGTATCACTATGGCCGCGAGGATACCCATGATGATCATAACGATGAGCATCTCGATGAGGGTGAAACCTTTAGCATTTCGCATGTCGCAAGCCTCCTGAGGCTCCCGGCACGCTCTGGAATGCTCTCTGAAAATACAAAACGAGCGGGCGTTATTCCGCTTTCCCGCTCGTGAGACTATTGTACCACAGGCGTCTGAAGAGGTCAAGCGTTTTTAACGGCGGGGTCGTGTATCAATTTGTGTGTAAAAAGGGAAATGGGTGTATCCTCGATTCAATAGGCAATACTGAAAGGAGGTACACCCATGCAAACTCTGTTTGCACACAGGAGTTTACACGAGAGAAACAAGAGGGGGACACGATACTTTTCCTAACGGGGAAAGTATCATGTCCCAAACGCAAATAGAGCAAGGGTGGCGGCCGAAGCCGCCACCCTTTGATCGAAGCTTGCGTCCGGCTACATACCAGTCGTCAGTTCGAGCGAGAGCATTGCCGACTTGCCGAAGCCCTTGATGATGTAATCAGTAGTATTCGCCGGATTGGCCCCGATCACACCCTGCGCAGCAGGATCAGCATCCCAGGTAACAACAGTAGCACCACCTACGAACGGATTGTCGGGATAAGCCCCGTCCGGACACAGGTCCTGCACCGTCTCGCCGCCGGGAGTCACGGAAGCGGCGCCGTCAGGATAAACACCGTCCGTCTGGACGGCGAAATCCTCGAATGCGAGCTGCAGAGTATGCATGTTCGCCTTGACGCTGGCTTCCTTAGCTCTGTCCTGCATGCTGATAAAGTTAGGAATGGCAATAGCTGCCAAGATTCCGATTATCACCACAACGATCATCAACTCGATCAGCGTGAAACCCTTCTGATTCGCCATTTCTCTTCACCTCCTTCGCCCAGGCCTTTAAGCCCTAGATGAATCTACACAAGTTTAGTAGCAATCTCCGTACCAATAACCGGTAGACCTGATACCCTCGAAAACCGCATGGATACTGGCTTCCACGAGAACTCGCCTCCCGACACCAAAGCACATCTCAGTAGACATTGCAATCTGCATTCTTACCAGTTGGATTTTGCACTCCCGGCCGGCTCCCGGCTTGACCTATCGTACCCGTACCGCTGCAGCTTGCGGTACAGCGTGGAAGCGTTGATACCCAGAATCGCGGCCGCCCGCTTCTTGTGCCACCCGGTCTCATCCAGAACCTTGAGAAGGTACTCTTTCTCCAGCTCCTCGAGCGTGAGGTTGCTCGTGGAAACCACTGAACCCTCCCTCTCCGATGGTGATCTGCGCAGCCTTTCCGGCAGATCCTCGACCGCTAGCACCCTGCCTTCCTCCAGTATGACGGCTCTCTCCAGCGCGTTCTCCAGTTCCCGCACGTTACCGGGCCAATCGTATCTCATCAGCGTTTCGAAGGCCTCAGGGGACAGCGACTTCTGAGATCTTCCCATTCCTTCACAGTAGAGTCTGAGGAAGTGATCGACCAGTAATGGTATATCGTCTTTCCTCTGCCTCAACGGCGGGATCCGAATAGGGATTACATTCAGTCGGTAGTACAGATCCGCCCTGAACTTCCCGGATTCAACATCGCTCTCAAGATCCGCATTGGTGGCCGCGATCAACCGGACGTCGACCTTGTTGGGCTTAATGCCGCCTACGGGGATGATCTCGCGCTCCTGAAGCACCCGGAGCAGTTTTACCTGGATTGCCGAGGACGTCTCTCCGACTTCATCAAGGAAAAACGTGCCGCCTTTGGCTACGGCGAAGAGCCCATCCTTGTCCCGCACCGCCCCTGTGAAGGATCCCTTTACATGTCCGAATAACTCACTTTCGAGAAGCGTTTCCGGCAAGGCGCCGCAGTTAAT
>Ga0180433_10006040_pt1 | contig 16067 bp, 14 predicted proteins | sample SS_ome_8_FD_132980 | JGI IMG/M metagenome (GOLD analysis project Ga0180433, IMG submission 132980) | Hypersaline lake sediment archaeal communities from the Salton Sea, California, USA - SS_1_D_1 metaG | ecosystem: Environmental > Aquatic > Non-marine Saline and Alkaline > Hypersaline >... | reverse complement strand
TTGTTCTGTTTTTTCATCCTTTGAAGGGATTTGAATCGATGGCGCCGTCTGGCTGCCGTTGCCGCTGTAGAAGTCGGGTACTTCGCCGTGCACGGCTTGAATCGTTGCCGGAATCGTATTTTTAACAACCGCCGTTTTTGTCGCAAACGGTATGACGACACGGACCTTGACTTCGACAAGAACACCGACATTTATTAAAGCATTATTAATTCCATATGGTTCGACACTATGTTTAAAATCTGTAAAGACATCCCCCACAACATTAAGCCGTACAGGTATTTTCGGCCCTAGGTTTCCAAGAAGCGTGTTTCCCGTTGCCTGACCTAGAGGAATATTATAGATTACACCATCATTCTTACCTTCGGGAGTTTTCGCAGAAGAATTAAATTCTTCGGTTTCTGTTTCCTTCAGCTTTTCGTGAAGTTGTTTCGTAATTTTCGAATGCATACCACGAAGACCATGAGAGTTGAAATCAATTGTTGTTACTTTTCCATTTTCATTCGTCTTCATTTCTACTAGATTTTGCACATTTTCATCTTGGCTCATATAATCCTCGACGGCTTCCTGGATGACGTGCGTCGCAATCCGGTTCGTTTCCATTTCAGCGATGTTCAGAAGCGTCGGTTTGATGGATGAGTTGATGATCAACAGGCTGATGGCCGTTGAAAAAATAAAAAATACAAACGAAAGCAGCATGACATATCGAAAAGGCAAAGGTCCTCTTTTTGACAGAGGGCCGCGAAATCTTCGCAAGCAAAATCCCCCCTTACATCACAAGTGTATGCTTGTAAGAGGGGATATACGATTCAATCAGACAACTTTATTTCACCATTTTTAAAAGGGCTTCTTTTCCGCTCATTCCGGGATGGATGCCGAGCTCTCTGGCCGCATCGGTTACAGATTCGAGCGGCGCTTCGAGAAGCTGATCGATCGTCCGCACGCCGACGGCTCTGGCGGCGACGATTTTCCGTTCTTTTAATTTATCATTCAGCAGGGCGACGTCAAGCGCTCCGCACATAATATATCCATGGTCATTGGTTACCGCCATAAAGTTCGTTTTCGGCAGTTTGACCGTTACAGCCGTAAACGGCTGATCTTCTATCATAATCGGAGTTAAATTTACCATCGCGATCCCTCCTTTACCATTAATGTATGATAAAGCGGGAGACATGTTCCGGTTTACCCCGAATCTTAAAGCATCTGTATTAGAACCGGTTTGCTTTTTTAAGCTTCCAGGCGAGCAGATCGCGCAGGAATTCAGGCATAAAGTACTCGATATCTTCCGCATCGCGGATCGCCGGAAACAGCGTTCCGAGTGTAAACATATCAATCGTGGCGATCGTGTAGAACGCATCATCTTCAATGTCCGCTCCGTTGACAGAGAGCTTTTCCGGGTCAAGGCCGGCATACAGCATTTTCCCCATCACTTCGCCGCGAAAACCGAGCCCTTTAATTCGCAGTTTCTCGGTTTCTTCCAATGATGCATGGAAGATGACCTCTTTCAGCTCACGTCCCGTCAGCTTCAGTTTGACCGGATTAATCGGATGCGGACAGATGCGGTGAACATCCGCTTTCGTCACCGGGCCTTGTGATAGAGACTCCAGTACAATGCCTGAGTTGACCATTCCGATTTCCGCCTCACACCATTCCTTTAAGGCGTCTGCCAGCATTTGCGGAAGGGCGCTTCTGCGGAACCAGGCGGTTTCAAGGGTGTTGTCCAATGTCGCAATTTCTTCTTCAAGCAGATGTCCGGCTTCTTTCTCTTTTTCCTTCAGAAAACGAATCGTCTCCTCTGATTCTTCGTTCCATTCTGCCGTCTTCATAACGGTTGCTGTGATGTTCTCAAGCGTTCCGTTATACGTCAGTTCAACATGACCGACATAGTTCCCGTATTTTTCGGCGCAGGCCAGCATAACGCCGTCTTTCATCATCCCTTCTTCAAGCAGGTGATGGGTGTGGGAGCCGAGAATCAGGTCGATTTCGGGAAAAGCCTCCGCGACGCGCTGATCATCCAAAATGCCGAGGTGTGAAAGAAGAATGACAATATCGGCTTTTTCTTTGATTTCACTGAGCATCTCGCCGATGCTTTCAAATGCGTCTGCAACCGTCCAGCCAAGCTGCCGGTAGATCGGATAATACGGGACTGTCACACCGAGAATGGCAAGAGTTGCGCCGCTCTTCACCTTTTTGAGCACATACGGTGCTGCCCAGCCGGGCCTCTTCCCTTTTTCGTCAAACAAATTGGAAACAACGACAGGAAACTGTGCGTTGTCATAAAGTGTATCCAGCTCCTGATGCGGCAGTGTAATTCCTTCATTATTTCCGATCGTTGCAGCATCATACTGCAGACGGTTCAACAGCTCCACATTCGCTTTTCCGAAGGTGGCCTCAGATATCGGATGGAATCTGTCGACATGATCGCCGAGGTCGAACAAAAGCACTTCTTCCCCCTGCTCTTCATGTTTTTGTCTTTGTGTCTGAATATAATCGACGATTTTCGGCCAGTTTTCAAAATGGCTGTGCAAATCGTTCGTATGGTAAATATGGAGCTTTTCCGTCATGCAAATCTCTCCCTAACGTTTAACTAAACACGCCTTGATAGATTAATCTGATTCCGATGATGATCAATACGAACCTCATGATCAATACGATCGTCTTTGTTTGCATCTTTTTATTAATGTAGGCGCCGAGCTGTCCGCCAAACCAGGCGCCCGGGATCAATGCGAGCGCATAAAGCCAGTTGACATGGCCCGCGATGACATGGCCGGCAGAGCCGGCGACAGATGAAAGGAAAATAATAAACATCGATGTCGCAACGGCGACCCTTGTCGGAAATAAAAACAGAAGAATCATCGCCGGCACCATCAGCGAGCCGCCCCCGATGCCGAAAAGCCCGCCGAGGAAGCCGACGACAAAGGCGATCGCGATTCCGGCTAAAGGATGATATGAATACGTATATTCCTGTCCTTCATCCCCTGTGAACGTTCTGATAACGCCCGTATGCTTTTTCTCGGCAGGTTTCACCCTTTTCTTTATCATTAAGGAAAGGGAAATGAGAATCATAAAAATCCCGAACCATAGAGAAAACGAGTCTGAGCTGAAATATGTCGATACATGGGCACCTGCGATGCTGCCCGGCCCCGAGCCGATGAAAAAAATAAGACCGCTTTTATAATCTACGGTTTTATACTTCATATACGCAATCGTTGAAGAAAGCCCTGTAAATATGATGACAACCAGCGATGTGCCGACCGCCATTTGCGGTGTCACATGGTCAAAGAGCGTCGGCAGCCCCGCCAGAAAAAGGAGCGAGGGAACGATGACGATCCCTCCGCCGAGCCCGACAAGACTGCCGATGGTTCCCGCGATAAATCCGAGTATTAGCAAAATAAGATATTCCATAAAATAAGTCCTCTTTTCTAGCTGAATAAATCGAGCTGCCTTGGCGTAAGCCCTTTGTATTCAATATCGAGCAGCTCCTTCATTTGCTTCCCGTTTTGAGCCGCATCACCGCCTGAATTGTTATTAAACAGCACGTAAACGTTTTTCGACTGCTGTTCAAGCAGCTCAAGGTTTTTCTTCCAGTCTTTTAATTCTTGTTCATTATATAAATATAAATATCTGACCTCACGCCAATTTTGCCCGGAAGACGGCCTTAACCAGCCTTCCTTGTTACGGCCGTGAAAACGGACGAGCGTTTTCCTGCTGTCAGTCGCATGAAGAACCGTCGGTATGCTGCCTTCGCCCGCCTGGGGTTCATCGCAAATGCTGTGAATCCATTGCTGTTCCTCCATAAAAGCGAGCGTTTTGTCGTAAAACTGGGGCATAAACCATGACCGATGCCTGAATTCAAGCGCACACGGTATATCTCCCATTTTCTCTTTTACCCATCTTAAATAATTGACGTTTTCTTTTTTGCAATCAAACCATGGCGGAAACTGAAAGAGGACCATCGCCAGCTTGCCCGCTTTTATGTATGGCGTTAACGAAAGCCTAAAAGCAGCAAACATGTCGTCTTTCGTTTCAAAGGGGGTTTCCCCGCGCTGATGCCCCGTCATTCCCTGATATGCCTTAATGATAAACTGAAAGGTTTCCGGCGTCTCCTTCACCCATTTTTCATTGTTCCGCTCGGGCTGAATCGCGTAAAAGCTCGCATCAAGCTCGACGATCGGAAAATGCGCCGAATAGTGGATCAGCTTGTTTTGACTGCTTGTCTTGGGCGGATACAGGCTGTCATGATCCCCCCATCCTGTTAATCCAATATAAATCAATGCAGTTCACCTCTTCCTTTAGTTTATCACAGGTTTTTTTCGAAAACTTGATCCAGGTCTGCTTGTAGCATTTCCTTTTTCAGCGGCGGAATACTTGAACATGAAAAAGAAGCCGGATGTCCGGCTTCTTTTAACGGGCTTTCTTCGGAAAAAGGGTAAAGCTGAAACTGTACAGAAAATCGATGGCAAGGATGATCGACCATAAAGAAGCGATGCGGATTAACGGTTCCGTTCTTTCCGGGTCGCCGATGAACAGATGCATCCCGGCCAGCAGCGCCGCCCCGATCAGCCATGCGATAAAATGCCGCAACCAGCCTTTGCGCTCTTTTTTGGCGTGTTCCTTGCCGTACTGCGGGCCTTTGTCAGGCTTCGGACCGCCGGCAAAGCGATAGGCGAACCTTTCATCCGCCCATTTGATCATGCGGCTTCCGAACGCGATGCTGACGCCGATATAAACGGCGGCGAGGCCGTGCAAGACATCCGCTTGCGCCCCATTGTACAGATCAAGCGCCGTTGCAGCCAAAAGCAGCAAATCCAAAACCGGTGTGCATGCAAACATGATCAAACCAGCCTTTTTCCAGCCTGCCATATAGCGAAAAATAAGGCCAAGCAGAATAAAAATCCAAAAACCGATCTCACAAGCTATAATCAATAAACCAATCACCTTTTATCCGCCTCTCTTTTTAACACATTTGTACTAAAAAATTATAACACATATGTATTAAATAATACACCCGTGTTATAATGTGTGTATGCCAAAAATAGTTGATCACGAAAAACAAAAAGAAAAAATTGCCGAAGCGGTGTGGAATGTGATTCACAGAGATGGACTTGAACATTGCACCGTCAGAAATGTCGCTAAGGAAGCCGGGCTTTCGGCCGGATCGATGCGCCATTATTTTCCCCAACAGTCTGAGCTTTTCATTTATTCAATGAGGCTTGTGGCAAACCGGGTCAAAACGCGGATTGAGAGCATGACATTTAACGGTACACCGGCTGAGAACGTCAAACAGCTTCTTTTTCAGCTTATGCCTCTTGATGAGGAGCGAAAACTGGAAATGGAGGCATGGTATGCATTTACGGCCAAATCGCTCAGCGATCCGGAGCTCAAACCGTTAAGAAAGGAGATGAATGAAGGCATTTATTCAGCATGTAAATCGGCTGTTGAAATGCTGGTGAATACCGGTGCCAAACCGGGGATCGATGTTCTAAAGGAAACCGAGCACCTGTACGCCCTTGTCGACGGGCTGGCGCTTCATTTGATCATGGCCCCTGAAAGGCTGACGGCTGAAATGATCGATTCTGTATTGGCCGGTTATTTAAGATCGTTGGAATAGACACAGATCGATCGGATTGCACCAAAAGAGACTTACACAAAACCACGGAAAAGCAGGCCTCTCAGCCTGCTTTTTTTGATTAATTCTCTTGTTTTAGATTCTCACGGATGTCGCAAAATTGTTTTTTTCTGGTCATCCCACAAAAAACAGCCTGATCACAGGCTGCTTTTTGCGCTTCAGTGAACCGCTTTTGCTTCTCTTTCGTCTGCCTTAAAAATGTATTGACGCACTGCCGTCAAGCACGCCCGGCTCAGCAATCATCCCGTCTTTGACGCCGATATCGGTTTTCCTTACGTCTGAGCACACGACGGAAGCGCCTTTCAAAAGCAAGTCAAACGTTTTCATGAGATTAGCCTACTCATGATAGAAATCCAGAGCCGCCTGAAGCGCATTTCCCGGCGATACTGAAGCACCTGTGCGAATGAGAACCGCTTCGAGAGCAGCCAATGTAAAAAGAACATTTTCTTTTCGGCAGCTGTACCCCATTGTCCCGATTCTCCATATCTTTCCGGCCAGCGGTCCGAAAGAGCTGGCGATTTCGACGCCGAAGTCGTCAAGCATCATCTTCCTGACAAGGTCCGCGTCAACCCGATCAGGCACTTTCACACAAGTGACGGTCGGCAGCTTTTTCCGGCCTTCCGTAAACAATTCGAGACCCATCGCTTTGATGCCCTTGATTAGCGCTGCTTCATGCAGCCGGTGTCTTGAGAACCGCTCGCGGAGCCCCTCCTCAAGAACGACCCGCGCTCCTTCACGCAAACCGTACAGCATCGAAGTCGCTTCTGTATGATGATTGAGGCGCCTCGGGCTCCAATAATCCATCAGCATGCCGAGGTCAAAATAATTGCTGGAAATCGGCAAGCGTCCTGTTTCAAGCTCGATATCTTCTCTTGTGGCAATGCCACGTTCTACCTTTTTCCTTTCATTGATGCGCTTTTCAACCCGGCTGTTAAATGTGATCGGCGCCATCCCGGAAGGAACGGATAAACACTTTTGCGTACCTCCGACGACCGCGTCAAGGCACCATTCATCCGTATTGACATCCGTGCCGCCGATCGTAGCCACCGCATCGACTACACAAAGCACATCAAGCTCCCGGCAGGCCCGGCCGATTTCTTCAAGCGGCTGAATGCATCCCGTTGACGTCTCGCCGTGCACAACCGCGACGATCTCCGGTTTCGTCCGTTTGATTTCGGAGATGATATCTTTCGGTTCAAAAACGTTTCCCCACGGGCATTCCATTGTATAAACATCAGCCCGGTACCGTTCGCAAATTTCGGCCAGCAGATAGCCGAACCGTCCGAAAATGGGAATGAGCACCCGGTCCCCCGGTTTGATGAGACTGGCAAGGACGGCTTCAAGCCCGGCCCGCGATGTCCCGTCTATCGGAAATGCCCATTTATTTGTCGTTCGGAAAATCTGCCGGAGCAGCGCCATGACGTCATTCATCATGTCTGTAAATGCAGGATCGAATTGTCCCAGTACAGGTGAGGAAAGCGCCCTCAGCACTCTCGGATGAACCTCGACAGGACCGGGAGTCATAATTGTCCGTTTCGGAATATTCATTTCGCCAATTGTCATGTGAAGAAACTTCCTTTCTTTTTTCTTGTTATATTTCTTTACAACTCTCTATATAAATACAAGTTTACTGGTAACATGAAAAATAAACATCGGCATAAATGTCACAAATCCGCTCATTTTTTGTTGATAATGACTAAAATGACAAAGGAGGTCTGTACAGATCAATGAATATCTATGACATGATGAAACTCCCCGTGTTTAAAGGCGCAACGCTTGCCGCCGGAAAAACGGGAGGGACCCGGAACATCGAACACATCAATATGATGGATGCGCCAGATATTGCCGATTATCTGCATCACGGCGAGCTCCTCGTCACGACCGCATACCATTTAAAGGACCGGCCTTTTTTATTGAAGGAATTGATTGAAAGGATGATCAGGCGGGGCTGCGCCGGACTCGGCATCAAAACGCGCTTTTTGCAGAAAATACCCGACGAGGTGATCAAGCTTGCCGACGAGCGGTCATTTCCGATCATCGAGCTAAATAAAGATGTCCGCCTCGGTGATATTGTCAATCATACACTGAGCCATATTTTGGACAAACGGACGGCAGAACTCGAACAGGCCATCACCGCCCAAAAAAAGTTCACAACCCATATTATGAGCGGAAAAAGCATTCAATCGCTCTTGCATAACGTCTCTGCTGTTTTGAAGCTTCCCGTTCTTCTTTTCAATCAGCATCTCAAGCCGATCGCCTCCTCAAAAGCGGATGCCGCCGGGACGCTGTCGCATTATGAAGGAATATTTCAAAAAGGAAACAGGACGGGGCTCACCTGTTTTTCAACGCTTCCCGACAAACAAACCTATTCGGTATTTCCGATCTATACTCATGAAAAAAAATGCGGCTTCCTCGTTGTCTGCGGGATGATTTCCCCTTCAGACAAAGGCTTGCTGTTAACCCTCGAACAAGCCGCCAATGTCATCGCCTTTGAGCTGCTGAAGGAAAATGCGCTCAAACAATATTTGCGAAGAGCACGGAACGAGTTTTTCAGCAATTTTTTGGACGGCGCCTTTTCCTCTGCTGAAGAAATTAAAAACCGGGCCAAAGAATTTCAGCTCAAGTGGGATCAAAAATATGTGTGCATTGCGGGCAAATTGGACCGGCGCGAAAAATCGCTCAGCTTCACGGAAAATCAGCTTGAATCAGATTCCGTGTTCGAACGCCTGGAAGAAGAGCTGGTTGACTTTCCGTTCCCTCCGCACCTTTTCACAAAGGGAAATGTCTGCTTCCTGCTGGCCGAAGCGACGGACAGCTGGGCTGAACTGAATGCAGACGTCGGCGGATTTTTAAAGACGTTTCAGCGTCATGCAGCGGAGCACTTTCAGCGGACAATCTCTTTCGGAATCAGTAACCTCAGCCATCAGCTGAGCGACGTTCCGCACATTTGCAAAGAAGCCGTCGACGCGCTCCACTCCGGCCATTTGTCCGGCAGCACCGAGTTCATCCAGACGTACCATATGAAAGACGTCTCTGAGCTTTTACGCATGATTCCGGCTGATGATTTGAAGACATTTTACACGCATGCACTGCATCAGCTTGCCAGCCTGCCGAAGGATGACCAGGGGCTCCTGCAAACATTGTCCGTCTATCTGGAAACGCACTGTCAGATTTCTGAAACGGCCAAGCGCCTGTATGTCCACAGAAACACAGTCATCTACAGGCTTGAAAAATGCGAAGAATTGCTCGGGAAAAGCCTGAAAGATGCGGACACAACCCTGCGCTTGAGACTGGCGCTCAGAATTCAAATGCTGCTTGGATTGTGAGAAACTCCAACAGCAGCAACCGGAGAAAGTTAAGCCATACCGGCATTGCTGATGATTTGAAATTCACCATAGAAAAAAGCCGGCATATGTGCCGGCTCCCTTATACTTTTTCGGGAATTGCGCGCGTCTGCTGCTTCCGCCCCCAGCTGACTGCCGCCAAAAAGCTGAGCACGAGAACGACCGCACCAAAAATATATGGAATTTCCACGTTCACATCGAATAACAGACCGGCCACCGTCGGTCCGACAATATTGGCAAGGCTCATAAACGCATTGTTCATGCCTGCGGCAAAGCCCTGTTCATCACCGGCCATTTTTGAAATCAGCGTATTAATTGCCGGACGAAGGATGGACGTCAGCATGAAGAAAACAATTGTTGCACCGAAAACGAGCCAGTACGAACCGGCAATCGAGCAGACCGCAAGCGCTGCGGCTGAACCGATCAGCGTCATGTTCATCAGCTTTTTTTCCCCGAAGCGGTTCGTCAGCATCCCGAGGGCCACCGCCTGGACGAACACGCCGATCAAGCTTGCCGCTGTAATGACAAAGGCAATGTCTCCCGGTGTAAAGCCGTGCTTATGATCGACATAAAGGCTGAATACCGCCTCAAAATTCATGATCCCGAAGTTCAGGATGAACACGAGGACAAACAGAAAAGCATACGGCGATCGCAGCGCGCGCGCCATTTGCTTAGGAAGCGGTTCGCGCTTTTGAGCGGAGCGGCGCTTTTCAAGCATCTTTTCTTGACTGAGCGTTTCCGGGAGGACAAAAAGCGATAAAACCGTCGCCAAGCCGGCTAATCCGGCTGACACGTAAAACGGAAAAGTGAGCCCGTACGCAGCCAAATATCCGCCGGCTCCCGGACCGATGACAAAGCCGAGAGACATCGCGGCGCTGATCAGCCCCATCCCTTTGCTTCGATCCTTTTCCGATGTGATGTCGGCGATGTAGGCAAACATGGCCGGCACCAAAAACGCCGCTCCCGCTCCGCCGAGAAGGCGGGAAACAAACAGCAGCCACATCTGGCTCGCCAAGGCGAAAAGCAACTGGGAAACCGCAAACGCACCGATGCCTAAAATGATCATTTTCCGTCTTCCGTATTTATCGGTCATTTCCCCGGCAACGGGCGAAAACAGCAGCTGGGTAATACCCGAAGCCGCAATCAGCAACCCGAGCGTGCTGCCTGAGGCGCCGAATTCTTCTATAAACGTAGGCATGAGTGGAATAATCAAGCCTATACCAAGCATAACGATGAACACGTTCAGCATGAGAATATACAATCTGGCCATTTTTTTCATCCGCGGATACCTTCCTTAAAGCCCGATAATACCGGACAATCTTAAATTCGATCAATTACTAAATTAGTATATCCACAGATAGGTTCAAAGTCTAGTTTTTTCATATTTATGCATATTTTTTCTTCTGAAGGAATGATGGGAAAATAAAAAAGCGGAGGATTCCCCCGCCTTTTTATCCATTTACGACCAGCCGACAGCGTTAGCAAACAGCAGGAAAAGCACGGCCGCTCCCATCCAGAGGCAAAACAGCGGAAGGATGAATCGCAGCCACTTGTTCCAGGCAATCCGGCTGATCGCAAGCGTCGCCATAAAGTAACCCGATGTCGGAAAGACGATGTTTGAAAAACCGTCGCCGAATTGGAAAGCCAGAATCGCCGTCTGCCGCGTAATTCCGACAATATCAGCCAAAGGCGCCATAATCGGCATCATTATTAAAGCCTGTCCGCTTCCGCTTGGAACAAAAAAGTTAAACAGCATCTGTGTGAAAAGCATCGCCGTAACCGTTAAATAAGAAGGAAGTTGTGAGACCGCATGAGACAAGCCGTAAACAATCGTATCCATGATCTGCCCGTCGGCCATAACAACCGCAGCAGCTCTTGCAATGCCGCAAATCATCGCCCCGACGAGCACTTCTTTAAAGCCCTCATTAAAGGACTCGGCAATGTCTCTCGAGCTCATGCCGGCAATGTAAGCAGGAATGATGCCGAGCGCGAGGAAATAGCCCGCCATTGTCAGCATATCCCACCTGAAATAAATGACACAGCCAATCAAGCCGGCAAACAACCCAAGCGCCGCGATACCGGCCCATTTCACCCGTCTGCCTGCTTTAAAAGCAGGCACCGCTTCTACTGCTTCTTTCCCCGTCAGGCTTTTTTCAGGATGCGCCCTGACCTTTTCCGCATATTTGAGCACATATACAGCGGCAATCGCCGTAATGACAACAAAGATGACCGCCCTGTACCCCATCCCTGAATAAAGCGGGAGACCGGAAATCATTTGTGAGGTTCCTACGGTAAAAGGGTTTGTCAAAGCGCTCGTAAAGCCGGCGATCGTCCCGCACAACGCAATTGCTGCTGCTGTCATCCGGTCATATCCGAAAGACAGCAGCAGAGGAAGAATGACAGGGACGTAAACGATGGAAAGCTCAGGCGTCCCGATAAAACAGGAAATGCCGGAAAAAACGAATATTAAAACAGGTGTAACGAAAACCGGTTTGTTCCTGAACTGACCCGCCAGCAGACGGACACCGAGCTCAATGACAGACGCTTTCCGCAGAACGGCAAAAGCGCCGCCAATCACAAATGTAAACACGATAATCGGGGCCGCTTCTGTCATCCCTTTCGGAACAGCCGTAAGCAACCCCAAGATATCAACCGGCGTCTGTTCGATCCGTTTGTAGGACGCCGGATCAATCATTTCCCTGCCGTCCGGACTTTCCACCCGTTCATATTCGCCCGCCGGAATCACATATGTCATAAGCGCCATTAGACCAATCATGACAGCCAGAATGACATAAATATGCGGAAATTCCTTTTTGCTTTTTTCTTTCTTGTTCACGTCTTCTGTTTTGTAAGCCGGCATTCCCATTTTCGATCATCCCCTTTTCCATGTTAACTTTTTTAACATATTAAATGATTACAGCATTAATCGCATTGAAAAATCCTCTAAATTTCAGCATGTTTTCAGTTAAAATACCTAAATCTACACGGCCAATCCAGAAAATCGTCATATTTTCTATCAAGTATTAAGCCGACAATCTCGACTGTTCCTTTTCTGCATTTTCATGTAAAGTCATAAGAAAGATCAGCATGTAAAGGAGAGAGTTCACATTGCAACAGTGGATTAAAGAAGTCGCAAGAGGAAAAAGGGGCGCCCGCAATTTAACTTATGAAGAGGCCAAACAGGCTGCAGAAGCGATCGTTACGGGAAATGCCAGCCCCGTCCAGACCGCCGCATTCTTAATAGCGGAGCGGATGAAAACAGAGTCCCCTGAGGAATTGCTCGCGTTTACCGAAGCATTGCGGAACAGCTCGAAAACACTGAACCTTTCCAAAGCTGTAAAAGATGCGGTCATCGATTTTGCGGGACCTTACACAGGAAGACATTCTTTTTTAGCAACCATTCCTGTCTCGCTCCTTCTCGCAGGAAACGGAGTCCCCGTGTTTCTCCACGGCAGTGATGCATTGCCGCCCAAATATGGAACGAGTGTAAAAAATGTCCTAGACAAACTCGGAATCCCCTCTGAGACTGATCCTGCGCAAACGGCACACTCACTGGAAGAGGCCTCAATCGGATTCGCAGCCGCCGAAACATTTTGCAAACCGTTTGTTCGGATGAGGAAAATTCGCGAAGAGATCGGCGTCCGCACCGTGCTGAATACAGCTGAAAAACTGGTCAACTTCTCTGATGCCGACAAGCTCATGATGGGCGCGTTTCACCGGACGGCCATTCAGAAAATGCATCCCGTTTTTCAGCACTTGACGTACAAAGAAGTGTTCATTGTCCAGGGGGCGGAAGGCTCGGAAGACGTACCGGTCCACAGAGGCAGCTTTGTGTTTACGATAAAAAACGGCGTGATCGATTCCTTTATATTAAAGCCGGAAAAATTCGGGCTTTACGCAGATGAAGCAAAGCTCAACAAACCGCTGTCTGCTGAGGAACAGGCGGAAAAAATAACGGCCGTTCTCGCCGGAGATGAATCGGCCGATACCGAATACGAAAGAAAACAAGTCATCATGAATACCGCATTGCGCTATTATTTGTTCGGACACTGCGCGGCCATTGAAGAAGGCGTCCGAACGGCGGAAAAACAGCTGAAAGAAAAAGCCGGCCTGGAAGCCCTCGAGAGGTGGAAAGCTTCATTTACAAGACCGTAAGAAAACCGTAACCAAAATGATATTTCCTTTTCATGAAAAGATTGGATAATGGAAGAAATGAAAAGGAGGGAATCGAAAGATGAACCGAAAGTGTCTCATACCGTTTATTTTGATGCTGTCAGCGATGTGCGCGCCCACCCAAAACGCAGAAGCCTTCCAGTTGTTTTCCTTACACGTCCAGCCCCATCAGTCCTCGGCTCCGGCGGATTACTATGAACAGGCGCAAGGCAAAACAGGCGAAGCTTTAAAACAAGCGCTTCACGACACAATCGACGATCATAGAGAGCTTTCTTACAGCGAGGTATGGGAAGCGCTGAAAGCAACGGACGAAGATCCGGCCAATCGAAATAACGTGATTCTCTTATATTCCAGAGAGTCGCGCTCTAAACAGGCGAACGGGGGGCAAACTGGCGATTGGAACCGCGAGCACGTATGGGCAAAATCGCACGGTGATTTCGGAACAAGCAAAGGACCCGGAACAGATTTGCATCATCTCAGGCCCAGCGATGTGCAAGTAAACGCCGCCCGCGGAAACCTTGATTTCGACGAAGGCGGCAGCCCCTATCCCGGTTCTCCCGGAAACCGCTATGACGGCGATTCCTGGGAACCTGACAAAAGCATTAAAGGCGATGTCGCCAGAATGATTTTCTATATGGCGGTCCGCTATGAAGGGGACGACGGCCAGCCGGATCTTGAAATGAACGACACAACGAACAACGGATCTAAACCGTACCACGGAAAAATGTCGGTTTTATTGAAATGGCACCATGAAGATCCTGTCGATGCCCTTGAAAGAAAGCGGAACGACATCATCTATCAGCAATACCAGCATAACCGCAATCCATTCATTGATCACCCTGAATGGGCGGAGGATATTTGGGGCTCAGGCGTTTTGAATTGAACAAAAAAAGCGCCTGCCCGGCGCTCTTTTTTTAAACCTCTCTTTTTTTGTTCAGCACACCGATTTTAGGGCCAGTTCAAATTCATGGTATCCCGCGCGCCTGCAAATATTGGATTCAAACGCTTGTCAAAACGTCTCCTTCTTCAGCATGTCGAGAATGTCAAACAGCGTATGTTTGATGACAAATTTGCGATACTCAGCGGAACCCTGCGCATCGTCCAAAACAGGGCCGGGAAAGCGGCTGATCGCCTTTTCCACCCTTTGATCTACAGGGAGCGATTCGTCATTCAACGCAGATTCCACTTCTGATGAACGAAACGGAAAAGGGCAGACACCGCTAAATGCACAGCGGACGCGTCCGTCTATTTCAAGAGCTGAAATCGTCGCCAAAGGATATCCCGTATCCCATTGCTGCCTCACTTTTATGCTTGCAAAAGGCTGATGAAGATAGCGTTCTTCAATCAAAAGGAAAATAAGGATTTCTCCCTTGTTCAGCTTCAGCTGCTGATCGAATACGTCGTGAATCAAATAGCGCTTTTCCCCCTTGTCTCCGATCGTCACCACTTTGCTGTCGGTTAATAAAAAAGGCAGCACTGCTTCGCGGTAAAAGATCTGCCCGCAAATATTACCGCCAAGCGTAATCTTATTGCGCGCCGTATGGTCGGCCACTTCCCTTACCGCTTTGCTCAACAATGGAAAGCCGCCGTTTTCCGTGATCTCTGTCAATGTTAATGCTGAGCCTAAAGCGAGGTGGCGCCGTTCAAATTGCAGAGTTCTGCACTCAGGTATGTCTTTAATATCGATAACGGCATTTGGATGAATCACACTCAGCCGTCCTGGTATTAAATGTTCTGTTCCGCCGGAAAAATAAGCCGGCTTTTTCCCCTTGCGCTCCAAGCTTTGAAAGAGCTTTACCGCTTCCTGCGCAGATTGGGGCCTGTAATACTCAAAGTCAAACTGGATCATGGCGACCCTCCTTTTACTTTCCAAATTTGTTCGGGAATCAGAGGCGGCCGATTGAACCGAACACCTGCCGTTCAAAAAAACCGGCATGCACTACGAAGAAAGTCATATGGTTTTCTCAAAATTTTCCTCCATGGATTTATATTGAAAAATTTTCTATTTTAAAACTGTAAACAAGAAAAAAGTTCACTCTAGCTTCGAGTGAACTTTTTTTTGCAACATGATTCAACTTTCAAGCGCGCCGGCCGGATCATATAAAGCGATATCAAGCTCAGGCTCTTCTCCCAAGGCGAGCCTTGCCAATTCCGCGCCAAGGTAAGGACCTGACGTGAGCCCTGAAGCGCCAAGGCCGTTGGCAACAAGCAGCCCGCAAATGTTCGGCAATGAGCCGATCACGGGGAGAAAGCCTGGTGTAAACGGCCTGAATCCTACACGCGTCTCAAGCAGCTCACTCAATTCCAAACCCGGCGCAACAGCAAGCGCCTTTGAGAAAATTTCGTGAAGGCCGCCAGCCGTTACCCGAAGATCATCAAGCTCCGCTTCATTTTCGTGAGTAGCGCCGGCAACGATCCGGCCGTCTTCAAATGCCAATATGTATTGGTCATTCGGAGGCATCACAACAGGCCAGCTGCCGGTATCCGCATCCGGAAGACGAAGATGAACAATCTGCGCTTTTTGGTGGCTGACTGAAAAACGCACGCCGAGCGGCTTCAAAAGCTCGTCCGCCCAAGCGCCCGCTGTGACCAGCACCTGATCAGCGTATATTTTTTTGTCCGCTGTGGAGATCCCTGTTACCCGGTTTCCTTCATAGAGCAATGAAGCGTTTCCGGCAACAACTGAAGCTCCGTATTTCTGTGCGGCATTCACAAGTGAGCGGCGGAGCAAATTTCCGTTTACGCGCGCGGCGCCGCTGATATGAACCGAGCCGTACCCCTCTGCCAAAGGCGGAAATAAGCGCTTCGTTTCCTCATGGGATAAACGGGTGATCTCGCCGATTTCAGGGGCATCCTTGCGCCTGAGATGCGCCCGTTCTTCCATCTTCTCCAGCTTTCGCTCGTCTGTATGCAAGCTGATAGCG
>Ga0180433_10006039_pt1 | contig 16069 bp, 21 predicted proteins | sample SS_ome_8_FD_132980 | JGI IMG/M metagenome (GOLD analysis project Ga0180433, IMG submission 132980) | Hypersaline lake sediment archaeal communities from the Salton Sea, California, USA - SS_1_D_1 metaG | ecosystem: Environmental > Aquatic > Non-marine Saline and Alkaline > Hypersaline >... | reverse complement strand
TTGGGAAGAATTTACTAATAAAACTCCAAGTCCGAGTGTAAGTCCGAGTGTAAGTCCGAGTGTAAGTCCGGATATAAGTCCGGATGCAAGTCCGAATATAAGTCCGAGTGTAAGTTCTTCTTTGTTATTTTTATAAAATTTAGTTTGAGTTATCATTCTTCTTTCTCCTCCAATAAAAAAGAAGAAGGAGTGTTGTATTCAACAGAAAACACTCCATCACGATTAATGATCCTTGTTATTTCATTACAATTATTATACACTAACTCGTCGTGCATTTGTTGTAATGTTGTTCCTCGGTTAAATTTAGTTTCCATCATGTATCATATAGGCATATTGCCTTTATAAATGTTTCTTATCACTTTAAAAAGATAAAAAAAGAAAGGAAAAAACACAAGGGAGGGTTTGATGGAGCTTTTTCCTAAAGAATATGTGTTTCCTGTTCCTCGTCCGTTATGGAGGGAGTGAAACACATATTTATCAATAGAAAAGGGTTTATAATATTTAAGTATAATAAATAGATATTTATTTTTGTTATACTTTATCATAAAATATAACATATTAAACAAAAATAAAGAAAATATGAGGATATATGTTATATTTAAAGACACTTTTTAAATTAAAGAGGGAGGAAATTCTTGTAAGGCGAAAAGAGGTGATCAAGAGAACCGAGTTACTCCTTGAATCCATCACAAAAAACCCTACAATGGATTTAAAACTAGTAGTTGTTTTCCCCCCCTCTTGTGTGATGGATTATTAATTGATGTTTTCATTTTTTGATTATATTGGGAAGAGGGATTTTGCACATTCTAATAGGTCTCCATTTCCTCTTCCCATGGAATGGTTTTAATGGAGTATGAAATGGATGTGGAAAAAAACATCATCCTAATCCTAATATATTATTTTTTGGGCTTTTAAAGCATTCTGATAAGCTTTTACATTACAATAGTATAGTCGTTCTTAGTTCCATCATTTTTAACAACAACAGAGAACTCTACACCATTAAGTTGGTTTGCATGTTTAGTTGCAAGTTCAACTAATTGCCCATAAGTTGAAGCAGGTGTCTTTCCTTTTCCAAAAGTCCAAACTTTTTCTTCACCATCAACTAAAACCTTTATTTTAGCTTGTGGATGAACTTCATCTTCTTGACCTTCTCTCTTTTTTACAAAAGGGTCTGTTTCTTCAAGTTCTGACAATGCTTTAACCTTGAATTGTCCAGCTTTAGGTTTCCAATAATTTCCACCTTCCTGAATCTTTTTTAATTCTTCTTGGTAATCCATTTTAACTTTTACCTCCTTTCATCTCTATGAGTTTAAATTCCATATCAAAATAGTTTCTTTTTAGATATTTTAATGTTTTTAGGGCCACATGCTTTCCTCTAAATGTGTCTATTATTCTTCCTTCATTATCAACAATTTTATATGTAGTTCTTTTTTTCATAGTGTTTTTTGTTTATCTTTAAATGCACATTTAAATATATGAAGTGCTGCTTTTGGTTCTACACAATTTCTTAAAACCTTTCTTTTATCTAATCCTCCTAAATCATCTAAATCAAACCCTTTATGTTCTGCTATTTCTTTTATTTTAGCATTATGTTTTCTAGTAGATAATTTTATTTTTGGAATATCAAAATTGCTCCACCAATAATGTTGTGCCATTTTTATAGGTTTTATTAGTGGTTCATAATAACTAATAACATTTTCTACTAACCATAATCCTTTAAAATTAAATTTTAAAAAGATTATTTCTTGATATAATGTCATGTCTGGATAAATAGGCTCATTTTGTCCTCTTGCTACTGCACTAAATTGTCTAATTCTTGAATGGCTTGGACAAGGTGGAGAACTCCAAATAAAATCAAACTCTTTATAATGTTCTAATAGATATTCATGGGCATCTCCAACAATCACTTTATCTTTTGGAAATAATTTTTTATAAACTTCTGCTATTTTAGGGTCTATTTCTACAGCTGTTATTTCATGTTCATCTCCCCAAAGTTTTCTATTACCCCCAATCCCTGCATATAAATTAAGTATTTTCATTCTATGTAAAATTTTATTATTTTATTTATTTCTTTTTTATCATTATATTCTTGAGCATTCCTTGATAATAAACATTCTAAACAAATCCATTCCCATTTAGGATTATCAAATAAATCTAAAATTAATATTGCTTCTTCTTTTTCTCTTTTACAATATTTACATTTTGGTTTTTTCATTTGAACATCCTTATTTTTTCTTGTGCTTTAGTTATATCAACTCTTACAAAATTCCCAGAGTTCATGTGTTTCTTTTCAATAATTAAATTTAATCTTTTTAATGCCCTACCAAACCATCTTGTATTAATCCATGCTTCATCTGTATCTTTAAATTGTTTAAAATCATTTGTTAATTGTTTAACAGATCTAAATTCATTAGAAGTATATTGTGAAATAAAATCTATTACTGCAACATCCATGTTTGAATTAATATCTTCTTCCTTTTTTTCCTTAACTATCATTTTTATTGTTTCAATAGTTTCATCTAAAACTTCTTCACCCAAAAATCCAGCAATTACAAACAATGGGAGGGATAATTCAAGGTGTCTTCCATCAATATTTGTATCATATATTTTTTTGTAAAGGTGAATATTAGTGAACTTATTTGATATTGAAGTATGTGAAGTATTATGTATGTAAGAAACATAATTATTCCACTCCACATACATGTTCTGGTAACTAAACTTCACTTCACTTACTTCACTTTTCCTTAGTAATTTTAAAACCTGAGTGAAGTTATAATTTTGCTCAAAATTTTCTATCAATCTTGTAACTTCACTTTTTGATGACTTTTCTATGATTAAAGTAAGACATCTATCTCCCAAAACAGACTCCATTCCTGTTATATTTGCCAAACAAATTGGCCTGTAAACTTCAAATTCTTCTACTACTTGTTCTGTCCCATTTTCTGTCTTTTTTTGTTTCATTCTTTTAACAGAAGTTCCTTTTTTATATGCAGAATTTAACAATTCCCTTAAATTTTCATTACCTTGTCTATTTACTCCTTCAAACTCATCAATACATAAAGTTCCTGTAGTTCTAAAAAGAACTGCTTCTGTTAAACTATTTAACATTTGTCCTTCTTTTGATAATAATTTGATTAATTTCAATAATCTTGTTTTTCCAGAACCCCTCATAGCATTTAAAAATAAATAAGGATATGTTTCAAATCTCTTATGAAAGTGTGTGCCAATTATCCATAATGCAATAAGATTATAATATTCTTCTTTTAAATCACAAAACTTCTTTAATAAAATAATTATATTATTATAAATATCATTCCATAATTCTTTATCTCTTTCTTCTTCTTCTTTTAAATCAATAGAAGGACTTTCAAGTTTCTTAAATTCTATAATTTCTTCTGGAGAATAATCATTATCTACTTTTGCTAATTCATTAAATAAAACATTTTTTAATCTTTCATTTAATTCTTTTCCCATCCTCTTTTTTAACCTCCACCATTTCTTTTTGGCAACATTTACAAATTGCTATAATAAAATTATCTTCAACCTCTCTTTCAGATTTACAAGTAGGACATTTCATTAATTTCATTTTTCACCCTCCTCTTTTATTTCAACAATTTCAGAATGAACAAATTGAACTCTATCTCCAAATTTATCTATTATAGAAATCCAAATTAGACCATCATTAGAATTATCTATATTAATTATAACACCAGAATAAACCTTTCCATGTTTTGTTCTAACAAAAACCTTTTTGTCCTTCCAATCCATCCAATTACTCCTTTCCATATTAACTATTATAACAAATACTATTTAAACATTTGTAACTATTAAAAAATAATTAAAAATAACAAATATAAGAATTATTTATATTTATCATAAAAGTCTTTACTAACAATTCTCCAACATTCAGTCCCATTTTTATTTGCAACTGCAAAATATTTTTTACCTGATTTTGTCATTTTTGTCTTAAATTTGTATTTATCAGTAGTAAAAGACTTCCTTGTTTTTACATTGTAAAATTTTAATTGTGGCATTTTTAACCTCCTTTTAAATTATATCCATAAATCCTTTAATTCCTTGTTTTGAAGAAACTCTATAACCCCCTCTCCCAAGACCAGAAAATTTTCTTGGAGATTTTTTTTTATTTTTAGATTTCTCTTCTTTATTCTTAATTTTCTTTGCAACTTTTTTTAATAATTCTTTTTCTTTTAATCTTCTACCATATGTTTCTAATTTCATTATTATTATATTGTTTTTACTATTTAAAATACTTTCTATGCTCCTGGGTTTGAAGGAGGGCATTTACAATTTTATATTATTTTCAAAATTATTTATTTCCTTTACAAATTGTTTTTGTAATTTAATATCTCCAATAACTGGAATTTCCCAATTTTCTAACTTTGTTTGATTTAGATTATCTTGTGTTCTATGGATTCTTTTTCCGGCAATATTATCCCTTTCTGATAATAAAACATAGTAAAGATATTCTGAATTTACTATCTCTTCATTTGGAATTATTGCACATATTGCTTGGTTTAAAGTGGACTTTATATTTAGTATTCCCATTTTACCGATAGTTGCAAAAATAGTAAACAGAATTGTGCCTTCATCATATATCTTTAAATGTTTATTTTCCATACCTTTTTTTGTTATCTTCTTTTCTGTTTCTGTAATATACTTTCCATTTATGTCCCCAATTTTAAGCCAATTTATAGTCCCATTTTCCCAAAATTCATTATTTCTTGTATGGGGGGTACCTCCTGTTTGTAATGGTTCTTTAAGCAATTTTTGTAATGGGATTTTATTTATTTTGTTTGTTTTTGAATACTCTTTTATTAATTGTTCTACTTTTTCTTTTACTTTTTCATCTTTTAGTTTCTGTAAGGCTTTCTTAGCATTATCAAATACTTTACTTTTTCTCTTTTCATATTTATTTATATTAATTACTTTTGAACAAGAAACATCCTTAAAGTCAATTAATTCATTAAGATTTAAACAAAATAAGTTAGGTATTTCTTCAGTAATTTTAATGTCTTTATCTTCAAAATTATTTAAAATATAAGAATTTACTTTTGTTTTATCAATAATATTTTTTGGATTGTATAACGTTCCCCCAAGCTTAAAAATATGTATTCCCTCATAGCCTCTTCTATTAGAAAACTCGTATCCAAGAATTTTCTTTTCCCCTTTTGTATCTCCTAAAGGGATATTATATAATATTACTTTTTTATTATATGAGAGTATAAAATATAATAATTTATTTATTTCTTTCTCTCTAATAAAATCAGATAATTCTTTAATTTTATTTTGTTTTTTAAATTCTTCTAAGTATAATTGATATCCTTTTATTTTTATAAGAGAATCTTTTTTAATGTTATTATTTGAAAAAAATTCAAAATAATCTTTTAGTTTAATTTTATAGACTTCATCAACATATTTCTTTAAGGGATTATCAATTTCATTGATAGGTAAATCTTTCATTTCTTTTATTGATTTATTTAAATAAAACATAATATCTTCTTTTTTGTTTTCAACTTTCTTCAAGAAAAGGATAATAGTAGAGGTGGCTGTAGCCATAAAAGTACCTTTCCCCAGACGAACAATTCCTTTTATTTCAAAATTTTCTAAGATAAGTTCTCTTATTTTTGAATATATTTTTTCTCCTTCCAATACGCTTGTAGGTAAAATTATCCCTGCAACCCCCCCCTTTTTTAATAATTGATTTGTTCTTTCAATGAAAAGGCATTCAATTTCTTTAGATTTATCTGTAAATTCGTCAAATAATCCAAAACTTTCTTTTCCATATGGAAGAGTTGTTTTAAAACCTGAAACAGAATAGGGAGGATTTGCAATAACTATGTCAAATAATTCATTTTTCTTAGAATTTTCAGAGATTTTTAGTTTTTTTCTATAATCTTTACTTTTATAGAAATTATCTAAACCATCCCCACAGGTTACTATTGCTTCACCATCTCCATTAAGGAATGTAGCAATTTTGGTTGTCTTTGCTAAACGATAATCTTTTTCTATGCCATAAATATATTCTTCAGCCCACCTAAAATTATCTTTGTAATACTCGAGTTCTTTTCTTGCTCTTCCATTTTTTATAAATTTATCATCTAATTTTGTATGAATGTGTTTATTTATCTCTTCCATTATTTCCGTTAAAAAATGTCCTGCTCCTGAAGAATAATCAATACAATAGGGGAGAATATTTATTTCTTTATTATCATTTTTTTCTTTTATTATTTTCCATATTGGTAGAGATTTACATATAAATTGGGAGATGGGTACTGGGGTAAAAAATTGTCCGGCTTCTTGTTTTATTCCCGTATTAAGCAATTTCTCAAAAAAATCGCCTAAAAATTGTTGTTTAGTTTCATACCTTATTTTATATTTTTCTAAAAGCTTTACAACTTCTTTAACAACTATACAATTTAAATCAAATGTATTTTTATCAAAGACTTCTTTAAATGCAAAGTCATTACTTGTATAAAGTTTTTGCTCAATAAACAAATTTCTTATTTTCTCTTTATCTTTATCTGTTCTTATTTTTTTTAATTCTTCTTCAATTTCTTCAATGTCTACAGAAGAAATATCAAGATCTAGATATTCTTTCATACCCTGTTTATATAACCCATTTAATCTTAATAAAACATCAACATTACTTTCACTATCTTCCCATTGAAATTTAACTTTATCATTTTCATTTCTTTCATATTCATCAACAATTTTACATAAGAATAAATTAAAGATTTTATTGTAAGCGTTTGTCTTATCTGATATTACATTTTTTCTCAATATCTCTGCGAATCTGTTAAAAATATCGCCCCCATCATCTTTAGTAAGAGGTTTTAAATCTCTTTTTATTAACCCAATAAATTTAATATTGTAGGGATTAGATTCTTTTTCAAATAAACCTTTTTCCTCAAAAATTTGAGGTTTCCAATTTTCAAAACATTCCTGTTTATTTGTTCCTTTTTTAATAAAATCTGTTATTTTTATTATCGAATTTTCATAACTTAAATCATTACCATCAAAACAAGAAGAATAAAGACAAAGATATTTGGTATTTTTGTCTTGTATAAAATAGGAGAATAATTGGCCCCCATCATTATACATCTTATTTTTTTCTTTTTTGTATTCCTCTCCAAAACATTTACATTCAATCATCAAAAAACTTTTATTTTCTTCATCCAATATTTGTATATCTAAATTTCCTTTCTCTTTATGTCCTAATTTCCAATCTTTTTCTAAAATAATTCTCTCTGGAGGATAACCTTTTTCCAGTAGCCTATTAACACACTCCAAAATAATAAAATTTTCTTGTTGAGAAAAATTACAAGTAGTTTTTCTTACTACTTTTATCTTTTCCCCATAATTAATCATTGACTTCCTAAGATTATCTTTATTAATTTTAATTGTAATTTTATAATTTTTATTCCTAGTGTATTCCTTAAAATAAGAAGATTCTTCTCCGTTCTTTATTTTAAATCCCATTTTAGAAAGAAAGGGGAAAATATTTTTATCCGTTATTTCCATTATTTTATCCATGTAAAAGGGCAATTTAAAGCTTGCGGTTTGTTTTTTTCTTAACTTTTCAATGGTATCTTTGGTCATCTCCGCTCCCCCACAACAAACTCTCCCTTAACCCCCAGTTCATTTATTTCCTGAATAACAACACAAATATTATGACAAAGTATTTTTAACAAGAGTTCATTCACTTGTGCTGTCTTGGATTTGCTTCTTAGGTTGTCTTTAAATTTAGTTTTAATCATGTGGAAGCAAGTTTCAGCATTACTTCTCTTATGGTAATGCTTAAGAAATTCATCATGTTTATAAATAAAATAATGATACATCTTTTTCCATATACCAACACTTGCTCTTTTTCCTCTAACATTTTTCTTAAAAGGAATGAAGGGGACAGCACCCACATCCTATGCTCCTGGAGAACCTCTTTTAGAGCTAAGTATAAGTGATAATACAAATAATATCGCAGAAAGCCATAAAAAGAAATCTCCAAGTATATTTAAACCATATTTTAAGAAAATACTAACAATCATTAAAATAAAACTTGAAGCTATAAAACTTTCTTTTGTATCATAAGAAGAAGTTAATAATAAAGAACCAACTCCAATAACAATCCAAATAATAATCCCCAAAATTCCATTAGTATATCCATCTGCAGTTGAAAATAATTGTGTTACTAATGTTAAGTTTTCTGGGTTATCAAAAATTGCCATTTACATTGGATACCTCCTTATTAATTCAATCATTAAGAATATTATTCCAATAGTTAATAAAGTTACTCCTATGTAGATTAATTCAATAGGAATTCCAATAGTTGTTAATATTATTGTTGAATTTGAAGCAAAATCTGCTGTTGAAGATAAAATCCTTCCAGGAAGAGAAATGAACCCTTTAAACATAACATTTAACCCTGTTCCTAATTTATCAAACCAAGATGAATCACTTCCAAGAGCATTTAAATCATCTTCTAAATCAGCATATTCCTCCTCTATAGAGGATTGATTATTATAATCTTCTTTATAAGAACTATTCATATAGGTTGCTTCTGAAATATTCGTATCAACATAATTTTCTTCAAAATCATCTACAAGAGTTCCCCAAGAAAATATAACTATTGTTAATAAAAATATTACTCCCATTAAATATAAAAGTTTCATTTGTTCATTATCCATATGGCGATTACTGCTAAAAGCCAAATAACAACAAGACTTGTTGAGCTTAAAGAAACTAATCCCATTAATTTAATTGTTGATAATCCAAAAGGAACTGCTAAAACTAAAACACTTGGTTTAAATGCCAAACCAAATATAATAACCATTATAAATAAAAATCCTGTTAATAAACCAATAACTCCTAATTCTTCTGCTGTTGCATTTAAAACAAAAGTTATAAAATCAATTAATTTTTCAGGACTTCTTGAAACATAAACATCAACCTTAAAATCTCCAGTAGAATAATTAGAAGCATTATAAGTTATTGTTCCAGAAGAAGTATATAATATTTTATCATAGATTAATGTAGAAGATTGATTAGAATAACTTCTATAAACATACATTCTAAAATAATTTGCTAATCCTGTAGTGTCTATAAAATCCCATGTGACTACTTTTGTTCCACTGTCAAAACTTAAATTATGAGCAACATTTTGTGCAAAAGAATTATTTAAAGTTTCAAATACATTATCTCCAGAAGAAGTTAATTCAAGTAAAATTTCACAAGGGGCAGCCTCACAAGTAGCATCTTTTTCTTGTATTCCAAGGACTTCTCCATCTTTACTTATTGTGAACCTATATTTTTTATCTAAATCAAGATATGCTGTTATTTCTCCTTCATCATCTGTTTCATCTATTTCAACTGTTTTATAAGCTCCTTCTCCAACAAACCATTTTGCAATATTTATTGTTGCATCAGTTAGGTCTTCCAAATTAAGTGTTACAGAAATAAAAAACTCCAATGCTTCTGATGAAGGCAATAAATATAATGTTATTTCATTTGTTTCATTATCTATAGAGGCATTATTAAGATAATAATCAGAATCAACATAATCTAATGCAGTATAAAATATTTCTGCATCTATGAAAAAATCTTCAGAATAATTAGCAGTGCAAAAATCAAAGGTATTTGAATTAGTGGTTAAATTATTTATTGAATAATTTTTAATAATGTTTGCAGAATCAATCCCATAATTAAATGTTCCCTGAAAAGTAGTAGCATTAGAAGTTGCATTTATATTTGTATCAGTAATTTCATCTTTTAAGGTAAAGTTAAGAACTGGAACATCAAAACCATCTCCACATAATTTAAATGGAAGTTCACTTACTGTTTGATTATAAGTATCTGAAACATATGAATTAGTTACTCCAGAATTTTCATTTGTTATAGAAACATTCCAATAAAAATCTCTTGTTTCATTAACAAATCCCTCATTAACTCCTGGAGGAATAAAAAATGTTTTTGAAAGTTCTTCAGAATCAGAATCTATTTCTGTTCTACTTGCTCCAGAATATGTTGTTCCATTATAAATTATCTTTGCACTTTGAACAGTATAACCATCTTCTGTAGTGATATTTAATTTGAATGTTTGAGAAGATGTTTCAAAAACAGGGTCTTCTTCATATTCTGCATCAACCCGGAATGGAATCCAGGAAAGAGTATAATTTTCAGAAGAAGAACAATATTCAAAATCTCCAGTAGCATTGTTTTCAAAACATACATAATTATTCCAATGATATGTCCCTCCAACCCAATCTCCTAAAGCTAAAGAAACATTTGTTATTGAACCATTATTTATTGTTGTTGAATTACTTTTAAAAAGAGAACTATTGCTATAAAAAACTTTTATTGTTGAATTGGTTATATTTACATCATATGGATCTATTGAAGAATTAAAATAAATTGTTGCATTATTTGTTTCAGTGTCATTTGATGGGGCAGTTAAATTAATCTCATTTAAAGAAAAATTAATTGTAAATGTTCTTTGTGAAGATTCTGTAAGTTGAGAAGCATTATCATATGAAGTAATATTCCAAGTATATGTCCCTTCTGAAAATCCTTTTAAAGTTAATTCTTCTGTTGTAGAGTTACTTGTTCCATGAGGGTATTCAATAATACTTCCATTACTTAAATAAAATGTTGAATTTGTAACATTATTATCATCTGTAACTGTCCAATTAAAAAATACACTTGTTGAAGAAGTGTTAAAATAATCTATTGGAGAATTTAATGTTATTGATGGGGGTGTGCTTTCAGGAGGGGTATAAGTCATCCCTACTCCTCCATCATACATTTCTGTGATTTCATCATCTGTTAAAGTTCTATTATGTATTGAAACTTCATCAATTAAACCAATCATAGGACTAATTCCTCCATGTTCTGCTCCAAGATGAATATTTAAATTTCCAGACATTCCAGTAATTTTTGGATTCCCCCAACCAGTGCTCCCCCCACCAGTATCTGTAAGATTTGTCCCATTTAATGAAACCTGAATATAATTGCTATCATCAAACCATCTATGACAAACAAAATACCAATTATGTGGTGCTAAAACAGCCTCAAATTCTTCATAAACATACTCTGCTACATTATCTAAAACTTGAACAATCCATTCGTTACTTCCTGTTTCCCATTTTGACCTGTAATCTGCTCCACTTTCAGGGTCATCCATTCCAACAGTAAGTCCTTCGTGACTTCCATCAGTTACTGTGCTTGGATTAACCCAATAACAAATAGTCATTTCATCTGTGCTAAATTCTGTTCCAATATTTATGTTTCCTGTTGCATAATCATCCCCATCTAATTCATAAGCATTTCCAATTATTCCAGAAGAATTAATTACTGGATTACCTGAACTATTTAAATCTCTATCCCCTATTACATCTTGAACAAATGTTGCATTATCTCCAGTTACATCAAAAGAATAATAAGCCATTAATCCAACATCTAAACTTGCATTCCAACTTGCAAATTCATACATTCTTTCCCCAAACCATGTTGGAATAAATTCAACATAATCTCCTTTTTTAACATCTGTAAATCCTGCAAGAGTTATTTCTCCTTCAAACATATCTTTTGAAACATAATCATTCCATCTTATCTTTTCAACTTCTCTTGTTTTTTCTATACAAATTGTCTTGTTTAATTTATTATCAACAGAACATTCTTCATATGTTTTATTTTTTAAATAAATTTCTTTATACCTTAAATCTAATTGAACTTCTCTTTCAGACATATCTTTTGCATTAAAATATTCTATTTGTTTAAGAGCATTTTCATAATCTCCATAAGAATTAATTGTAAATTCAAATACTTTTTGATAACCTAGGCCAACATTATTAACCATAGGAGTATTTAATTCAACTTCTGCAATTCTTGAACCTAATCCGAAAGCATTATCAATAGTCATTGTTTGTGTTTTTGAATCATAATCTCTAACATTATCCCAATCCATTGCACTTATGGTTCCAACTAATAAAATTATCATAAACATAAATATCAATATTTTTTTGTAACTAAGGTTAGCTTTGTTCATACTGGTGTTGTTTGTCCTCCCCTCTTGGCGAGTATTATTACAAATGCAATGGCTCCTGCTATTAAAATAAATATCGGTAGATATTCTCCCATAACAACATTTGTTAAAGTAAATTCACTTGCTTTTGAACTTAATAAATCTGTTTGTGAAACTTCATCAAAAGTATTTGCAAATAATCCTCCTAATATAACAAGAAGAACCAATACAATTATTAAAAATACTAAAACTATCGGATGAAAATCTGTAAATACTGCCAAGATAATTAAACCAAACAATGTTCCTATAAGAACAAAAAATATAAGTTGGTCGTAAGCAGTAGTCATTAATCCTTGAACTTGATTAATCTTTTCAACAGTTTGATTGCTTGTTCCAAAATTATCATCTTCTTTTAATTGATTAAATATTTCATCTCCACTATATGCAACAGGGACTGCGACAACTGCAAAAATAAAAGCCACAATAATTCCAATTAATATATATGGAAGAAATCCTCCAATTTGAGATTTACAATTATTAATCATCTTATTTTTCCTAAAAGAATATCATTCAACTCTTTTAATTTTATTTTTCCTCTTTCTGCTTTTATTCTTAAAACTATTTCAGCATGTTTAAAAGTTACTTTATTTATTGGAACTGTTAATTCTTCAGAAATTATTTTTTTTATTCTTTCAAGTTCTTTTCTTGTCTTTAATGTTAGAGGATAATTTTTAGTATCTTTTGAGGGCATTAAAAATATTATGTTTTTCACATTTAAATATTTTTACATTTATTTAATAATTGGGTTGTCCCAGGGACAACCCTGGGACAACCCTGGGTTTAACCTTATTTATAAAGAAAAAACAATAAAAATTATTACAAGGGAGGAAGAAAAACAAAGAATATGGAAATTAAAGGCATAAGGGAGCATTTGAATTCTAAAAAGTCTCAACTTGGTGGACTTCAAGGAATTATTCTTACTTTAGTGATTGTAGGTATTCTTATTGGTGCTGCTTTCTTCATTTTAGAAGAATTTAGAGACCAAGCAGAAGACATTGCTGATGATGGAGAAAATGCAACCTCGTATCAAGGAATTAACGATACAATAAATGCTATGACCACTATCCCAGACTTATTAGGATTAATTATATTAATCGCTGTTATTGGAATTATCCTTGCAGTAGTGTTTAATGTAATACCTGGAGCAAGAGTATCTGGCGCTTAAATGTTCTTTTTGAAGTGAGTTGTTAATCAACTCCCTTCTCTTTTTTTAAGATGAGAAGAATAAGAGAACAAAAATCGCAAATTGGAGCTCTTCAAGGAATTATTGCAACATTAATTCTGGTTGGAGTATTAGTTTCTGCAGGTTTCTTTATCTTGCAAGAATTTATTGAACAAGATGAATTAGCAGATACCTCTGCAACAGTTACAAATGAAACTGGTTTAACAATAACAAATGTTTCTTCTACTGAAGTTGCAACTGTTGATGAAGCTGGTTTTAATTCATTTAGTGTAACTGAATGTTTTGGTAATGCAACTGGAACAGGAAATGTAGCAGCCAACTTATCTATTGCATCTGGAAATTATACTACAGATGCAGATTTAGGAACAATAGATGCTGTTGGTGCAGCAAACTATACTGATGTGGCTTGTTCATATGGTTATAATTATGGAGAAGACTCATTTATTGGTGTTAATGATACACTTGATGCAATGACAACTATCCCAGATTTATTAGGATTAATTATCTTAATATCTATAATAGGAATAGTTTTAGCAGTAGTGTTTAATGTAATACCTGGAGCAAGAGTTTCTGGTGCTTAGTTAAATAGCTTATCTATTTTATTTTTTTATTTTTAAAAAAAAGAGAAAGGGAGAGGTCACATTCTTCCTCTCCCCTCTTTTTAATTTTTATTCAATAATTTATAGAATTATATTTTAATAATCATAGGTGTCGGTAATTGGATTAAATCCTTCACCATAACTTTTTGCTTTACTAATTCTACCCAATTCTTTTATGAAACCAAAAAAGAAAAATATTGCAGAAATTATCGCTACACCAACAATTAACCATAATACTGTTACATAAATAATTTCTGCAGTTGAACTAAGTCCATCATACATTAAAAGATCACTTGAAATAACCCATGTTTGATGTAATGAATATATACAAAATATTATTGATAATACTATAAAGAAAAAAGATAATGGTGCAAGTTTTTCATTAGAACCTAATTTAAATCCAAATATCATAAATATAACTGCTAAGATAAGAGAAGCAAATAAAATTGCAATGGGAAGAACACTCTCTCCAAAATCAAATCCAGTTTTTGTTACCTTAAAATCATAAACAAATATTGTATCTGTCCCATCTATGTCTCCAAAACCCTCAACAAAATAAGTTCCTAAGGCACTTGTATTACAAAAAGTATAATTCCAAGAGACCCCTACCTGTTCAGCTGCAACCTCATCTAAGGCAACAGTTCCATTTGGATAACTTACTTTAGTGAAATTAACATAGGTGCAACTTCCACAAGTTTGTCTTAATTGTAAACACTCATATTGTTGATAAGTTCCTAAGGAATTTAATTGACTTTCTGCTGCACTTGCTAAGCTAATTAAAAAGATTCCTAACATAACTAATAATATTAATTTTTTATTCATTCTTTACTAATCCTCTCAAAATTTATACTTCCTGCTACACCATCATCAAATATAGTTGCCCCTTCAAAATCTATATTCGTATCTGTAATATAATATTGTAGTTGAACTTTTTCTCCTGCACCAATATATGCTGTCCCAATAAAAGGCATTGTATCTATTCCATCTGTTTTAAATTCTTTATTATTTGAATATTGCAAACACCTTGCTTCTACATCGTTAACTAAAACTCTTGAAAATAATTGTGAATCTTGATTTCCTTCTCCATTATTTTTTGGATGCAAACACCCTTGTATTCTATAAATTCCTGATTTAGTCACTTGAATAGAAGCATTACTATCTGTTAAATTAAATCCAGAAGTTGTTTCATTATCAATTTTTAAATCCCATGTTACATTTACCCATGCATCTGCAGTTGAAGTATTTATTGTTGCATTTCTATGAAATTGAGCAACTTCTCTATTTGCATAAATATAATCAGAAGAAATATTTGTAGTTACATTTAAATCTCCTGTCATTGTATCTCCATCAACATTTACATATAAATCATCTGCAAAACTTTGATTCCATGAGGAATTTCCTTCAGTATATCCATCATAAGTTTCATTATAAGTAGAATTAAATCCAATTCTTACTCCTTCATTTGCAATAGTTTCATTCAATTTAGTTTCATTAAAGTCTAAATCATCTCCTGTTTGAATAAACCATCCTTGAATCCATCCAGAAACTCCTGACCACCAAGTAGTTGAATTAACAGTGATATTGTAAAATACTCCTTTAGTAACAGAATCAACATCATCATTATAAGAATAACCAAACTTTCCTGAAGAACCATCATAAGCAAAATTTTCATTTGAAAAATTAAATGTTCTTGGTGTTGGAGGAGCTTCACCACTATATCCAATACTAACATTCCAAAACTCTGGAGATAAAAAAGATTTAACTTCCCTTTTTAAATCTATTCTATATTGAAAAAATTGATTATTAGAAACACTTAAAGAATAATTTGGTTCTGTATAGTTTTGTTCCCAATCTTCTCCTGAACAAACTGCATCATTACAACTTCTGACCGAAACATTATATGCCCCATTTCCTCTTAAAAATAAATCATTTATTTCAGCTTCGCTTAATGTTCTATTCCATATTGAAATTTCATCATAAGAACCATCTGAATAAAGACCTAATGAACTATATTCTCCAATCTGAATTGTATTTGATGAACCATATCCAGAAGTCTTTCCTGCATTAGATGCAGAAGCATTTAATTCTCCATCAATATAAATTCTTGCAGTAGTTCCATCATAAGTTGCTACAATATGTTGCCAAGTATTTGCTTTTGCATTTGCAACATCTATTCCAGTTCTTACATAACTA
>Ga0180433_10006038_pt1 | contig 16075 bp, 7 predicted proteins | sample SS_ome_8_FD_132980 | JGI IMG/M metagenome (GOLD analysis project Ga0180433, IMG submission 132980) | Hypersaline lake sediment archaeal communities from the Salton Sea, California, USA - SS_1_D_1 metaG | ecosystem: Environmental > Aquatic > Non-marine Saline and Alkaline > Hypersaline > Sediment... | reverse complement strand
TCAGGTTCATCGCCAGTTTCGGACAGATACTACTTACCGCTACAGCCGGTCAGAACTCAATGCACCGGCTCAGGATGAGCACCTTCTCTCACATCCAGCGATTACCGGTTCAGTACTTCGACCGTAATCCGGTGGGTCGCCTGGTAACCCGCAACACCAATGATGTGCAGGCCCTGGGTTCGTTCTTTACCGAGGTAGTTACCAGTCTGTTCTACGACGGATTCCTGCTAATTGGCCTTATGATCTTCCTGCCGCTTTATAACTGGCGTCTGGCCCTGGTTACGTTCGCGGTGGTTCCTCCCCTGCTGGTGGCCACCATAATATTCCGCAGACTGCTGCGAGATGCGTTCCGCAAGGTCAGGGTGCGCCTGGCCAAGATAAACGCTTTTCTCGCCGAGCATTTCTCGGGAATCAAGGTCGTTCAGATGTTCCGGCAGGAACGAAAACGACTCAATGCTTTCAATGTCATAAACGAGTCCCACTTCAAGGCCCGGTTCGGTCAGATGATCCTGTTCGCTATCTTCAGACCCCTCGTCGATTTTCTGTTGATCTCAACAATTGCCGCGGTTCTGTGGTTCGGAGCGAACTGGGTGGTCGGGGGCGTACTAACCATCGGCTTCCTTGCCGCTTTCCTGCGATACGTCGAAAAGTTCTTCCAACCCATTCGCGACCTTTCGGAGAAGTTCCAGGTAATGCAGCAGGCAATGGCGTCGGGAGAACGAATATTCATGCTTGCCGACGAGGCTGAGGAGGCTTACGACGGAGTTAAACTGCCCACCAAGATAGAAGGGGAGATTGAGTTCTGCGATGTATCCTTTGCATATAACGACGAAGATTGGATACTCAAGGAAATAAGTTTCAAGATAAAGCCCGGAGAAAGAGTTGCGTTCGTAGGTGCCACCGGTGCAGGAAAGACCTCGATTATCAACACACTGTGCCGGTTCTATGAAATTCAAAGAGGAAAGATACTCGTTGACGGAAAGGACGCCCGGAAACTGGACAAAAAGGACCTGCGTTCCCGCGTCGGAATCGTGATGCAGGATGTATTCCTCTTCCTCGGCGACATAGAAACCAACATCAAGCTTCGCTCCGACATCTCCCACGAGCGTGTTGAAGCTGCCGCAACTGTAACCAATGCAGAGAAGTTTATCTCAAAACTGCCCGAAGGATACAAGGCACCGGTTCAGGAACGAGGCGTTAACCTGTCCGTTGGGGAACGACAACTTGTGGCCTTTGCCCGGGCTCTTGCGTTCGATCCATCGATACTGATCCTCGATGAGGCTACATCCTCGGTGGACACAAAGACAGAAGCCTTAATCCAGGACGCAATTCACAAGCTCCTCGAAGGCCGCACCGCCCTCATTATCGCCCACCGGCTCTCAACCGTACGCGACGCCGACCGAATAATCGTTCTCGATCACGGAAAGATAGTGGAGCAGGGCACCCACGATGCACTGATGAAACGCAAGGGCGTCTACTACGGCCTTTATAAACTGCAGTTCGAGCACAGTATCTAATCCTCCTTTATTTGTTCTTAGATAAAACAGTCGAAGTTCTGCCGTTAAATGGTGTATCCTACACGCAAAAAGGAGAATTGGTTATTTAGGATTTCCGCGAAATGACTCAGTCATTCCGTGGGGCAGAAAATAGATGGAACGGATTGAAGTTAGTATTGCGGTCGTAGTGATCGACACCTTCTGCTTTTTTTAATCCCCTTACAACGAGATAGGTAACCGGTGTAAATAACACCTCGGTTCCAACCTTCCAGATGTAGTTGCCTATAAGTATCGCGACGATATCAGCAAGCGCGAATCCCGAAGCACCCAGGAATGCGGCAAAGACGAACACCGCAGTATCAACTCCCTGGCCAACAAGTGTCGAACCAATCGTTCGCGTCCACAAGAAGCGCCCCTTTGTCCACACCTTCATCTTCGCCAGAACGAAGGAGTTTGAGAATTCACCGACCCAGTATGCGAGAAGTGAGGCACCAACAATCCTCGGGGTAAGACCGAGAACCTCACTGTATGCCTCGGCAGAAGGACCGAAGGAAGCCGCAGGTATGAGACCTACCAGCATGATGATACCTGACATCAGTGCGTTTGCTCCGAATCCAATCCATATCACCCTGCGTGCTCTCGCATAACCGTAAACCTCGGTCAGAATATCTCCGAAGATGTATGCAAGGGGGAACAGAAATGTCCCGGCATCCAGAGGCCAGGGGAACCACTTAAGGTCTACTATCCTGGCTGCGGATGCTATATTCGATACGAGTAATACTGTAACGAACGCAGCCATCACGATATCGTAATACCGGTACAGGCTGTTCATATCAGGAGTCTTATCGGCAACCATACGCAAGCATAACCTCGAAACCGTTCAAGTCAACGTGGTCTTGACAAATCCACTGAGTACGATAATCTGAAGAGAAATGAAAAAAGGAGTCGGCGTGAAACGTTGCATTTTAGTCTTAACAATCGTGGCAATAATGGGTTCGCTTCAGGCAACCAATCTTGAACAGGTTGATTCTCTCCGCACATTAGCTGATAGTCTTCTTCAGGAAGGTTATTTCTCTCAGGCGGCATCGGTGTACGAATCCGAGGTTGCACTGAGAGCAGGACTTGCAGATACCGCAGGCTGGTGCAGGGCACTCTGTAAGACCTCTGAGTCTTACCGCAGAAACGAAGAAAATGATACTGCGGCAGTTTTTGCCGAGAAGGCAATCGAGATAGGTAAGCACGCGTTCGGGGAACGCGATTCACTTGTAGCGACCGCCTATCACAATCTCGCCAATACACTCGACAACAGGGGTTTCTACCAGGAAGCGTTGGATATGAACCTCAAAGCCGTTGATATCAGGCTGGAGGTTCTCGATTCGAACCACATTGACATCGGTGACAGCTACAACAACATCGGTCTCATTTACTGGAGCTTCGGCAACTATTCAGCCGCGCTGGAGCATTACACTCACGCGCTCGGTATATACAAGATAGCATCAGGTCCTGATGACTTCAACGTCGGTAAGAGCTACAACAACATAGGCAACCTATATCTGCAAACCGGCGACTACCAGACCGCACTGGATAACCACAAGCAGGCCCTTCGCATCTTCAGTGCCGAACTCGGGGCAGATCATGTCTACGTTGCTTACAGCTACAACAACCTGGGTATAATCTACTGGAAGCTCGGGGAACTTGATTCCGCGCTCGTAAACAATCAGGCCGCACTACGCATATTCTCGGGCGTACTTGGTGCCGAACATCCCTACGTTGGAGGTACCTGTATCGAACTGGGGAAGATTCATCTGGATGCCGGGGAATATGATGATGCGGTTGAGCAGTTCGGCAAGGCTCTTGCCATCTTCCTTGCAGGTTACGGGGAAGTTCACCCCGAGGTTGCAACGGCTTACAACAACCTCGGTATTGCTTACAGGATGCTCGAGAAGTATCCTGAAGCGATTGAGAACTACCAGAAATCACTCGCAATCCACGAGGAGCTTTTCGGAGAGAATCATCCGGACGTTGCGGCATCCCACAACAACATCGGCAACGTATTCATGATGCAAGGGGTATACGATGTTGCGCTGCAATGGCATCAGAATGCACTGAGAATCAGACTTTCCATGCTTGGATCCGATCACCCCGACGTTGCGTGGAGCTATGCCAATATAGGGAGAGGTCTTTACGAGTCAGGCGAGAAGGACTCTGCACTCCTATATTACGAGAAATCGATTGATATATTCGAGACCTCACGCTCGTCCCTTGCATCCCAGAGTCTTCAGGTTGCATACTCAGCAACAGTCCAGGATCGCTACGAGGATATAATCGCAATACTTCTCGAGATGGGTCGGGTCGAGGAGGCGTTCGAATATCTTGAACGTTCAAAATCAAAATCACTCAAGGATGCCCTCGAGGAGAGCGAGGATGTGGAGATCGGGAAGGGAGAAATAAAGCTGAAACTCGCTGAATCCCGGGAACTGTCCGGACAGCTTGATGATGTTGAATATGCACTCCTATCCGAAAGACTCAAACCCGATTCCCTGCGTGACGAGACGTTAATTAATGACCTGTCCGAGCTGCTAGCCCAGACCAAGGCCGAGTATTTCAAGATAGTTGCACAGATACAATCCGATCCCGACTATGCATTCGCGGTCGCAGTGGATCCAATACAGCTTGGCAGCCTGAAAGAAGAAATTCCACCGGGACAGAAGATTATTATGAGCTATTCTGCTGCGGACAAGCTCTTCCTCTTTCTGATTTCCAACGAGGGTTACGAGGTCAGGGCGGTTCCGGTATCCCGGGATTCCGTGGAAGGACTCGTATCGGAATGCAGGAGGATGTGTTTCGACGAGGTGCGGAACCTGTACAAGGATGGAAAACTACTGGGCTGGAGCTGGGCCGATGACGGAAGCGAGTTTTACGAAACGGAAGTTAAACAACTCAAGTCAGTTCTAGCACAGCTTTTCAACTACCTTGTCCGGCCGTTTCACGAACAGCTGGCGGGTGCAGAGGTTGTAACCTTTATACCCTCGGGAAAGCTCTACTACGTTCCCTGGGGGGCATTATACAAGCTGGAGGATGCACGATTTCTGTCCGAAGAATATAACTGGAACATTTTGACCTCTGCTGAACTTATGCGATGCGTGCAGCGCAGGGATGTCAAGAGCAAGCGACGAAAGAAGCAGGCGGTTCTGGTAGGTAATCCCCTGGGTGCTAACCTTCCCTTTGCAGAGGAGGAGGTTACCGCCATCAAGACTGCATACCCCAGGTCGCGGGCCTTCACAGGTGCTTCCGCGAGTGAACACCAGTTATCTAGTGCGGTACCCGAGGGACAGACTCTTCACCTTGCCACTCACTGCGTTTTGAATGCCAACAGCCCCTGGGATTCCTACATCCATCTTGCGCGGACAGATACCACCGACGGACACTGGACAGCTGCTGAAATATCCGGAGAATCATGGCAGGATATGGAACTGGTAACCCTGTCTGCATGTGAGACTGCCCTCGGAGGTTCGAGGCCCGGGATGGAGTTCGAAAGCATGGCCAAGGCTTTCTCGCTTGCAATGGTCAATGCACCTTCGATAGTTGCAACATTGTGGTCGGTTGCCGACGTGTCGACCAAGGAGTTCATGGTTTCCTTCTACGATGAGTTAAGAAGTAACCCGAAATCGGAAGCACTGAGGGCAGCGCAGCAGGAATTGATACATTCAGATAAATACTCCCACCCTTTCTTCTGGGCTCCCTTTATTCTGATCGGCGAGTGGAGATAGTAATCAAGCAGGTGTATAATATTCTTTCGGGGTTCCCGCGGAGTTGCGAAGCAAATCCGTGGGGTGATAATACTCCCACCCCTTCTTCTGGGCACCATTCATTTTAATCGGTGAATGGCGCTGAATTCTGGAATGTTCGCTTGTGAATTTCCCAATGGGAACTTCTAAACGACTTCCGATGGAAGTCGTAGGGCTCCTCTCATACTGATAGGGGAGTAAAGATGATGCAATCATACGGATGAAAATTAAATTCAAAGAATTAATTGAGTCATCTTAAGTCGATTCCAAATTGAAATGAAGACATTATACTCGCTGTAAACCACAAGCTGCCAGTCGTTAACCGTCTTTGGTTTAGAGTGGATGCCGATAAGGTTTATATCTCTAATGCCAACACTCAGGATTACGAGTTAGCCTTAAGCTGGGAGATCTTCTTCTTGTAGCTGGGTCGACCTGTTTGCTTATGGAGTTTTTCGTAAAGGTCCAGAGCAGTCTGGCGGTGTTCTTCCTTGCCCGTGAGTTTAAAGAGTTCATGGCATACTTCAGCACGCTGCCAATCGGCAAGCTGTGGAGTTAGTATGTCATGAAGCTTTGATATGGAAGCGTTCTTGTCCTTACCGGCTGCTATCTGAGCACCGAACAACCTCGAAGCAAAGGCAACCTCTGAATTATGGGTTTCTGTAGCCAGATTCAGAGCTTCCTCGTTTGCTCTTGATGCTCTGTCCAGATCTCCGCTCCTGAAACTCAATCCTGCTGATTCGAAAAGGTAAACAGCCAGATGGGATTTAAGATTTCGTTTCCGGGCAATATCAACCGCTTTCTCGTTGTGATTCTTCGCTTTATCCATATCCCCGAGTTCCTTGTAGGCAATAGCGGAATTTCCCAGAGCCTTGCACATAGTTTCTTCATCCTTTAACTCTCGTGCTATCTCCAATTGCATAGTATAGTACTGGAGTGCTTTTCCGTATGCTTCCATTCTTGCATATACGTTGCCCATGTTTCCGTAGGCTATTCCCATGCTGCGTTTATTACCAAGCTCCTGGTTAATACCTAGATTGTTCCTGTAGTGCTCAAGGGCCTTTTCGTAGTTGCCCTTTGCCTCATAGATGAAACCGATTCCTCCCATAGCCGTGCTTATACCCTGTCTGTTTCCCATCTCCCTGGCAATTTCGAGCACCCTTTCCTGGGTTTCCAGTGCCTTGTCGAGTTGACCCTGATTGCGATAAACCAGTGCTATGTTCCCAAGGGTGGCGACAAGACCTCCCCTGTCATCGAGCTCCTCGGTAATGTCTAGGCTTCTCTGGAAGTGCTTTAGGGCTTCTTCGTTCTGACCGCCCATCGCGTGGATGATGCCGATATTACTCAATGATTTTGATATCTCCTTCTTATCTGCATACTCCTCTCCCGCGGAAAGCCATTGGGAAAAACAGCTGAGTGCTCCGGTAAAATCACCCCTCATGAAGTTTACTCCCCCGATGTTACCTGTCATAGTTGCAGCACTCAGCCGATTGCCAAGATCGGTGTAGATATCACGGGCCTTCTTGAACAGGTCAGTTGCCTCATCGAATGCACCCTTGGCACGCAGAAGGAGTCCTAGGCTGTTTGTATTATCCGCGTTTAGTACCCTGTTTCCGATCCCTTCGGCTCTCCTCAGATTGTCGCGATAGAGCTCCTCGGCTTCCTGCCACCTTCCTATGAGTTCGAGTATACTCGCCTTGTTTGACTGGGCTGAAATCAAGGTTTCAGTTTCGGTATCATCCAGTAATGCTAGCAACCTGTCGTATAAATCGATCGACTCTTCGTTCTTGAATGTTTCCCGCGCGTAGTCAGCGGCAGATTGAAGATATCTCTTTGCCTTTTCACCTACCTCTGCCAACTCGTAATGAAAGGCCATATCCGCGTAATGAGTGGGATCCTCACCGTAGAATTTCTCCATTGCTTCTGCCGCGAGTTTGTGCAGATCCCTGAGTCTCTTGCGGAGTTGCATACCGTAAGCGGCATCTCTCATCAATGCATGCTTGAATATGTAAAGGGTTTCGGTAAGGGTAGTCCATATGCCTTCCTTTAAGCCCTCATCGAGCAGTAACTCTACTCTGCGTCTTACGAGCATCGCGGATAAAATGGCAATCTCAAACTCGCGACCGAGTACTGATGAGGTTTGAACCGCATCCTTGAGATTTGCAGACAACCTGTCGAGCCTTGAGACAAGTATGGATTTTATTCCCCCCGGTATCTCGGCCTTGCTTTTAGTCTGTGCATACTTTCCGTTTGCAAGCTCAATTAGACTATTCTCCTTCAGATACAGGCAGAACTGTTCGACGAAAAAAGGATTTCCTTCGGTTCTTTCCATTATGAAAGAAAGCAAAGCCTGGTCTGCATCCTGACCGAGCTTGTCGCAAACAAATGTCCCTACCGATGAGGTATCCAGGTACCCCAGGACTATCTCCTTTTGTTCAAACTCGAGCTCTATCCCGGGTTTAGAACCGTCATCTGCAAAACGCGAGGTTGCGAAGAGCACAATTGGAAAATCCTCGAGATTGCGTGTCAGCACTTGAAGCATCTGGTTCGAATCAGCATCAAGCCACTGGGCATCCTCAAGTAAAACCATCAAGGGTTTCAAAAGTGCCAATCCCTTAAAGAACTCCTTTACCGCAAAGAGTGTGTTATCGAATCGTCCGCTTGCATCGAGTTTTTCGTAAAGCGAACCGGGCCAGCGCAGACCGAGTAATCCGCCGAAGATAGACTTTGTTCTTGCTAACTCGGTAAGAATCGGCTGAATCCTTTTATCTTTTACCTTTTCCAGACTCTTCAGGAATTCGCTCCAGGCAGTCTCAAAGTTGGATTTATTTACGTCGGTCGTTCCAACATCGGCCTGATTGAAGAAGCCCTTGAAAAAGTATGTGAATGGATTGAGACCCTTTCGAAGTACCTCATCCGTCTTGAGGACGGCTGTGTGGAAGCTTCCCTCGATCTTTTCTGACAACTCAAACAATAGCCGCGATTTGCCGATACCTGCCTCTCCGTATACGTTGATTACACCACCGAATCGTCCTTCAAGGCAAGGGATTGTAAAGCTCTTTGCTTTTTGGAGCTCTTTATCACGACCTACCATCTTGCCTGTGAATAGTTCACCTGCAGCATGGATTCCAGGATCCTGGAGGGTGTTAACCTCAACAGGCAGAGCCTTGCCCTTGAATTCGTGTGAACCCTTTATTTCGATGTCGTATGCCGGTTTGAGTTTTTCTGCAACCTCGGTTGAAATCCAGATATCTCCCCAGTCCGCCATCATCATGAACCGGGCGGCAAGATTTACGACATCCCCAAGGGCTGTGTAGGTCGATCGCTTGGGACTTCCAACTACTCCTGCGTACACCGTGCCCAACGTTATACCCGCCCGGATGACGAAGCGGAACTCCTTGCGAACGGCAAGGGCAAAGTCGGCGGCCCTCTTTACGTTGTTTTCGTGGGATACAGGAGCACCGAACAGGACGAGCAGACTCGGTCCCTTGTCCTCGAAGTTCAGACTGCTCCAGTACCCGCCGTATTCGAGAGCCTTTTCTAAAACGATCTCAACGAATTGAGGCATCTCAAAGAAGTTTGGAATCTCCCTGAATGAGATGAATACCGGGGCAACCTCCCGGAACTCACCCGAACGTTTTGAAGTAAGTATCTTACGGGGGACGAACTTCTCGAGCACCGATTGGGATATGATGTTTAACTTAGATTGCTTCTGTGGATCAGGCGGCTTGATGACTATTTTCCCAGGCTCGGTCGAAAGCAGGGTGAGTGAGTTGTAGAGGTTGTCGTCGAGAACTATCTCACCTGCTGCCGCGTCATGTATGACCTTGGCGCAACCTGCAACAGGTTCTCCCCTGAAGTAGTAAGCCTTTTTTTCGCCGGAGCCTACTATGCCCCACTGGATGTTTCCGTAGGAGAGACCTATCTTTACCGATAGTTCTCCCTGGTCTGCTTCGTCCGTCTTCCTTGCGAATTTTTCCTGAATAGCCAGGGCGGTGAACAATGGCTTTAAGGGATCCTGACCCGGGTATACGGCGGTGAAGGCATCCCCAGCAAAACCGGTAATGAAACCATCCCGCCTGTAAACCTCGTAAATAGTAGGATTGAAAACACCGTTTAACATAGAAGACAACCGCTCTGCACCCTCGGCGCCGCTTTTAAGCAGTGTCTCGGTTATTGAGGTGAATCCTGATATGTCTACAAACATGGTTGCTGCGTCGAACGAACCTTCCGATAATTCTTCCTCGAATCTGTCGTGTATAAAGCGGGGGATTACGTTACGCAAGTTTTCCTCCAGGCATGCGATATCCGGACTCCTATCTTGAATAATGTAAATAACACAAGATAGCTATACACCAAATACGGGCAAAGTCAAGGATAACACCGTGAGGAGATGAGAGAAATTCAACTCAATAAAGGGCTTGACATTGAGAGAAATCTTCCTAAGGTTATTTCTAGATAACAATGATGGAGAGCCGGGGCCGTAAGCCCCGGGGGAAATGTAAACTTAAGAGTGAGGAGGTTAAATGACCCGAAAACTGCTCTTAATTACCGGCCTGTGCATTTTTTCATTAAGTCCTCTTGCAGCACAGCCATTGAGCTTTCCCTTTGGTACAGGGGAATTCACCTTAAGAGGCGATGAAGATTACAGGATGCTTTCTGTAACCGAAGAAGGTCTTTACTACAAGAACAGACTGGATATAACCGAATGGGAAGAGGGTGAGGACTATCTGTACCTTTCACCTTACTACATTCCCTGGAACGGCGAAGACAGCATCGATTACGAGAACGTCATGGGACAGCTAAAGATAAACGGAAAGCTTATCGGTGTAGACCTGGTTGAACATGATCTGGCGGCCATTCCCGACAAGAATAAGATAATGACCGTCCAGGCCGAGGGTGATAAACTCGAGGTACTCGAGAAACTTCCCAACTGCAAAGCGGCGAGTGTTGTAGGTCTTGACGATGAGAACGTAAAGATGCTTGAGAAGCTGGATAATCTCTATGCCCTCGATCTTGCCTATACGAAGCTTGATGACGATGACCTCGCCTACGTTGCTTCACTTGTGAATCTGCGTGCCCTTAACCTTGCTTATACCGATATTACCGACGAGGGGCTTGTGCATCTTACCGAACTCGACAACTTGCGCAGCCTGGACCTTGAAAGTACGGAGATTACCGATGAAGGTGTTACCCATCTCTCCTCGCTCGATAACCTTAGAGCCCTGAATCTCTTTCGTACAAAGACAGGTGTCACCGACTTGAGAGGTCGTCCTCTGAAGGTGTCCGATGACGGTCTGGAAGCCTTGGCCAGTATTCCTAATCTTACCGAACTGAACCTTCACGGCGCAGCCATAACGGACAACGGAATAGAATCAATAGTCAGTATGACGAACGTCAAAAGGCTGGATCTATCTGCAACCGAGTTAACTGACGACTGCGTTGAACACCTTTCCAAGATGAAACATCTTCGCAATCTCAATATTAAGGGAACAGGCATTTCGACTGACGGGATTAAAAAGCTTCAGTCAGCCTTGCCGGACTGCTTCATCAAGTACTAAGGTGGTTTAACCCGAACCTATTCGGGGATATAGCCGATTAACAAAGTGATTACGCGTCACAGGATGAGATAACATCCACAACACGCCGGGGGTAAATGGGTTTTCTCAATTATCCCATATTTAGAAAAGGGAGACTCGATTTTGAGTACGATTGGTCTATAGCAAGGATGGTGAGAAGAAAAATACCTGATTGGAGTAGCCAGATGGTCGATACTTACCGGTGGAGTGCAGGGAGGCATGCTGGTATTTATATCCATTATATTCCATTTATCTTCACACTACTATTCTCAACAGCACTCTTCTCAACAACACTTACAGCACAAACACCCGACCTCGACACCCAGCGCGCAAGGGCAGACAGCCTGTATACACTCGGAAGCCGATTATGGGAGGCTGGAAAGACCACCGAGGGCGGCAGCTATCTCGGTCAGTCACTGAGTATTTATCTTACAACCGGTGTAGAGAGTAAGAACGAAGCATCTTACAGTCATGCCATCGGGGATTTTACCAGGGCTCTCGATATCTACTCCAGACTTCTCGGTCCCGAGGATACTTCCGTGGCAAAGATTCACGCAGAAGTAGCCTATCTGTACTGGAAGATGAAAGACTACCCGAACTCTCTTAACAACTACCGCAAGGCACTGCGAATCCGGCTTGCGGTACTGGACCATTCAGATCCCCTGATTGCTTCGAACTACATCAACATCAGCCTCATCCAGTGCGAGATGGGAAACTACCAGCAGGCGCTCAGGAACCGTGAACAGGCTCTTGCCGTTCAGCTCAAGGCTTTCGGGTCCAGGGATACGGCCGTTGCGTCCAGCTATGCTAATCTGGGATATATTTACTACAAGCTTGGTTCATACCAGCTTGCCCTTGATAATCACGAAAAAGCTCTTGAAATCGAAGAAATTGCTTCCATGGAGAACGAAAAGATGGCAACTCGCTACACGGATATTGGATATCTGCAATACCAGCTAGGTGAATATGACGCTGCCATTGCTAATCAGAATAAAGCGCTGGACATACGAAAAAAAATTCACGGTTCGAATCATCCCGACCTTGCAAATAATTACATAATAATCGGCGGGATATACAAGAGCCAGGGTAAATGCAGCAGCGCGCTTCAATCATACCAGCATGCTCTCAATCTAAGAAAGGAAGCCCTCGGTCCTGCCCATCCGGATTTAGCACCCAACTACTCCAATATCGGTACCCTATATTTAGAGATGGCGTCATATCAGCTGGCCCTTGAGAACCTGAAGAAAGCTCTCACGCTCCGTCTTAATTCCGGGAAGAAACCGGACTCCGAGTTAGCGGCAAACTACAACAACATCGGAAGCGTGTACCTTGCCCTTGGCGATTACACGAACGCTCAGGCTAATTTAAAGACGGCACTTGATATTGATATTGCAGTACTTGGTGCGGCGCATCCCGATGTCGCAGCACGGTATAACAATCTGGGCAATGTCTATTCCAAGACAGGCAACTTCACCCAGGCTCTCAGCTACTACCAGAAGGCAGCCGACATCTGGCTAGCTGCACTGGGTCCCCAGGATCCCGTACTGGCCACCGTATACAATAACATCGGCGTAATATACGCCAACCAGGATAAACCTTCCTCCGCACTTCCATACTATGAAAAAGCCCTGACGCTCAAGCTTGCAGAGCTGGACTCAAACCATTCCAGCCTGGCATACTCCTACAACAATATAGGCAACGCCTACGAGGGTATGAGTAAATACGAGGATGCCTTCGGTTTCTACATGAAGGCTCTTGAGATATGGATAAAGACACTTGGTGAAGATCATCCAAACGTGGGAGCAAGCTTCAGTCGCATAGGACTCGTTTACGATTATCTTGGTAAACCGGATTCAGCGGTAAGTTATCTGGCACGCTCAATCGAGATATTTGAGCGTTCCCGGGGAGAGATAGAGTCTACCGAATTGCAGGCGGCATACTCCGAAACGGTGAAGGATCGCTACGAGGCCATCGTCTCCATCTTGATGGTTATGGGTAGACCGGATGAAGCCTTTGCATATCTTGAGCGTTCCAAGTCCCGGGCACTAAAGACAGCCTTTACCGAAAGTGGCTGCACCGGTATTGGTGACGGGGGCATTGGCGAAAAACTCGAAGAGACAAAAGAGCTTGCAAGGGAGGTTGAAGCCCTTGAGAGCCAGCTCGCAGAGGAGTATTCGAAGCCGGATTCGGTTAGAAACCAGGAAGTAGTAAAAAACATTACAACCTCACTTGCCGCAACCAAGGCTGAATACTTCAAGGTAGCGGCCCAGATTCAGTCCGACCCGGACTACTCTTCACTCGTCAGGGTTAACGCGGCTGATATCGGTGTTCTGCAGTCGGAACTTCCGATGGGTCAGAAGCTTCTGATGACTTATGCGGCAGACGATGAACTCTACCTATTCCTTGTATCCAGGGAAGGCTACGAGGTGCGTTCGGTATCGGTAAAACGAAGCGTCCTGGACAGTATGGTCGTCAGATGTCGCGTGCTCTGCAGCGACTCCTATGTCAGGGAACTTCATTCCCGGGATAATCTTTTTGGTTGGGATTGGACGAACGATGGAAGCGATTTCTACAAAAGGGAGGTTGCTCCTCTGAAGAGTATTTTAAAAGGTTTCTATACCTATCTTGTTGAGCCTTTTGAAGCTGAACTGTCTTCTGCACGGGTGGTGACCTTTATTCCCTCTGGCAATCTATATTACGTACCCTGGGGTGCGCTCATGAGCGAGAATTCTGGCAGAGTAACCTTCCTGTCCGAGCGATACAACTGGAGCGTTTTGACATCGACAGAGCTCTTCCAGTGTATATACAGGCGTTCTGGTGATGACGGCTGGCGCCCGGACTCGCTGTTACTCGTAGGTAATCCCACCGGAGCAGGGCTTCCATCTGCTGAACGTGAAGTCTCATCGATAAAGCAGGTCTACCCAAACTCGATAATACTTACGGGTTCACAGGCGACGGAGTTCGAAGTGCAACGCAACGCTTCACACTCCGAAGTACTGCACCTGGCTACTCACTGTCGCCTGAACGCCGAGAATCCCTGGGATTCCTACATTCACCTTTCCAAAACATCGGGAACCGACGGGCGCTGGACGGCTGCCGAGATTACTAACCAGTCCTGGAATCGCATCAGGCTCGTAACACTATCGGCATGCGAGACAGCCGTTGGAAGCTCCCAGCCAGGACTGGAGTTCGAGAGTATGGCCAAGGCTTTCAGCCTTGCAATGGAGTGCGCTCCGTCCATCGTAGCCACCCTCTGGCCGGTTGCAGACGAATCAACAAAGGAGTTCATGATTACCTTCTACGAGGAATTGAAGAACAGCCGGAAGTCAGAGGCCCTGCGAAAAGCCCAGCAGGAGATGATATCCCACGACCTCTACTCCCATCCCTTCTTCTGGGCATCATTCATTCTGATCGGGGAGTGGCGTTAACTTCCGGTAGAATTAATCGCAGAAAATACGGAGAACACGAAAAAGATCGATTTATCATGAATGAATATTGTGGTACCTATTGTAGGGTGAGTTATTTGATGTAAAGGAGAAGTTTGCGATGTTTATCGATACGTTGGATTTAATAAGAGAGTTTCAAACAGGAGGATAAAAAACCGCAGACAGCTTTGGTTGATTTCGGGGTTGCAGCGAGTAACGAAGTACGTCACAGGATATTATTAACTTGCATTTGGGGGTTTTTTTCTTAGAATATTACGAGACACAATCGGGCGTAAACTACAACAAGGAGGAAAGATGTCATTAATACTTGCAGGATGTTTACTCGTCTTCGGCGTATACGAGATGCCGGAGGTTGACCTTACCCAGGTTGAGGGTGTCGTGATTGATTCTCTGTGGGAAAACCTCCCCCATACCGAGGAGGCAGCCGAGCACATCACACTGCGTACCGGAGAGGGTGAAGACCCGATCGTAAGATCGGGAGCCTTTTTCAGGTACGCCCTTGATCTTTACCAGTTGGATCAGGATAAGTCCTGTGTAATCCCCAATCTCAAGGCTTTGCGTAACGAGCTCCTTTTGATAGGTGATCAGGGCAAGATGAAGGTGGACGTTCGAATTAGTACCACTCAGGATATTGAAACCGCAATAGAGCAGGATGCCAGCATGGATTCGGTACTCGCTTTGTTTGCAAAACTCGACACGGAAATCAAAACCCTTGTCGGTGAAATTGTACCGGATGATCCTGCATCATACGATAACGGTGCGGATGCATATGAGATGGGAAAGTGGATTGCAGCGATGGGCGTTCGTCTGGCCATCTACCCCGGATGCGACGATGAACAGGGTAAACCTTATATATTGAGTCACATTTCAACACTTATTGAAACTGTCGAGAAAGATGATTCGGATAACTGGGCTGCCGTTGTTGCGTCGTTGAAGGACGACATGAGTGAATATCATAGTTCAAGAATCCTTGAGTTCATCTCCGGTTTACCATATTATGAACCGGTATCGACAGAGGACGTAAAGGATCTTCTGGGAGAGATAAAGATAACCTGTACCGTATTCGATCTTGAGTTTATCCTCTGTGCCTGAGGAGCTGAATTGAGGAGCTGTTTTCGATTCGCACTCGTCGCGGCAAGCTTGCTGCTACTCTTGTCAGGGAACCTTGAGGCCGAGGATGTTTCAACAAGGGATTTCGTAAGTCTGGGTATATACTATCAAACCGTCAGGGAATACTACCTGTTTCCCGAATCGGCAGGTGCCTTATGGTATGATTCGACAAGGTTTGCACTTGAGTGGATGAACAACGCCCTCTTCGACTGCGATGCCGGAGAGGATATGAGAAATCAGGCAGAAGAACTCAGAGGGCTTCTCCTCTCAAAGAAGAGAACGCAGACACTGCAGACCTACTTTGAGCTTGAAGCGGGAATCTTGGATTTCGTAGTATCCGACTCATCTACCCTGGCTGCATTCGAATGCGGGACTTACCTGGGACAGTTGAGATTCTATCTTCCCCGCTATCTTGAGACCGAGGATCAGTTATTGAAGGAGCTTTACGGAAGACTAGCCGAAGAGCCATGTGTCGCATTGAAACGCCGGCAACCTTCGTGGGAATATATGATTAGTGAGTACTATTCAAGAACGGCAGGGAATCCATTGGAGCCTTTTTTTGAATATCTTACCGAAACCTGCAATAAACCGGTTGAAAGTACTGCAGAGGAATTAAAAGAAGAACTTTCAAATCTACTTAAGGATGCTGCAAGGATTAT
>Ga0180433_10006037_pt1 | contig 16079 bp, 11 predicted proteins | sample SS_ome_8_FD_132980 | JGI IMG/M metagenome (GOLD analysis project Ga0180433, IMG submission 132980) | Hypersaline lake sediment archaeal communities from the Salton Sea, California, USA - SS_1_D_1 metaG | ecosystem: Environmental > Aquatic > Non-marine Saline and Alkaline > Hypersaline >... | reverse complement strand
ATTATTGCTATAAAAGGAAAAGTGAGAGGTGTCAGTAATACATATTTGAGAACGTTTAGTTATAATAGTGATGGAGATGTATGGGAACAATTAGGAGATGATATAATAATTGAGAATATAAAAACGATAGGTGGTAAAGAGAGTGTTTCATTATCTAAGCACGGAAATATTTTAACTGTTGGTACAATAGGTTCTTATGATTTATCTCAAAACAGTTTAGATAGTGGATTTGTTAATACTTATCATTTATATAATGGTGTTTGGTCTCAATTAGGAAACACAATATTAAGTGAAGGTAATGATGATTTCAATGGTGCTTCTGTTTGTGTATCAAATGATGGTTCTACATTAGTTATTGGTGCTATTTTAAATGATGATAATGGTGAAGATAGTGGTCACACACGAGTATTCAAATATCCAATTAAACCACATAGTTTAATACATCATAGTTTAGAGAATGATTATGGCACAGAACCTTTGAAATTGGGAAATGGATTGAATTTATTGAAAGATACTCATATAACATCTTATTTAGGTAATTTATATGATGGATTAAATAGTGATGAAAAAATAATTCAAAGGAGAGAATTGATTAAAGGTATTTTGGGGAAATACACTGATCTTTCAGGTAATGAAAAATTATATTTAGAAAAAAATTTATTAAATTTGCCTTCGGGTATGTCAAGTGATATTAAACATATGAGAGTTATAGATTGTTCTCAAATAGATGAAATTGATATAAATGATTTGTCAAATAGTATTGGGTTATATGTTATGATTGAAAATATAGGTGATAAATTTATAATAAAAAATTATTTGAAAGGTGAATATTTATATGTAGAAAGATTGGATGAAAATAGTTTCAAAATTATAAAAAATGGAGTTGAAAGTGTTGGTTTAATAGGTTCAAATTTAGAATTAGGTGATAATATATTTTTACTTGGTTCATTATTAGGTGGTAGAAAAAATCTAAGTAATATTAGTAATAGAAAAATGAAGAGTACGGTTCAATTCGATAATTCAAATGGAACTGCTTTTGTTTGTGACCAGAAAGGATTTAATTATAGAATTCAAACTCCAAAAACAGGTATTACTGGTTGGACTACATTAAATGGTTTTCAAGGTAAATATAAATTAGATACTGTTTTGAGTGGTGAAGGACCAAGTTCTATTAAATATCAAATTAAAACATTACCAAAATTAGTAGAAAGTATCTCTTGTGAGTGTGTCACAAATTCAGCAGATCAAAGTTCAAGTCAATGCTTACAGAAAAGGAGATCTTTGAGAAATTTACAGAATTCTCAAAAAGAGGCTAAGAAGAGAAAACAATTGAGTATGACAAAAAATAGACAAGCAATTAGATTTAATAATAATTTCCCTGGTTTAATGTTCTATTTAGTTAAAAGACGTGGAAATGGAAATAAAGTATTCAGGAGATTATGTAAAGTGAATGGAGTTTATAAATGTAAAGGAGATTTTGTTGTACCTCGTGGAATGTCATTAGATAAATATTTATGTATGATAAGTAAGCCAAAAGAAGTTGTTTATTACTCAATAAATAGTTATCCAGATTCAGACACTGTTTTATATAATAGATATGTTTATAGAAATGGTTTGTGGAATTTTGACAAAACTGTTTCAGGAGGTGTTAATGAAGCACCACCTAAACCATTTATTAGAAATAAAATGAGTGTAACAGATAAATTAGTTGATAGAGAATAAACTCTTGAAAGAGAATAAACTCTTGGATATATTTTTTTATAAATTATTATTAAATTGAATTTGATAATAATTGTTTTTTTTTGATTATTTTTTATTAATCTTTATGAAAAAAGTTTGATTAGTTACTTACATTCCTTCTGTAACAATCTTTGGAACAATATGCATTGCCATCAATTCCTGAATGAGAAGTTTAGAAGCATATGGGATTTGAACCTTCGCGAACTTCGTTGTATTGTCTGAGTATAATGACTTGTAGATATTCTTCGATGGATTTACTGGTGAAATCATACCTGTTTCCTTATCAATCCATACGAAGAATTTGTCAGAACAATCAAATGTCCTTTCCTTCAAGAATTGAACTGTTCCGTGACTAATCATACAATCACGTTCCATCTCACCAAATCGTAAACCACCACCACGAGCACGACCCTCAGATGGTTGCTTAGTGAGTAATTGATATGGACCACTTGAACGACTGTGGATCTTATCTTTGACTAAATGCTTTAACCTATAATAGAATGTAGGTCCAATGAAGATGTCAGCCTTAATCTGTTCTCCTGTTTTACCATTATATAGAACTTCTTTTCCACTACTCTTGAAACCCATACTCTTCAAAATCTCCGCTGCACCACGGACATCTGTTTTACGGAATGGTGTAGCATCAAATTCAACACCCTTCAATACACTCATCTTCGAAAAAGCACATTCAATTAAATGCCCAATAGTCATACGCTTTGGAAGAGCATTAGGGTTCATAATAATATCTGGAACAAGTCCATCCTTACTGAATGGCATATCCTCTTGATTATACATCATACCAATAGTACCCTTCTGTCCGTGACGACTGGCAAATTTATCACCAATCTCTGGAACACATCGTGTTTTAATTCGCACCTTTACACATCTGTAACCCTCTCCATTCCTACTTACAAACACATCATCTACAATTCCACTCTCATTAGATCTTAAAGCCTTACTCGCATCACGATATTGACAACTATCCTCATCATCTGTATTCTTCAATGGAATAACCTTACCAATAATGTAATCATCACCTTCTACATAAGTCCCCTTCTTAACAAATCCATCTTCACCCAACTTGTCATATGAGCCGAAACCCATTCTCTCTGTCATACATTTACCATTTGGATAAAACTTCTGCGGAACCATAAACTTCTCATCAACTAATGATGATTGATTCTTCTTCTCCTCATCCTTATATGTTCTATAATAATCAGTTCCCATTAATCCACGTGAAATAGATGTCTTATTGTAAATTAACGAATCTTCCTGATTATAACCAGTATATGAAGCAATCGCTACAATACAATTCTCACCACAAGGAATGTCGTCTGAATGGACGTATTTACTTGACATTGTATTACAAATAGGTTTCTGTGGATAGTGCATAATATGCCCCGCTGTATCAAACCTGTTCCTGAATGCCGTATTGTAAATCCCAATAGCCTGTTTTCCCATAGCACCCTGGAAAATATTACGAGGACCTTGGTTATGATCCGGAAATGGAACATTACATACAAGTGCTCCTAACATCATATCTGGATGCATCTCACAATGAGTGTATTCATAATATGTATCATTACTCTTCTTATTCTTCAATAAATTCTCATTTGTCATCGCAATCATACAAGTATTCGCCTCATCAGTATCAATATACTCAATAACACAATTACTATCATCAATCTCATCTCCCTTCTTACATAAATCACAATCTGTTGTTTCAATACCCATAGTTAAAATATCTAACCAACTCTTCTTATTCTCAACAATATCATCAACAATCTTTTGAGTAAGTTTCAATCTATTATTCTTAACAATATACAATGGACGACATAACCGACCTCCATCAGTTCGAATACTGATCTCATCTAACTCATAATTCCAAGCGATAGATGTATAAATGTTAATAATCCCTGTTCGCCTCATCTTCTTCAACTTTGTTACAATCTCATTTGGCTTATCAGTCTGCCCAATCCAATCACCATTTACATAAACCTTTACACTATGTGCGACCATAGTTGGTGAAATGTTATGCAGAGAGAGGATGCCAAATTCCTCTAAACAAGCAAGGATTGGTTCAGGATCAGAAGGGATTGTAATATGACACATAAGAGCCATATTCTTTACAATACCTACTGAACCACCCTCTGGTGACTCGAAAGGGCAGATAGTCCCATATTGAGAAGTATGTAACTTACGTGGCTCAGTCTGCTTACCATTCCTATCAATAGGAGCAATGATACGCCTTAAATTAGAAATGAAACCTAAATAATTAAGACGCGCCAAAACCTGTGCGACACCCTTTCTTGGTTGCTTAGATGCCGATTTAGTTCCCCAAGTCCCCGTAGATAAAGCCCAGTTAATACCCCCCGAAATCTCATTAGGTTTGAATTTCTTTGAAAGGTTTGTATGACATTTATCAATATCACCATTCTTAGCATCCTTGTCTAAACTTGATTTCATATCCTTTACAAACTTTGTAAAATTCGCACGGAAAAGTTGAGCCATTAACTCACCACTACTCTCTACCTTCTTATTCATAAAAGAATCGCGATCATCATAAGGAAGAATTTTATAATAAGTCTTCAAGAGTTTATTAACCATACTTCCAAGAAGATATGCCTTCTTTAATGGATCACGACCTAAATGTGGAAAGAGCATAATCATTAACTTATTTTCTGTATATTTAATCTTTGTATCCATCGATTGAAGACTTGCTGTTCTAATTGTATTTACATTCTTTGAAATATATTCAAGTGCAAGTTCCTTTGTTTGAAATGATGAAGCCTCCTCAATAGAACCTTTTAACATCTCAACTAATTTTTCATTCACTGTATCCCCCAAATCATAAACAATCATCTCAACAATACTCTTATCACTTGTCATACCCAAAGCACGGAACAAAATAAAAAGTGGAATATCAACCTTCACTGATTTAACTTCAACCCGAATAGCCCTTCCATATGCTAATTCCTTTGATGTAAGTTTAACCTTTGTTGAAATAGCAAATGCTGGACTTTCTGGATTTACAGATGTAATCTCTGCTTCGTGTGAATATTTAGTTTGCTGTGATTTTAAATCAAAACAATAAATCTTATTCTCACATTTCCTTTCCTGACATACAACAGCCTTTTCACCACCTTTTACAATGAAATATCCACCATAATCATATCTACCTTCTCCCATTTCAGCAGATGTAAAACCACTCTGTTCAGACAAAACACAGAAATCACTCTTTAACATAATTGGAATTTTACCACAATCAAACTTTAAAAGAGGTTTGTATGAAGTAATCTCTTCTTTACCAGTTTTACGATCAAACTCTACCATCTTATGATGAATATCAATCATTAAACTTGATTCATATGTTAAATTCCTCAATCGTGCATCCATTGGATACATTTGACTATTTTTACCATTTGTTTCATAAATAACAGGCTTACTCACTTGAATTTTTCCAAATGAAACCTTATATGTTTTACAATATCTTTGTAATTCATCATCCCAATCAGCATTAATCTTTACTTGAAAATCTTTTTCCTGAACGATCTCCTGCATCTCTTTATGCATAAAATGATTGAATGAGTCTAAATGATGCTTAACCAAAATATTGTCTTGTTTAAAAAATCTATCGATTACCTTCCAAGTCTCAGTTTCCCAGTTAAAAATAGTATTATTAGACATAATTATATATTATATGATATTTTTTAAATCATATATTATAACAATCAAAAAATCATTTTTTATTTTTTTATAACAAAAATTTGTTTATTTTAAACATTTTATTTTTTTTAACCTTTTTCTTTATGTATTCTACCGTCATTTCAACTTTAAATTTACCCCTATTAATATTTTCTAATGTTTTATAATATTTTTTTAATTCGTTAAGCAATTTTTCATCTAATTTATCAACAATCATCTCTTTCATAACCTTACCTTTTGTTAAACCCCTTTCTATTTCATCAAAGACAACAAATTTAATTAAATATGATAATTTATTATTATTTAATTCATTTAATGAATTATTTAATTCTTCTCTATTTAATTCATCCCTATTCATTTCATCCCTATTCATTTCATTTTTCCTATTAACTCTTCTTGTTCTTTTTAATTTCATTTTTATTTTACTTGGTTTTTCTAACAATAATCTTTTTTTATCTTTTGAAACAAAAAATGTAATGTTTTTTCTTAACATCCTTCTTAACATTTTTTTATCTTCTAATACATCCTGCTCTGATGGATTTTGGTTTTTAAAGAATAATGGGTCTATCTCATCAAGAAATTTAAAAATCTTTTTCTTTTCATCTCTATTATATTTATAACTCTCTATCAATATTTTATCAACTTTATTTTTCTTTAATAAAACTAAATTAACTGAAATATTCAAAGGTAATACTTTTTTTAATTTACTTAACATATATTTTACACATAAAAAATATTTATCGAAATATTTTCTGTTATTTTTAAATTAATATTTTTATTATAGTTAAAATCTTTAATTAATGTTTTTACATTTGTTATATAAATATCTTCTGTTGAATTCCAGCATAAAATATTATCGTAATTTTCTAAATCTAAATTAAATTCTTCATTATGTTCTAAAAAATGATAATTCTCAATATTCAATCCACCTTCTATCTCATCAGTTATTTCATAATTTAATTTTTTATAATTATTCTTGAAATATTCTTCTCTATCTTCTAATTTAATATTGATTGGTAAAGTTGTTTTTATAAAAAGTACATTAACTAAATATGAATTAAACTCCTTACTTAATGTGTCTAATCCAAGATTTATATTAAATTTATTCACGAATTTACTTTCATAAATTAATGATTTATTTGTTAAATATGTCGTATATAAATCTTTACATTTATAATATTCACTCTGTTTCATATAGTCCTTAGGACAATAATAACATTTGTCTTCTAATCTATTATATAATGGTGCTTTTCTATAATTAAAATTAACAAGAAATTCTTTATATACATCCCTTGCTACATCAATCGCAGTTTTCATTAATATAAAAATTTTTTTATTATAACTATTTGCTTCTCCATTACCTAAATAAGAACGGAAAGATAAATAGAATTCAACTAATATTCCATTTGTTATTTTTGGAGTAATATTATTTTGATTAGAATTATTACAAGCAAGAGAATATTCCCAAGGTATTTCAAATTTTTCTATTAAAAATTTATTAATAACAAAATAATCATAATTTGTTTGAAGTAATAAAATGAAATTTATAAATTGATAAAGTAATGTAGTTGATTTAAATTTTAGATTGAAATAATTATAAAATGTAACTTGGTGATTATTAAAATATGTTTGAGAACTATTAAAGTTTAATTCACTATTATCACTACAATAAATTAATTTATTAAATCTTATAACATCATTATCTATATATCTAAATGCTGTATCTGAAAATTCTTTTATAAATTTAAAACTGGGAGCACTAAAACCAAAATAGAAAAGAGATTGTATTAAAGATTTATTTATTAAATCAGGATTTCTACTTTCATTGCCTAAATAGTAATTAAATTTACTTCTCTTGATTTCATTATAAGAACAAAAGTTTTCACAATCTTGAATTACACAAGTAGTAAAACATTTTCTAAATAAATCTGGTATTAAACCGTTTAAACTAAATAATAATAAAGGATTTGTTTCATTAGACCAAAAATTAAGTTTATAATATTTAGTTATTGAAATTGGACCTTCATTTTGATCTAATGTAGTCGTGCAGTTATTACAAATACTACAACTCATATATATTTGTAATAGAATTAAAAAATATCATTCTAAATTAGTTTAATTAGATTTTTATCTTTTCAAAAGATTATTTTTTCTTAACCAATTATCATAACTATCCATATTAAGTTTCTTATATGGTGTAAAAATATTATTCTTTCTAAACCAGTAGTAGTATTCATTTACTGTTAATTTATTGTAATTTGGGAAACCGAGTTTGTTGAATGCGTTGCAGTTAATTAATCTTGAACCTTTTGCGACACATACATTTGGCATATTTTTTACAACATTTTGATATGGATAATACTTATTATTACCGATCATTTGTCTTGCTAAGTTAAGTTTTTGAAGAGAACCTAATACAGTTGAAATGTAAAAGGCTGTGCTGGATGTTTTATTGAATCTAATTGTGTATGTGTATAAGTTTGCCATATCATTGAATGATACAAATCTCTTTCCACTATTTGTTCTCCATAACATTTTGTAACAGCATCCAACTTTGTTTCTACCTACTAAATTATAATTAAATTTCAACATTTGACTGAAATTGTAAGTTTTAAAATATAATGCTGGATGATTCTGCACGTATTTTACTAAGGCGTGTTTATTTCTTCTTTGAACCATATTAACAACACCTTTTGGTAAAAGTGCTGTGTCTAAATTAGTAATGTTTGATGTGTATTTACATTTAGTTTCATTTGTACCAGAGCAAATATATTGTGATGTGAATGGTTTTTCAATACAATCTTTATTGCAACTCATATATTTAATATAAGATAATAATTTTATTTAACTTAAAGTGTTAATTAAAATATTTAATGATGTTTATAAAATATATTGAGAAATACATAGAATTCAATATTATTAATTTTTTGTCAATCCAAGATATTTTTAATTATATGTTATTGAATAAGCGTACATATAAACTATTGAATAATCCATATAATAATAAATTAATTAAATTTGATAAAAAAGATTTTGTAAAACATATTATTTATTATTTGAAATATAACAAAATAGATAGGTTAGTTTGGTGTTTAGAAAAAAATAAAAGGTTTAATAGAAATATTATTTTACCTACCGCTTTACTTTTTTCTAAAAATATACATACTATAATTTTCATTTTAGGTAAATATGGATTTTATAATTCTTTTGATGGATTAAATGGTATTGAATATTTTATAATTCATTTAATGATGTTCTCTGGCAAATCAATATATGAATATAATTCAAGTTATTTACGGATACTTATTAAAGAAAAGAATAAAGATCTTTTATCAAAAAATCCGTTTTTGAATGATTTATTGATAGAAATATTTTTAAAAAAAGAATATAAATTCCCTATTTTGAATAAAATGTTTTCGAATAGAATTACTAAAAAATTATTTTTGGAGCGCGTTAATAAAAAGAAAAAATATATGGGGAATTTTACTTTCTAATAGAAAGTATTTTAGAATTATTTATTTATTTTGTAATTTACAATAATTTCTTTGATATTTAGTTCCTCTATTTAAGATTTTACTTTCTAATTCAATATCTTTAACCATATTACAAGGATTATTAACAGGACCGGCGAAGAAACTTCTATTACATAATTTACTATTCCAACATTGTTCTGGTTCATAATTACATAACCAAGCACCATTTTTGATATTAGATAATACTGGGTCTAATCCATTTGGTAATTGATGTTTAAACCAAATACATTTATTGTTTGGATCACAAGGTGTTGTATTCATTTTGGCATTACATGCGTTACAATCTTTCTCTTTTGGATAATAAGAGCATTTTTGTGGATTATTCATTATATAATAATATTAATAAAAAAAATGTGAATAAAATTAAAATGTTTGTAAATATATAAATGTTTATTGAAAAAAATATTTTTAACTTATTAAGTGGTGGTGCTAAAAAAGCAAAATCTGGAAAAGGTGGATTATTGTTATTAGGACTTGTTATAGCATTAATCTCATTAGCAATTAGAGTAGGTTTAGTATATTACTCTTACAATATGGTCGCTCCAAAATTAATGGAAGATGCTAAACCATTAAATGTAACTGATAGTTTATTATTAGTCATCCTTGTAAGTGCTTTATTTATGAGATAAATCGAAAAATAATCTATATAATAATAAAATGGAAATTTTATTAGTATATCTTTGCATATTATCTTTAAACTGCATACTTACTATCTATTTATTTAGAGAATTAAAATTAGAAGAACAAGAAAAAATGAAAATAAAAATATTGTCTTGGTCTATAATACTTATCAATTTCTTAACTTTATTTGGAACTTTATTCTTAGTTTTTCATAAAAAAATTAAAGTCTCTTATAAATAATCTATTTCTTTAATAAATCATCTATTAAATTATCATTCTTACTGAAATTATTTCCACCTTCACTCGAAAATAACAAATCTACACTATTTTTGTTATTACTAACATTCTCTTCTATAATCTCTTCTTCTTCTTCTTCGTCATCCGTTACTTCCTCATAAGTGTATTCACTATCATCATCTTCCTCTTCAACTTCTTCTTCCTCTTCCTCCTCTTCTTCCTCTTCCTCCTCTTCCTCTTCAACTTCTTCATCTTCAACTTCCTCTTCCTCTTCCTTTTCCTCTTCCTCTTCCTTTTCCTCTTCAACTTCTTCATCTTCCTCTTCTTCCTCTTCATCTTCTTCTTCAACTTCTTCATCTTCTTCTTCATCTTGTTCGTCTACTTCAACTTCTTCTTCCTCTTCTTCTTCCTCTTCATCTACTTCTTCATCTTCTTCTTCAACTTCCTCTTCATCTTCCTCTTCTACTTCTTCATCTTCCTCTTCTTCCTCTTCATCTTCTTCTTCTTCCTCTTCCTCTTCTTCCTCTTCCTCTTCATCTTCCTCTTCTTCTTGTTCCTCTTCAACTTCTTCCTCTTCATCTTCTTCATCTTCAACTTCTTCCTCTTCATCTTCCTCTTCTACTTCTTCCTCTTCTTCCTCTTCCTCTTCTACTTCTTCATCTTCATCTTCTTCTTCAACTTCTTCTTTATCTTGTTCTTCTTCTTCTTCATCAACAGTCTCTTCATTTTCTTCGATCTTTTCTAAGTTATCAGACAAATTTTTTTTACGTATGATGTCCGTTGTGATATTCTCTTGATTTAATTGGTTTAAATTAATTCTATTTTTTGTACGGTGTTTGATACATTCTTTTCCATCTATCGTTTCAAAATAGAAATCGAAGTTGTTTATGTTTCCTTCATTAAAGTGTAAATCAAGTATAGTTTTAACATTTAAGAATTTACCTTGTAAATCAATCATATTGAAATTCTTTTTATACATTGTTAATATAATACTCTTGAATACTAATGGATCATCAGTGTATTCTATTTTATATTTTGTGATGAAATCAATTATTTTTTGAGCGTGTTTTAGCAAATTCCATATGTCCTTTTTTGTTCTTATTTCATTTTTGTCATAAAAATTCTTTATGTCAAATAATCTTTTTTTGTATTGATTAATCTGTGTAGTTAATCCATTGAATATTGCATTTAATTTATTTCTATTATTAATTTTCATAGATCTACTCTTTTGTTTTAAAATATTTAATTGATTAGTTGCTCTTTTCATTTTTCTGTTTAATTCTAAAACTTCTGTATCTATTTTTTCTACATTTGTTTCATTAACTTCTAAACATAACAAGTCATTTTGTTCTTTGACATTATTAGTTTCTTGATTAGTCGCAACTAATGGTGTTGAATAAGAAGTATTTTCTTCTGTTGTTGAATAAGAAGTATTTTCTTCTGTTGTTGAATAAGAATTTGTTTCTTCTGTTGTTGAAGAAGAGGTTGTTTCTTCTGTTGTTGAATAAGAAGTATTTTCTTCTGTTGAAGAAGAGGTTGTTTCTTCTGTTGTTGAAGAATTAGTATTCTTTTCTAATTCCATTAACTCCTTAATCTTATCTAATAAACTTTGAATATTTAAATTTGTTCCTTTTTTTCCAATAAAATATCCTTTAATCATTCCTTTTAAAAAATTAATGGTATTTTGATTTTCACTCATTATACTTACATTTAAATAAAAATAATAAAATTTTTACTAACGAAATAAATAATGAAAATTAAAATCTAATAAATATTAATTATGGCAACTCAAACTATTGCTGGTATTATATGTGCGAGTGCAATCGCAGCACCTGTTTATAAAATAATCTGTTTAAACAAAAAAGTTAAAAAAAATTGGAATTCTATTAAATGTACCCCCTTAGGTATGCTACTTTATCCTATTTATGGTCCTTCAAGTATTTCGGCAGCATCAAATGTAGAAACTTGCTTACAAGGTACATTCACTTCGATGTTTGATTCAAGTATATCTTCAACAAATAATAATGTATCTTTATTAACAGAAATAACAAGTTCTATATCTAATGATGTCAATTCTATAAGAACAAAAATACAAGATATGGAACAGAGTGCTTATGATGATTTAAATGATATAGCACAAAAGATATTTGATGCTTACGGTAGAATAGCACAGTTATTAGTTGTAGTTTATGGTATTGTTGCTCGTGTTGCAAAAGTATTTAATGGATTGATTAATTTAGCAGCATTATCATATTATTCATTAGGTTCTACTTGGAATGGTCCTATCGGTGGAGCAGCGAGATATTTTGGAAGTTTATAAAAGAAAAAAAGAAAAAATATAATAAAAAATAAAAAAATACCAAAAATTCTTATTTTCACTCTCGTTCATTTTTTTAAAGAAATAAAAAAAATGAAAAATCAATTTAAAGATTAATTCAACAAGGAATTGAATATAATGAATAAATCGATTGAGGAAACATATTCTAAGAAAGACCTATACAATCACATTAAGGATTTACCAGACTCTTACATTGGTTCTTTGGAAAAAGCCGAAGCGGAATGTTGGATTTTGGAAAATGGTAAAGTGGTAAATAAAGCAATTCAATACGTCCCAGGTTTGTATAAAATCTATGATGAGATTATTGTTAATGCGATAGACCAATTTACGAGATTGGATAGGGATAATTCTGTGAAAGATAAGGTGACTACAATTAAAGTAAATATTGATAAGAAAACTAATACTATCAGTGTTTATAATAATGGTAAAGGGATGCCTATTGAAATTCACAAGAAAGAAAAAGTATATGTTCCACAAATGATATTTAGTATGTTATTAACTTCATCGAATTATGATAAGAATGAGAAGAAATACACAGGTGGTAAGAATGGTTTTGGTGCTAAACTCACAAACATTTTTTCAACGGAATTCACAGTGGAAACTGTGGATGCTGATAGGAAAAAGAAGTTTATCCAGCATTTTTCAAACAATATGTTGGAGATTGGAGAGCCAAAGGTGACGCGGTGTTCTGCTAAGCCTTATACTAAGATTACATTTAAGCCTGATTTGAAGAACTTCTTTAATATGGAGGAGTTAGAAGATGATATTATTGGATTAATGGAGCGACGTGTTATTGATGTCGCGGCGTGCACTGGTAAATCAGTGAGTGTTTATTTAAATGATAGTAAAGTTAATTGCCAGAGTTTAGATAAATATGTAAATTATTACTTTGAAGATAAGGTTGAAAAACTTTATTCTCAAAGTGATGATGGAAACTGGGAAGTTTGTGTAGTAGTTAATCCAGAAGTTAAATTTCAACAAATGTCATTTGTTAATGGAATTCATACTGTGAATGGAGGACAACACGTTAATGCTGTTTGTAACCACATTAACCGTAAGATTTTGAATGTTATTAAGAAGAAAGGTTATAAGAGAAAGAAAGATATTAAGATTACAGGAGAGAATTTGAAGAGTAATATGTTTGTATTCTTGCGAAGTATGATTGTAAATCCATCTTTCAAGGGTCAAATCAAGGAATTCTTAACAACAGCGCCAAAAGATTTTGGTTCTAAGTATATTATGAATGATAAGGAAGTAGAGAAACTTATGAAAACATCACTTGTTGATAGGGCAATTAAGATGAGTGATATGAAGAAAGAGATGAATTTAGGAAATATAAATGATAAAAAAAGACGAGTTAATTACTTACGAATTCCTAAATTAGATGATGCCAATAAGGCAGGAACTAACGAATCGTTAAAATGTACTCTAATGCTTACTGAGGGAGACTCGGCTAAGACATTGGCTGTTGCTGGTTTATCGGTAGTTGGTCGGGATTATTTTGGAGTATTCCCTTTAAAGGGAAAGCCTTTGAATGTTCGTGATACAAAGTTGGAGAAGATTTTAAAGAATGATGAAATTTCTAATCTACTTAAAATTTTGGGACTTTCAGTTGGTCTTTTGAATAAGACTAAGGGACGTGAAAATAGGATGAAACTATTAAAGAATAAACTCCGTTATGGTCGTGTAATGATTTTTACGGATCAGGATGTTGATGGTAGTCATATTAAAGGGTTAGTAATTAATGTATTCCATACTCTCTTCCCTGAATTGATGTATATGGATGAGTTTATTATCTCTCTTGCCACACCAATTATTAAGGTTACTAACAAGAAGAATAAGAAAGAGTGTAAAGATTTCTTTACTTTAACGGAATATGAAGATTGGAAGAGTAAAAATGATTTGAAGAAATGGGGTGAGCCCAAATATTATAAAGGTTTAGGAACAAGCACAGCGAAGGAAGGTAAATCATATTTTACTGATTTTGAAAATAAGAAGATTGTGTTTAAATACACGGAAGATGAAGAGGTTATGGATATTAGCGGGAAAGAGATTAAGGTTAATAAATGTGATAATGCACTTAGTTTGGCATTTAGTGCTGATAAAAAAGATGAGAGGAAGAGTTGGTTAAGGGGATATGATAGAGATAATATTATCGAACAAAGTGAAAAGGTTATTACATATGACCGATTTATTGATAATGATTTGATCCATTTCTCAAATTATGCTTGTGAGCGTGCTATTCCATCTATTTGTGATGGTCTGAAACCATCTTTAAGAAAGGTTTTATATTCTGCTTTGAAACGTAATTTAAAGAAAGAGATTAAGGTGGCACAGTTTGCTGGTTATATTAGTGAAAACGCCGCATATCATCACGGTGAAAAGAGTTTGAATGAATGTATTATTGGTATGGCACAGAATTTTGTTGGATCGAATAATGTAGAACTATTAGTTCCAAACGGTCAGTTTGGTTCTCGTCTTCTTGGAGGTAAAGATGCTGCTGCTCCTCGTTATATCTTCACAAAAATGAATGACATTACACCATTAATTTACCATCCAGATGATGGGCCGCTTATGAATTATAAGATGGATGATGGATATAAGATTGAACCTGATTTCTATATTCCTATCTTACCTATGATTTTGGTTAATGGAACTAAGGGCATTGGAACAGGTTTTAGTACAAATGTTCCATCACACAATCCACTTGAAATTATTGAGAACATTTATAATTTAATGGAAGGGAAGAATGTGAAAGTGATGAAGCCTTGGTTTAGGGGTTTTGATGGTGATGTTACATTTAAAAAGGTTAATGATTATGGATATGATGTTTATTCTAATAAGGGTAAATATGTGAAGTTGTCTGAGACGAAAATTCAAATTACTGAATTACCTATTGGGACTTGGACTGAGAATTATAAAGAATATTTAGAAAACTTAGTATATGATAAGAGTGCTGATGATAAGGCACGGAAGAAGCAGTGTTTAGTGAATGTAGAGAATAATTCAACGGAAACAAAGGTTAATTTCACATTAACATTCAAACAACACGAATTAATTGAGATGACAGAGAAGAAGAAATTGGAGAAGATTTTGAAATTGAGTGATGAGACGAATAGTTCATATACTAATATGTATTTATATAATGAGCGTGGTGTTCTTACGAAATATGATTCTGCTGAGAAGATTTTAAAGGAGTTCTATCTTGTTCGTTTGGCATATTATATTAAGAGGAAGGAATACATTCTAAGAAAATTGAAGCGTGAATTGGATATTTACAAGATGAAAATGAAATTTATTAAGGAATTCATTTCGAAGGAGATTATTATTATTGAACGAGAGGATGAAGATATTTACGAGCAATTAGAGACACGTGAATATATTAAGTTCCCGAGTAATCCACGTGATTTAGAGAATAAGGGTGAATTAGGATATGATTATCTATTGAATATGATGATTAGGACATTAACAAAGAAGAAGATTGCTGAATTACAAAATCTACATGATATGAAGGAGACTGAATATAATGAATTATTAGAGAAGGAGGTAATTGATATTTGGAAGGATGATTTAGAGAAGTTTAAGAAAATGTATAAGAAGAATTTGAAGGAATATGAGGAGGAGATGTATAATGTAGGTGATGCTGTGCCAGTTGTAACAAAGAAAAAAACAAAGAGGCGTATTACTAAGAGAGTTAAGAAGAAGAAATAAGAAATCTTCTTCAAATAATTTTTTTCCAAATAAATTAACTTCTTATAAAAATTAGTTAAAAAATAAAGTATTAAATAATTATAATGAGTAATTATAATGATTTATTATATACAAATAAGTTTCAATCAACTTCAATATTAACAAAGGAACAAATAAGTAATTCAAGAAAGAATTTGAGAGATGTAAATAATTAT
>Ga0180433_10006034_pt1 | contig 16084 bp, 22 predicted proteins | sample SS_ome_8_FD_132980 | JGI IMG/M metagenome (GOLD analysis project Ga0180433, IMG submission 132980) | Hypersaline lake sediment archaeal communities from the Salton Sea, California, USA - SS_1_D_1 metaG | ecosystem: Environmental > Aquatic > Non-marine Saline and Alkaline > Hypersaline >... | reverse complement strand
TGCTCCTTAGTGAGATTTTCAGATACTAACCATCCAGACTGCGTCTGAGGAATACTAATCCAACCACTACCACTGACATTAATACCTGTTGCTGTGGCACTAGTACCAGCGTCACGCCAGATCCAGTTGCCGCTTACAGGAGTGTAGTCAGCGGTACCTGTATAGGTAACTGTGGTGGTTGCATTAATAATAGGGCTTCTCCAATTATTATAGTCGGTACCATAAGTTATTATGTGACCTTGTTCACAATCTGCCCACCAAGAAGGTTTTACTATCTTTGATTTGGTTTCTACTGTATTGTCAAAATCAACTTCTTGAGTAACTGATCTCAACTGCCCACCGCGAGGTCGATATCCAGGTTTAGTAAATCTACCAGACTTCTTTTTCTGGTAACCACCACGAGCATAAAGCTTCCGCTCCCAACGATCTTGTTTAAAAGGTGTTGCTGATGGCATGAGCTACCCCTGCTTGTCGATCTTAATTTGCTCTTCGAGAACAATGATCTTCTCGTCAAGAAACTCTCTCATGTCTTCTAACGCCTGTAACCACGCTTCGGGAGACTCGTTGTGCCTCAATGATTCCCCCTCGACTTGATCTATGAAGTCTCGAAACCATTTCATGGTCCTCTCCTAGCGTGAGGTTGACCTATTTAACCCGCGCAGAGCTGAAGTCATGTCTCTCATTCTCTGCGTTTCATCATCAATCCGTCTGCTTTTGGAAAGCTCATTAACAGCATCCTTGAGTTTGCTTTCTAGAGCTAAAATCAAGTACTTTTCTCGGTAAGAATTGCTATTTATGATCTCAATAATTACATTCTCTGGAATATGAGATGAAGCTAATTTGTTGTACATACTAATAGTTCTGTCCAACTCTATTTCGGTATATCTACAGCCAGCTTTGTAAAATAAAACACCTAGAGGCTTTAGAGCTATGAATATTTTTGAGATCAAATCAGCAGCAACCCCAACCAACCCACTGTTGTGGATCTTATCAACTAAATCTTGAGCAGGCTTTGCCCATTGTTCACCAGTGGTTAGAATCTCGGATACAAATTTTTGAATCTCTTCTATGTCGGTCATCTGTTGCTTCCTAGCCTGGGTATGTTCTTGGAACCATTATCGCTTCGGGCTGTCCCCAACCTTTTGCGACATCGTGCTTCTCAGCTTCTTTTTTCTCCATCAAGATTAGCTCCTCGAGGAGAGAATCGAAAGTCTCCACACGGTGTCCTTTGGAGCCATCACTCCGGCAGAGGTAGGCTCTGTATCCTTTCTGGAGGTACTTGTTAAACTTGGTTCGAGCTTCATCCACCTCAGCCTGGTCGCGCCGGTTCCAAACAAGACGAGTGTCACCGTTGTCGTCCAATACACGCATCAGGAACATACCGTGGTCGCGAGCGGGAGGTTGTAATACCATCTCTCCAGGCTCGCTGGAGAAGACAACGAAGCCTTGATTACGGAGCTTCTCGACTTTTTCTTGAGCCTCGAGCACATCAGAGGCAATTTCTGGGTTCCAAACTACACGTTTTCTAAGATCCATAGCAGGATCAGGGGAATTTAGTTGCAGTGGCATTTTAATGACCTCCTATCAACAATCGCAATCTTCAGTTTCTATATCATCTTCATCTTCTTCTAAATCATCGTCGTTACTCTTGTCGAATTCAACAATGAAATCATCGATAGGCAGTTCCATTTTCATGAATCCGTGTTTTTGGTTATGAGCCTTGACCACAGTTTCGTTAGTACCCTTTTCAACCTCGTCCACATCCCAAAGGTCTCCGGTTTCTCCGTGGACCGCGATGGCACCGGGTTTAATCCATGCGGTCGGGTCGAGAGGGAGCGGTATTACTTCTGCGTCTTGATCGAGTGTAGTGCCGTAATCTTCAAGCAGGGCTCTGGCTTGGCGAATGAGAGCTTCGGCAGCCTTGAGCTTACCCAATTTTAGTGAATTTTCAGCTTCTTGACTTTTTTCCTGGTTGAGATCTTTTTCTTTGACCTGGATTGCCTTATCCAGATCGTCGAGCATTCCTGTCATGCGAGCTAAGATTGATCCCGACCCTTTTTGTTCTTCAGTAGGTGGTGCGTGGTCGTGTTTCCCGACCAAACTGCTTGCTTCGCCCATTTTTCTTCTCCTTGCTTTTTTCTTAATTGGTTTTTTATGGGGACTGGGCGTTCCGAATTTCGTTTGTACAAACTCTTCAGGCACTGTCTCTGGTAACGGTTTTTGTTGTGTTGGGGGAGTTAGTAATTTCCGTCGATCTTTCTTAACAACCGGCGGCATTGCTGGTCTTCGCCAACATCCTTTTACGTCCCCCATTTTGTCTGCGATCTCCTTTGGTAGGATTCCAGCCTTTACGGCAAGTTCATTGATCTTCTTTAAAATAGCGAGTGATTCTTCAGCAGGAGCGTTTTGAATTTGGCATTGGACACGAGTTACAAATCCTAAACCTTTGTAATGGTATTTCCATAATGGTCGATGCCTGGATGGTATTCCTACGACGCTGTGTGTTACAAATCCTAAACCTTTGTAATGGCATTTCTACATGTAACTCTATAGTTCGATCAGTAACAGACCATCTAGTTACAAATCCTAAACCTTTGTAATGGCATTTCCATTAACGTCTGTCAGGTCGTCGAGGTATGCTGCACCCTGGCTAGTTACAAATCCTAAACCTTTGTAATGGCATTTCCATCTGAGCGTCCATCAACGTCCGCCGGTTACAAATCCTAAACCTTTGTAATGGTATTTCCATTAACCATGAATACGCCCAATTGCAGCGATGGCGCGTGGTCCGTTACAAATTCTAAACCTTTGTAATGGCATTTCCATTGTTACAAATCCTAAACCTTTGTAGTGGCATTTCTATCCTCGGCCCTCTTGTTGGGCCCGCTCATTCTTTAGCGACGTTACAAATCCTAAACCTTTGTAATGGCATTTCCATCGTTAGGCAAGCGTTACAAATCCTAAACCTTTGTAGTGGCATTTCTATCCTCGGCCCTACGCTAGCCTCCGTACATCACCGGAGGTGTTACAAATCCTAAACCTTTGTAATGGCATTTCCATATCCCCAAAATTCCGCCACACCGACTACCATCGCTACCGTCGCGTTACAAATCCTAAACCTTTGTAATGGCATTTCCATTCGTCCCATCCAAGGTCTCCGGGGATGAGGTTCTGTACGGGTTAGTTACAAATCCTAAACCTTTGTAATGGTATTTCCATACTCTACCGTTTGAGGAAGCTCTGACGGTGGTCGGTGTTACAAATCCTAAATCTTTGTAATGGCATTTCCATACATGTTCTCCAGTGATTGGCTACCGTTACAAATCCTAAACCTTTGTAATGGTATTTCCATCTTATCCAGCATGAGCATCCAGTCAGCCCACCTTCAGGTTACAAATCCTAAACCTTTGTAATGGTATTTCCATCGGGCTGGTCAGACAGCCAAAACGGCTACTGCGACTGCGTTAGTTACAAATCCTAAACCTTTGTAATGGCATTTCCATATCAGCCTGATTCCAGCATTGTGGTCGCAGCCATCATCGTTACAAATCCTAAACCTTTGTAATGGCATTTCCATCTACTTGGTGAGCCCGTACAGAGGCGGCTAGGGTATCCCCAGTTACAAATCCTAAACCTTTGTAATGGCATTTCCATTTCGCGAGCTGCAGAATTGTTCGCTGGATACTCTTGTTACAAATCCTAAACCTTTGTAATGGCATTTCCATCCTCGACCGAAGGGCGAGGCTCATACCCCTCCAGTTAGAGTTAGTTACAAATTCTAAACCTTTGTAATGGCATTTCCATATCGCCCTCAGATGGGTTGCAGGAAGCTCGAAGATGCACCGTTACAAATTCTAAACCTTTGTAATGGCATTTCCATCATGCTGGCCCCAACATCACCGTCACAGTCTTTGCTCCGTTACAAATCCTAAACCTTTGTAATGGCATTCCCATCTGGAGTGGGAGATGAAAAGGTGCCCAGCCTGTGCTGTTACAAATCCTAAACCTTTGTAATGGTATTTCCATAGCTACGACTAATTTGTTTGTATTTCCACGTCGTTATCGTCCAATTTGCGAGCGGTTTTATTGTGCCTACCTAATCGGTCCCATTTTGCCTGTCTTTTCGTTGTAATCTTATCGCCATCACCAAGCCGCTCGAGTAAGTTCCGACAGTTGTTCTCGTCCTGGTCCCAGCTGGATCCACACGATTCACATTTGTGGACCACTTCGTCACATTGATTCCACGGACCCTCATGACCACACACATGGCAACGTCGTGTTGCTCGCTTATGGTTTACTTTAACCACAACACCGCCGGTTGCATGAAACGCTTCGGCCAAGTACGAACGTAACTCAGCTGTGGCTGCATCTCGTTGTTGCAATCGAGCCGCTGGTATTTCAATCTCTTCGCTCTCGGTACTTTTGTGTCGCTGGATCTCTGCCAGGTTTGTCGTATCGAGTACAAGTGTATGGTATCGATGTGCAAGTTGCTTTGCTAATCTACGATATTGATTTCGTCGACGCCCAATACTTTTCCGTCGCTGAAATGATTCCCACTGCCACAAATGCAAGTCTTGCTTACGCCACTGTTCGAGCAACTCGTACCCCAACACATCTCCGCCGAATCTACTAACAGACCAAACATGCGCCAATGCTGCAAACCGTGCTGCAGCTTTCCACTGCCCAATTGTCTTCGTTCGCTCGGTTAGCCATGCTGGTAGAATATTTTTATGCGAGCGCAGCCATGGAAGGAATTCTTCCATCATTGTGTTTTGTGTTCTGTCCCGAATCGAACGTAGATCTTCGACTTTACGTAGCCCAGACAGCACCCCAGGATCAATTACAATTTCGTCCGTTTCATTGCAGTCATCAACGATGTAGCCAACTCGTACACCGTAATCGAGTAATCGCCAACCAGGATTAATTGCGACAGTGCCCTTACGTTCATCCGATACTTTTACTGGTTCGGGAATATCGATTGTTAGCTGCAAAGACCAACGTTCTTCGTTAGCGACTCTGTCGCAGACGATACGTGCCCATTTTATTGTGGATAAGTCAGGTAACTGACGGTGCATCAACAAAGGCCACTCAGCCCAGATTGGATCACGTTTGCTACTACCAACACGTAGTCTTATAACGCCATAACGGCGTATCTTTGATCGATTACTATTACTTTTACGTTGCGGAGAGAGTTCTATTTGCAGTCTACGATCGTCACCAAAAACGTCACTTGCAGCCAAACCACCTTGTAGCTGCATAGAGACAGATCCCCGACCTCCGAATCTACGGAACCTAGGATCGTTTGGTTTCCCGTACTGCCATAGGGGTGCTTTCCTTGCGGCGTCAATTGCCGCTTCGATTGTTAGATAAGTGCCCCAGAACACACCGCAAATTGCCCGTGCTTCCCTAGTTTTAGTTCTAGCAATATTATCAGCCGCCTTCATTTGTTCTTTAGCTTGTTCATCGTCACGAATATCTCGACGTGCTCGTTTCACAAGCTCACATGCTTCTTTAATTTGTACTGTTAAGTCCTTTACGCGCTTTCGTTGGTCCTCTGTGTCTGATCGACTTCGTGTTTTACTGCGTGCACGTTTTATTTCTTCTCGTGCTTCGTCCCGCTGCGTTTTTAGCGTATCGACAACATCCTGTAAAGCGTCGATACCGTGCCGCTGATCACACTCTTGTAATGCATCGCGCACAGCCTGACGACGTTCACGTTCAATTACAACTAAACAGTTGTAGTAGCGATTAGCTAATCGCATTTGCTCATGAACAATGTCCGCATTCTTAGTAGGCGGACGTACCCCGTACTTGTATACTTTTGTTGGCAATGATCTACTCCATTTTCGACAAGTTTGTTCGCAACTTGTCAGGTGGCTGATCTTTTTACTTCAGCAGCCCCACCGCCTCCATCTCCCGGAGGATGGCAATGTCCCCTCTCTTCCGTCTTTCATTAGCCGGAACTGCGGCTGATCGCATGGGTATTATCTCATCAGCTATTGCTAGACCCTCGTAAAATCGATCACTAGTAATCACGCCTGATTTGACCAACCGGTAATGCTTATGTCCACACTCAGGGCATATGATGATGTGGTTGCCCTCAAGTCCGGTATTAAGTTTGACATAGAGGTAGTGCCGGCAGCTTCCGCACCAAAATTCCGCTTCAATTCTTTTGCCTGCGTGGAGCTGCTGGGGCACAGCGATGTCGTACTTATATAACGGTCTGTAACTCTCTTGGTTGACGCTTTTTTCTACCACATTTTCGATTTGCTTTTTGAATTCTGCATCGTCCATATCTTTTCCTTTTATTTACGCTTATCATCCCTCTTCTTGTGCCCAACCTTCATGCTTCGCCATGTCAGCAAAAGCTTCAAACAGAGGCGACGGAAGTTTTTGTGTATTAAACCATCGCCACTCCTCACACTTGTGAGGTTCCATCACTTTAGGTTCTCTATCTGTAGGTTCCCAAATGAACCAATAAAACAACGTCACCCAGGGTTGTCCTCCGGTGATTGTGTTGTTGTGGGGGCAGGTGCTCAGAACCGTCAGTCTTTGTGGGTGCGTTTGGATACCAGTCTCTTCGAAGACTTCTCTAGATCCGCATTCTTTTGGGTGTTCTCCAGGACTGATTTTTCCGCCTGGTAAACTCCACTTCCCCGCTCCGTGAGCACCTTTACGTTTACCGAGAAGAACCATCGAACAGTTTGGTCCGTCCTTTGTGATGACCACACCAACACCACAGGGGACTTGAAATTCTAATTTCATTTCGACTCCTGATATGGACAATCGAGATTCTCTTTAACCATTCGTTCTTTGTCTTTTTTCGGCATACTTTTGATCTCGCACTCTAAGCTACAAGCCATCCTGATCTCATGAACTTCACGCCACCAAACAAGTGTTACAGGCCGTCGACCTCTTGTGTATTTCGCACCCTTCTTAGAGGTGTTGTGCTCGTGAACGCGCTTTTCAACACTTTTAGTGATCCCGCAGTACAAAGTGTTGTCCCTGCAGCGAACTATGTAAACGTACCAACTCATCAGTCAGAGTTTTTCAGTTTTGTCTGAGATGGATAGAGATCACGTTTTGGTTTAACCAACTCATCGACGAAACCACAGGAACGTCCGGCATGACGTTCAGGGCAAGGATCCCACGTTTCCATCTCACAACACTTTTCCTGCCACGGTCCTAACTTTGCGATCAACTTCCACGCACGGCGAACACGAAGCCTTTGCAGACCAGATAGCCCTCGGTAGCAAGGAATGAGTTGGTAAGCTCTGCTCTCAATATGCTGATCAAGCTCCTCTAGTTCACGTAAGAGTTGATCTCTACGCTGAATCAAAGAAGAAAGAGTATCGCGGTATGGATTCATTCTGACCCAAACTTGGTCCAGTGGTGTAGTTCGCCAATCTGCGTTGCGTAAAATACTGGTAGACCTAATCTTTTAGCCTCTGCTTCTTCCCCACGTGCTCCTTTAGACGTATCCCAATCCTTGACGAGAATAATTGCATCACACCGTCGGAGTAACTCAAGGGTGCCCTCGTACCAAAATTCTGCTGTGCACTGCCCATGAAACCACCGTGTATTAGCATGTGGAATCAAAGGCATGGCCCCAGCCTTAGCCACTTCGAATCCGAGTTCCTCTGCCCGTCGGATGTTGTTTTCAATATCCCAAGCGGTTTTTGCTGTGAACGGTCCTGCTACGTAAACTACTTTCATAGATCAATTCCTTACCAAGGTATATCGTCACCGTCGAACGTGATGTCTAGTTGGTTTTCTTTCCACCACTTGATCTCTTCCGGATCGTAAGCTGTTCTGGAAAGAGCATCAGCTTCTTTGTTTTGATCCCGTGGTATCCATTTAAATGTGATCCCCATTCCATATTGTTTTTTAGCTTTCAGTACCATCTTGAGAAGAGGCTGAAGCTTCTCGTCGTTACAATTCCACACTTCGGAGCATTGGTTCACGATTAATTGAGAGTCGGACCGTAAGATTACAGGTCGCCTCTTTTCTTTAGGTAGCTTGACCAACCAGAGCATGGCCGCTACAACGGCGTGATATTCACCGACGTTGCCGGTGGCTGACTCTCCCCCTTTTAAGGAGATGCCGCAATCCTGGTGGATTACTTCCTTGCGAGTTTTAACGATGAAAGCCCATGCAATAATACCACCAGGATTAAAAGGCATAATACTAGCGTCGGTGTTAACAAAGTACATGATTAACCTTGTTCGAGAGCCTTCAATAACCGCTCGACATACCCTAGTCTTTCGCCTTTATTCCACCACTTCATGAATGCTAATTCATCTCTAAGTTGTTCAATATATTTGACTGGGTATTCCATACTAGTTTCGTTTTTTGGTATGCCATTTCCATTAGAGTTGCTATTTTTAGGTTTGTAAATGGCGACGGTGAGGTTAGGGATCATGTAATCTTTAGCAACAGTTGTTGTACTTTTTGCTAGATCTAAAAGTTCTTGATATCTTGGTATGGCTAATAACCACGCTCTTATAGTACTTCCACTAACACCGAATTTTTTAGCGATGTCTTGTACTGATAAGTTATCCTTTTCCGACATTCTCCAAGCTGAAATTAACCTACCGTGGGTACACATTTTGGTGAATTGACTGTTTTTTGTATCTTTGAAGTTTATGGGCTCGTCAGACTTTGCCCTCTCCAATAATTCTTCGTTATCTCTAACGTATCGTGCCCAGTTGCTTGCGCATTTGGAAGAGATACCAAACATTTTTCCCGCAGCAACGTAAGTTTCTTTGTTCTGGGTAACAACTCTCCAGATAGCGATGGCTTTTTTATCGGTTCTTTGTACCTTCCGTTTTCTCTTTGGCATTTTGTTGTACTCCAGCAGGCGTTTTTTTCTCTACTTCTTGCCTCTTCTAGCTATTACTTTTTTTGCTAGTTCCTTTCTTCTTTTGATCTTGACTTCAGCCAGTTCTATTTCACTATCTAACTTCTCTACAATATCTTCCATATTGGAGAATCTTTTAAGGAATTGGCTTACTTTTAGATGTAGTGAGATTCGATCTTCAGCATTAACTGGAGGCAAGATCAATACAGCAAGACCAAAGAAGCAGGCTACAAGCCTGAATCTATTACGAGCCTTGTTGATATATAAAATAGCTTGTCTGTGTTTTAAATTATGTTCGTATTTAGCTTTATCTAGGAATTTTTGATTCCAATTTACGAAACACAGATTAGCATCTTCTTCCACACCGATAATACTGATTGGGATTTGTTGTGCCGTCTTTGCTGGCATTGGTTTCTCCTTTAAATTGGCTGCGGACAAAACGCAGCTCAGTACGCAGCCATTTCACGATTAGATATCCTGTTCTTTGATAGTTTTACGACCGTTATCTATAGTTCTTCGTATTGCTTTTGCTACAAGTAGTTTAACTTCCTTTCCTAGTTGATCGATAGCGTCGTCGCCGACTCGGTACCCATAGTCTTTGCACAAGTTTCTTACTGCTGAACAATTTAGCAATGCTCTACCTTGAATCTCGTTTTCACTCATTTCTTTTCCTCTTCTTAGGTGGCTGATCTTTTATTTTCTTCTTCCCTTCGACACACGTCTGTGGCACCGCGCTTAGTGGGGAGAGGATTCGAACCTCCAACTCCCAGGATATGAGCCTGGTACGCTACCGTTGCGTTACCCCGCAGCATCTTAAGCAAAAGTCATGATCGGTTGACGACGCAACCGCTCGAGGGCAATATTACAGTAATTCAATCAATGTGGCCCCACCGTGTTCTCCTAACTACATGTTTCACGGTATGGCGGCTAATTCCAAATTTGTCAGCTATCTGCCGTCGGTCTACACCCATTTCATCCAATCTTCTTATCTCTCGAACTTTGTCAGCAGTTAACTTTGCTTGTCCGTTTCTTTCGCCTTTCCAATTAGCGAGACCCAAAAGTCGCGCATGTTTCATGTTGGCTTGAGGGGTGGCACATTCCAGATTGGAAAGTCTGTTGTTGGTTTTGTTGCCATCTCGATGATTAATCTGTAGCCCATCAGGGATTTTTCCGTAAAAAGATTCATACACTAGTCGATGAATGGAAAATTGATCTTTTTTAGATTTCCAGTTTGTTCGTTTGTCACCTTCTGTACTTCTTTCAGCACTACTTAAAGTGACAGCTTGGTACCCATTTGATTTAGCAATGGGACTTAAAATGTGTCCGATTTGGGCGGTGTTACCCCCGCCCCCTGTACGTCGTATTCTCCCAAAACTACTCACTTCGTATGGCCAGTTTTCAATTGGCTTCCAAATTTCACCAATAACTTCGTCCAGATATTTAGCTGTTTCGCTCATGATTGACCCCTATGAAAACCTGAGTATAATAGGTGTCATAGGCGTTCGTGTCAACAAAATCAAGCGAAAGTCATAATTGGCTGCCTCCTAAGGCGTTCCAGAGCAATATTACAGTAGTTAATGGCGTGAACACTATGCGGATCCATGCCCAAGTTGACCCACTCCATTCTGAACCGTCCTGTGGCTTCATCGATAGGGGTCTTCTGCTTGATGATCTTTGTCATGTGTAGATAGAAATAGTTTCTAAAGATCGGTTGAGGCATATATCGACCGGTTGAGATTTCTCTAGCTATTTGTAGTAGTCCATCTGGGTTTGCCCATTCGAAGTTTCTATTAGCAATTTCGGCCAAAGAGAAATCAATGGTTAAGAATCTGTTCAACACGCAAGTGTATTTGAACTTGATCTTTGGACCACCTTTTTTAGTGGTCATTTTATCCTTTGAGCGGTCTCCCCACTGTACCATGTCCCGACTCGTGCCTGTGCTGTCTAAGTACCAGGAAACGAAAACTCTCTTAGGGAATGCTCTAGCTAAATCCATCGCTTCATTGGCGTTGGGCATAGCATCAATGATACAAAGATCAACATCGAATTCTTTCATTAATTGGTAGAGACGCTTAAATGGTGTTACGCGTTGTCCTGCTTCCATGTAAATGTTGTTCATGGAATCAACAATTTCGAAATGTATGATGCGTTTCTTCTTCTCGGCTAATTCTGCAATAACAACGTAGTTGATCCCACTCATCTGATCTACGCCCATTGCGACTCTGGAATGCCTACTTTTAGAAGGCCCCCAGTAGAGTGTATCGTTTTCACAAGCTATAAGATCATCCATATCAACCGGCTGGGCAGCTTCGTCTACGTACGGTCTTCCTAGTTTGGCGTTGTAAAACTCTTTGAGGTTTTGAGTCGTCTGAAAGGCTCTCCACACCTCTGATGGGGAGATGAATCGGCTCATCATTTGGTGAATATGGTAGCTAGCGACTTCAGCTCCTGGATTATGAGGAATGAATCTCCCATTTTGCGGATCATTAATCCTCATTTTACAACGCGGACAACGATAATAAACTTCGTCCTTCGTCACAGCTACGCAATCTGGCCACACGCTCGAAAGCTCGATGCCTTCTGGGCAATTACATGCCGAATGCCAGTAATTTTGGGTTCCCATCAAAAACTGTTTATGGATATCACTGTGCGGCTGACCGGCTGTTGACACTTGCATCACATATTTGTAGCTCGAATGGCTGATACGTTCTCGAGCTTGATCAATATCAGCGGCGTCAAGTAGGCGAACTTCGTCGAAAGCTATAAAGTCAAACGGTGTGGAATCCTTACTTGCGATTCCCCCGAGGTGTCTTAGGTAAAGTGCACTGGTCTTTCCAATCTTCTTGTAACCGATCGTATCTGTATCTTGAACTGCGTGAATTAGCTCTTCGTTAGATAGTACAATGGGCGTTAATCGGTCTTTTGATAGTAGGTTTACGCCATCCTGAGTCGGGAAAAAGAAACATGCTTTAGCTGTTCTGTAAAGACAGAACCAGAAGATCTTTAATAGCACAAAAATGGTTGCTCCCATTTGTGCCGCTTTCATTAACACAAATTCTTTGGACCTATCCAAGTACATCGGAATCAAGTATTTATGAGAATCAATATCAAACGGTTTATGGTCTACCTTGATTCCGCCGGACGTACACCACAGTAAGAAGTTTTCTTGTTTCAGAGCTTGCAGCTGTTCTTGGGTTACCTCAGCAGGAGAGAACCCCTGGATACTTTCGGTGTCAATTTGACCAGGAGCAACCAATCCGCCGAAAACATCTTGTATTGGTGCTGGTGGTTTGTGTACCTTAGCTGCCCTTCGGACGATCTTCTTTTCAGAAGGTTTCTTTTGCCGAGGCATCCTCTTAACAGGAGGCGGTGTCTTTTTAATCACATTAGGCATCGTATTTGGGTTGTGCTTGAAACACTTCTTTCTCGGTTAAAAAGATCACTTTATCTGCGGCTAAATGAAGAGTTCTAGACGTAGTTTGCTCGAATGTGACGACCTCCACTCGTTTGTCTCTTTTTCGTAAGTCTTCAAGCAAAATAGAATAATCACCATCCCCGGATACCAACATGAATGTGTCATAAGTATTAGCTAGATTTACTGCGTCTAGAGCGATTCCAACATCCCAATCCGTGTGGAACGGTTTGTTGACACTCTTTTCAGTTTTAGCTACCAAATTTTTAACTTCGAAACCCTTAAGTCTCAAATAGGTTAGAAATTTGTCGTTTTCGTGAGTCAGTTTTTTTCTTCGCCCACCTTCTCTACCGATCCATTTGGGAGGAAGTGTGACTGTATAAGCAATAAATTTAATATTACATTCATGGAATCGCTGCGCTCTGATCTTTTTTTGTAGAGCAATGTAATTGACACGGTACCAGTTGCCAAACACCTCTTGGCAACTGCGCCATAAATTACTTACATCCACCGCAACTAGTATTCGCTCATCTGCCATTACTCAAGTCCTAGACGACGAACTCTTACGGAGATCGTTGTGCTGGCATGTACAGTGGAGTACAGTCTTTCCGCACTTCGTGCATTTTGGTACTTCAGTATTTTGGTTCCCTTTGGATTTTGTTCCGTTTTCTTGGGGGTGGTGTTTTTTTGACACGGGGTTCCTCCTCCATACCTTTCATTTGTAAGAGACCATAATAAGCGATCATGGCTGCATCTGCACGTCCGTCGAATGTGAGTTTTCGTCCAGTAGGTGTTTTTAATGGGAGGTCTGGGAAGATTCTTTGGCATTTCCCCATTGATCTTGTTTTTGGGTCTCCTGCCGGCATGTCTCTCAGAACAGCTTTTTGCCATGTTCTAGGAGACACAATGTCATACTGTACACCGGTTCCGATGCAGCAACCTTCCCAAATACCGTATCCTTGTGCTGTTTTAAACGTCGAAGAGATGCCTTGCCCCTGCATAGGCCAAGCCTTCTCGATCCAAAACATCAGAGCCGAGTTTTCGTTAGGAACATGATTAATGATCCAACGAATAATCTTTCCCATTTCAGTTGTGGCCAGGTCGGTCTTAGCTCGTTTTTTGCCCTTGGGGGTACGCCCAGGCTTATGCCCAGTCATAACAGGGGTATCCCACCATTTGACGATCTTAATGTTTTCGTCAATAAGGACTACAGACCCTTTGAGGCCATTATCTATACCGGCGGAGTAAATCACTATTTTGATTTACCTTCTACTCCGAGTTCTTCGCGATCAAGTTTTCGCTGGAGAAGCCACAGCTCAGCTTCTTGAAGTTTAGTGATTGCAATACTATTTTCACGACAAGGAATTTTCTTGTTGAAAACCTCGATAGTCATCCGAGCGAACTTGATCATGTCATCGATTTGGCAGCCATTGACTCCAACTTCTTTGATCGGTCCCCGCTGCCCTCTAAATTCAACAGAAGCGGAGGTCACCTTAACACCAGGTATGATCTCTCCATTTTCAAATGGGTATGATCGACAATCTGGATCGAATTTAACTGGGTCCATAGTTTTCATTGAAACCTCCTAAGACGGTATCTTGTCTGCGATGATGATCTTTGACGTTTTGACATTGGAATCGAAGGTCACACCACAACCTGGACACTGCACAATGTGCTGCTCGGGCTGCTCTTCGCTTTCCTTCTCGATGGGGTTGCCGTCCTCGTCAATCTCTCTGCCGTCGGTGAAGATGACGAAGGTGTCGATACACTTCTGCTCGTGGTTCACTTCGTCGCGGATGACGATGTTGCTCTTCATCCAGTCGACGAATTGGGGCAGCTTCATCAGCTGCGCGAAGACCTCGAGCTGCCTCAATACCGAATTGAATGCAGTCATGTCAGGCCACTCGGAGATAGCTCGTTCCTTAATAGCTTCCTGCATCATTTTATGGGCTCGTTCAGCAGCCATCTTTTTTTCGTAGGGCGATTTGTGATTGTTCATTGACTATATTGATCTCTTTTCATTTCCATTTTGGATCTCTTTCAAGTTTATTTTTCTTTGGACCCAGTTTGATCTTAGTTATATTGTCCCCAGATCGAAGATAAATCTCATCCTTAGGCATATTAGGATTAACCACAATTGGTATTTGTGGGTTGCTTCGAAGGTAATTATTCTTGTTATTCATATGTCGTTTATACTCTTCGGAGTAATCAAATCCTTTGGCCTTCAACACCTCTTCAACAAAGCCCTGAGCAGTGTCCTCAGTGGCGTTCATTATGATGTCTAACCTCTGCCCGTCGTCTCTGGCGATGATCATCGACATATTTGTCAACTGCACTCTGGAAAACAATCTCAGCTTTTCTCCAATCCTGTTTTCAGTTAATCCCGACACACCAAGAATGTAAAAATCACCAGGACCAGCGTCTATATCTACACGAACATCATCTACCATATTGGTAAGGTCCCACCCAGTGTTGCTCTTACACTTCTTCAACACTTCATCAACAATGTCGACCAGAGTGTCTTGGACCTTTACTGGTAGAGGCAGATTCAGCATAGAATTGAGCTTCCGTCTTTTTTTATCATCTTGATCGACCTATGAAACAAGCCTTTCATAGACGACAAGTGTGTGACGACGAAGATCGAACCTGCATCCCCCGCCATTTCCGATAACAATTCCACGACAGCTTCAACACCGGCGCTGTCGAGTGCCTCAAAAGGCTCATCGAGAAATCGCTGAGGATAAGCTTTCGAAGCACGACGCGACACAAGGTCAGAGAATGAGAAATTGATAGCAACGTCAACTCGACCGCGTTCTCCACCAGAGTTGCCTTCGTACGTGGCAGCACCGTATTTGTTTGTGACTGATACTGAAAACTTCTCACGAACTTCTCCTGATTTCAGTTTCTTCTGAGTTTGGAATTTGACCTCAAGCTCTTTACCCATCAATGCGTTAACGTAGCGTTCGGCCCTCTCGTTGAGGAACGGCGTCACCGACTCGAGGATGTAGCTCTTGATCCCACCATTGGAGAATCCCTGCTTCCAGTACGTCAGGCACTCGTAGTGCAGCTGCAGCTCACGAGCCACGGACTTGGCCCTCGCCAGCTTCTTCTTGCACGCAACGATCGGCGCGTCCTTCTCTTCGAGCATCTGTTCGTAGGGGTTGGTCTGCCGCTGCGAGATAGCGATGGCTTCGCGCCGTTGATCGATGTTAGTCTCGGCCCTGTCGATCAATCGCAGGGTCTCTTGCCGTTCGTTCTCTTCGCTGACGGCCTTCGCGTAGCGCCGTTTGATAGCTCTTTTCTGGTCATAGAAGAGGGCAACTTTTTTCCTGCAGTCGGACTCGATTAGATGAATCTCTTTTTCGATCTCTGCTGCTCTTCTACCAGCTTCTTTACGCTCACGATCAGCTTCACTAACGCGGGCATGAAACAGCTCTTTGCATTTTTCTATATGATCTTCACCAACTTCTTGGAAGCAGGATGGACATTTCGCAGTTTTGATCGTGGTTATTGTTTTTATCTCTCCTTGCGCCGAATACATTTTCTGCTCGGCTGCTTTTTTATCCGAGAGATGCTGTACCAAATGCTGTCGGTATTCTTCCGTAGCAACTCGAGATGCTTCGTTAACTTCTTCGATAGCCTTGTCGAGCTGGACTTCCTGCTCCTGCAGGGTCTCGACACTGCGCTTGTCGTCGCCCTGGGGCATCGGCTCGAACTCGTCCCACAGGCGGTCCAGGGTGACCAGCTCTTCGGCCAGGGCTTTCCCAGCCAAGGAGATGGTCTTGGCCTTTTCGCCCTCCCAAGAGTCCCTG
>Ga0180433_10006033_pt1 | contig 16086 bp, 15 predicted proteins | sample SS_ome_8_FD_132980 | JGI IMG/M metagenome (GOLD analysis project Ga0180433, IMG submission 132980) | Hypersaline lake sediment archaeal communities from the Salton Sea, California, USA - SS_1_D_1 metaG | ecosystem: Environmental > Aquatic > Non-marine Saline and Alkaline > Hypersaline >... | reverse complement strand
TCTGCTGAGACATCAAGCCATTTTAAAGATGCGCATAGATATGCAATGGAACTAGCACTAAAGAATTATGGTACGAAATTTTCTATTCAAAACCAGATTTGTTTCTTCAATCTATTTCCTGAGGATTCTGAATTAAATCAATCCATTAAGGGCTTTAATTTTTTGATTACTTCTCCAGGTAATATTATAGACAGAAAGGGTAGCATTGTTTTAATGTCATCTTCATATGAAGGGAAAGGATATCATAGCCTTATGGCTGAAACGGGCGCTAAATTATATAAGAATTATGGTGAACAAATCTTGTGGAAAGCTTATGTTAGAAGAAAACGAGTATATTTCTTCTCTCCAAATATAAGTGAACGAGATTTATATCATTTTTATCCAAAATCAGTGAAGTTATTTAGCGATTGGAACAAGTTAATAGAAGAATTAGAGAAGGTATACGGGGATGCTCCAAAAGCGGCACTTTTTCCATGCAGCATCCAATTAGCTCAAAAATAGATTTAATTATTTTCTTTAAGTAGAATTGATTTCTTCAAGTTTTTAACTTCGATGGCCTTGTATTTCTTAGCTGCAGCAAAATTTGGGTTAATTTTTAAAGCTTCATCAAAACAATTGATGGCAGCTTCATGCTGCTTTAAAATTCCTAGTGCAGCACCTTTTCCAGTCCATGCATCAACCAAGTTTGGATTAATTTTCAATGCTTCGTCGAAACTCTTGATCGCTTCGGCATGTTTTCCTAGTTTTGCAAGATCTAAGCCTTTATTACTCCAACACTTATAATTAGTTGGATTAAGTAGAATTGCCTCATCGTAGCATTCTATTGCCTCGAGATATTCTCCTTGGACTCCTTTTGCCGCACCTTTCCCGATCCAAGCGTTAACGATGCGTGGATTAATTTCTAGAGTCTCATCAAAACATTTAATTGCTTCTTGATAATCTCCAAGTCTCAAAAGTGCCAAACCTTTATTATACAGAGCAACTCCAAAATTTGGGTTGATTTCCAGTGTTTTATCGAAGTTTGCTATGGCTTTTTTATATTCTTTCGAATCTAGGAGCGTTAATCCCTTATTATAGTAATCGTATACATCTTTAGGATTAGTTTCAAGGGCTTCTGCTTCTTTAGTTAAAGGCTCAACTATTGGTTTTTCAGCTTCTTGGAACTTTTCTGTTATCGGTTCTTCGGGTTCTTTAACTTTGGTCTCCCCAACCTTGAGTTCCTCCGTTTTTTCTGGTTTTTCTGTTATTTCTTCTTGCTTTTGTTCAGCTTCTATGGGTTCTTCAATCGTCGCACTCGGTTTTACTATAGTTTTTTCTTTCTTAATAGGCGTTTCTTTTGTTTCTACTACTTCTTCCTTTTTAATGCCTGGCTCTTCCATTGGTTCTTCCTTTTCTTCAAAACTCTTAAGTTTTGTTGATAGTTTAGAATGTAATTCACGAGCTTCTTCAAAATTAGGATCTAAGGTCAGAGTTTTGTTAAGACTTTCAATAGCTTCGTTATATCTGCCACGTTCGTTAAGCGCTATTGCCTTATTAAACCAAGCGTTTGAATCTTGAGGATTAAGCTCCAATGCAATGACTTCACATTTGATTGCTTCGTCAAAATCTCCGGTATTTATGAGTGCTACACCTCGATTTGCCCAGGCTTTTTGATCTTTGGGATTCTTTTTAATTATCTTTTCAAATAATTTTATAGCTTTTTCGAATTCTCCTACTTCAAAGAATTCTACTCCTTTATCAAACCATTTATCTGTGTCTTTCGGACTCATTTTTACTCCTTCCTTAATTTCAGTGTTCTTTTTGATTGAGATTCTAGTTACTCTTCAAATGCCTAATAATAGAAATACAACATTTTATTTTATAGGTTTTTTACTTTTTAAAGTTTTTACCTTTTCTAGATTTAACAATATTTATTGGTGTCTTTTAGATTTTTAATAGAGATCTCCCTACATTCTTTTGCCTGAGCATGATTAGGATTAACTTTTAAAACTTCATCGAAGCATTTTAGCGCCTCATCGTGGTTTCCCTTATCTGTGAAAGCTAAACCCTTGTTATGCCATACTGTGTAATCTTCAGGAGTTAATTCATAGATTTTTTCAAAGCATTCAATTGCCTCGTCGCACGATCCGAGCATTCTGAGCGCCTCTCCCTTAATAGATAATGCTTTTACATGATTTGGAATTATTTTGAGAATTTCATCAATACTTTGTATTGCTTCTTTATACTTTTTAAGATTAAAGAACGCTTTTCCTTTGTGATAGATCGCTAAAATATCGTCCTGATTGATATTAAGCACCTTATCAAAACACTCAATAGCTTCTTCAAATCTTTTGGCTTTCATGAGTACTTCACCTTTATTGTACAATGCATCTACTAAATTCGGATTTAACTCTAACACCTCGTTGTAGTTATTAATCGCCTTTTCGTAGTTTTCTAGCATTGTAAATGCGCCTCCCTTCATTATACGTGCTTCAATATGAAAAGGAAGCGTGGAGATTACTTTATCAAAACACTCAATTGCCTCGATCCATTTCTCTTGATTTAATAATACGATCCCTTTTTGATGCCATTCTTCTGCATAAGTATTACTGGTTTCAATAATTTCTAAAACTTCTTTTCTCTTTTCCCACACTTCATCGAGATTTGGTTCTCTCTCTAAGGCCTTATCGTAACATTCAATTGCTTCATCATAATATTTAAGGATCTTTAAAGCTTCTCCTTTTTTATACCAAGAATCAGTATGTATCGAATTAGCATCTAAAGCCTTATCATAACATTCTACTGCTTCTTCATATCTTTTTAACTCGAATAGAGCTTCGGCTTTGTTGAAAAGTATCTTAAAGTCTTGAGAATCTCTTTTTAAAATTTCATCGTAGCATTGAATGGCTTCTTCATACATTCCAATTAATCTTGATGCTTCAGCTAGATTATTCCAAGCTGGTGCGTAATTTGGATCGATTTTAAGAGTTTTATTGAAACATTCTATAGCTTCTTTATTTCTATTTGATTTTAAAAGTGTCTCTCCTTTATAATATATTAAATCAGCATCAAAAGGATTTAATCTTGCCGCTTCATCATAATTGATAATAGCTTCCTCAAATTGTCCAATCAAATCAAGCGCGACCGCCTTATTATAATACGCTATTGGATCTTTAGGATTTATGTTTATTGCAGCGTCATAACATTTTAATGCTTCTCTATAATCTCCTAAATTTATATAAGCAACCCCCTTGTTAGATAATGCCTTTTGGTTTGATGGGTCTTTTTTTAAACTTTTATTGAAAAATTTAATAGCTGTTAAAAAATCTCCTTGTTCAAAGCGCTCTATTGCCATATCAAACCATTTATTCGCTCCGTTTTTTTTACCCGTGTCTTTAGGATTTCCTTTCATGACAGTTTACCGTCGAATGTTCCTATAAATGATTACCTATAATCAATAAAAAAAATAAATAACAAGATAAAAACTCTTTTACATGAGAATAAACATTCTGTTAATAATTTGTTTGATTATCGGCTAATAAAATCATTCCTAGTCCGACAGAAAACTTAATTTTAATCGATACATATTAATTTTAAATGTCGAGAAAATTTAGTAAAAATCCTATAAGAGGGATGAGAGAGTTTTACCCCTCGGATCTAAAAGAACTGCAATGGGTTGAAGGAATAATAAGAGATGTCTCTGAGCTCTACTGTTATGATGAATTTAAGGCGCCCATAATCGAACCTGTAGAAATTTTTGCCGCAAAATCATCTGAGGAGTTGGTAAACGAACAGTCTTTTATTATTGAAAAAAAAAAGGGGGAGCGATTAATTTTAAGCCCAGAACTCACGCCCTCATTAGCCCGCATGATTGCTAATAAATCGCAAGAATTAAGCAAACCCATCAGATGGTTCTCTATTCCTACTTGTTTCAGATATGAACGCCCCCAACGAGGAAGGGCAAGAAGTTTCCGTCAAGTAAATTTTGATATTCTTGGTGAAGAAAGCCTTTATGCAGAACTTGAGATATTTAACATAATTATTGACATTTTAACAAGTTTTGGAGCGACTTCAAAGCAATTTCAACTGTGTTTTAACAATCGGCGTTTTGTTGATGCATTTTGCGAGCTCGTCATAAATATTCCTAAAGATAAAATGCTACTTGTATATAAGATAATTGATAAATCTGATAAAATGGAAGAGGATGAGTTTAATAAATTTGTTCGCGACTCCTTTAAAGATGAATCCATTACTCAAGGAATCCTAAAATTAAAAGATAACAACACTGTTAAAGAATTATTAGATAAATTTGATAAGATTCCGGAGGAATTTTATGCTTCTGACGGTTATAACGAGTTAACATTACTTGAAAGCATGATTAAAGATACTAACCTTTCAGATTATTGTTCTTTTTCTTCGAGTGTCGTGAGAGGATTAGATTATTATACCGGAACAGTTTTTGAATTATTTGATACTGGTACTGAAAACCGAAGGTCTATTTTAGGTGGGGGGAGATATGACGACCTACTATCGTTGTTCTCAGATGAAAGATTATCTGGAATAGGATTTGGGATGGGTATATTGATGTTATCTCTATTTTTAAAAACTTACGATTTAATACCTGACTATGCAAGCAAAAAAGACTATACAGATACCATATACATCGCTTCGATTGATGAAAGTGTATCTAGTTATGCGATAAATATTGCACAGATCCTACGTGAAGAAGATTTACCATGCATTCTCGATTATAAGTTTAAAAACTTGAAAAACCAATTAAAGAAGGCTAGCGATCTTGGAGTGCTCATAACTGTAATAATTGGATCAAAAGAAATGGCGTTAAAGAAAGTAACCGTCAAAAATATGGCTTCTGGAGTACAAAAAACTGTTAATATAGATGATTTAATTGACGAAATTTATGAAATAATAGATAAGTTCGAAGAAAGTCTCTCGAATGGAGATGAGGAATGATTTTTATAGAAAAATTAATTGATCTGATACGAGAAAAACGTAGCGTCGTGTGTATGGGGCTGGATCCTAGAATGGAACAAGAAGGGCAGATCCCCCGGTATCTCGTTGAAGAATTTGATGATCCAAATAAGATTATCATAGAATTTAATAAATCTCTAATTGAAAACACCTGTGATTTAATTCCAGTTATTAAACCTCAAATTGCTTTCTACGAAAAATATGACGCTTTAACTGCGTTAAAAGAAACAATAAAAATTGCCCATAAAAACGATATTTTAGTAATATTGGATTCAAAAAGAAATGATATTGGCACTACATCCAAAGCCTACGCAGACTCAATGTTTAATGTTTATGGAGCTGATGCGTGCACTCTAAACGCTTATTTAGGAATTGATTGCGTCAAACCATTTCTAGACTACAAGGGAAAAGGATTATTCGTGCTTGTAAAAACGTCTAATCCTAGTAGTAGAGATTTTCAGAATTTATTCAGTGCTCGCTTAGAAGATGTGCCCGATACGATACATGAAATAGAAATGAACTCAATTAAATTGGAAAGAAATTACATTCACATGGCTCGATTAGTTCAAACTTGGGGTAATGATTTAGAAAAATATTCAGAATTTCACAATCTAGGCGTAGTTGTTGGAGCAACTTATCCCAATGAATTAGAAGTAATAAGAGAAATTGTCAAGAATTCTTTTATTTTAATTCCAGGCTATGGCGCTCAAGGGGCAGGAGCAAGTGATGTGAAACATGGATTTAACATGGAAGGCTTAGGGGGGATTGTAAATTCCTCACGAGGTATAATGTTTGCTTATAAAAATAAGAAATATTCAGAAGAAAAATTTGGAGCTGCTGCCAGAGAAGAAATAATTGAGATGACAAGCATAATCAATAAAGTAATAGGAAAAAATAGTATTTCTTCTTAATAACTAGGTCCCCCGCCTCCATTGGGGCCTCCAAATTGCATTCCCATAACAATACTCATTATAATTATAACGGGTATTACTTCCATGATAAATATAATGAGTGCCCGTTTCATTCCTACTCGATGAAATACATTAATGACTTGAAGATTAATAAACATTCCTAACGCTAATAAGCCAGCTATGAGTCCTGCCATTTCATCTCCTTCTGGGCCATGTTCTGAGCCAAAATCTAAAAACATGTTTATAAACAATGGAGACATGATGAAAAAACATAATCCTGCTTGAATGAGACTGCTGATTATCACTTTTTTCCATTCACGATTTACTTCTGCATTAGATATAATTAACCCTATTTTTAATATAGGGATCCAAGTTGCTGCCATTATTCCAAAGGTAACTCCGGCAATAATTAGAGGAAAAAATGGACTATCCATAATCCCTCCTTGAAAAATTGACATCAACATTTGAATAAGATAAAATAATTATTTTTATCAATTATATAAAACATCTTCCATTTAAACTTAATTATCATTATGGATTAAGATTAATATTAATAATACAATATATTACTATATTAAAAAAAAACAAAATATGGTGGAGTAGAAAAAGTACAATAGGATTGATATGCAATGGTAGAAACTGATGAAAACGATGAAGAAAAGATATTTGTGGCTGTCTGTCAATGAGGAATCAATGTTGCTGAGATAATTGATACACCGGCTCTAGCAGAATTTTCAAAGAAGCTTCCTAATGTCGTTGATTCTTCCGATTATATTAGCCTTTGAACTGAGCCTGGTGCAGAATTTCTCAAGGAAAAAATGAACGAGAGCAACGCGAATAGGCTTGTTGTGGCATCTTGAACTCCGAAGACACATGAACCGGTTTTTCATAGCGTTTTAGAATCAATGGATGTGGATCCATCATATTTAGAATTTGTAAATATTCGAGAACACGCAAGTTTTGTTCATAGAAACAATAAACCTGGCGCTCAAGAGGTAGCCGAGGATGCCTTGAAATCAGCAGTCGCTAGAGCGGCTGTTCTGGAAAAAATCTTAGTGAAAGAAGTAGATATCACCAAAAAGGCACTTATCGTAGGAGGAGGGGTAGCTGGATTGTCTGCTGCAATAGATATAGCAGAACAAGGATTTGAAGTTCATTTGGTTGAAAAATCCCCGACCATTGGAGGCAAAATGGCTCAACTCGATAGAACTTTTCCAACAGACGATTGTAGTATATGAATTCTGGGACCCGTAATGCTTGAAGCTGCAAGGACTCCTGGTTTAAATCTCCATACCTATAGCGAATTGGAAGATGTTAAAGGATTTGTTGGAAATTTTGACATAAAAATCAGGAAAAAAGCACGATATGTTAATAATGACTGCAATGGATGTGGTGCGTGTATGGATGTATGTCCTGCGTATGGATACGACGAGTTTAACGAAGGACTTAATCCTAGAAAGGCAATATATGTAGCATTTACACAAGCAGTACCTTCAATGGCTCAAATAGACATGACAAAGTGTATAAAATGTGAATTATGTAAGGGTGTCTGCGAACTAAAAGCAATTGATTTTGATCAAGAAGACGAGATCCTTGATTTAAAAGTTGGTTCAATCGTTGTTGCTACGGGTTGGGACGAGTATGAACCAAAAAAAGGGTATCTCGGCTATGGTGTGTACCCTAATGTGATCACTCAAATGAAACTTGAAAGAATCTTGGCACCGAACGGTCCAACTGTTGGGCATCTCGTGCGCCCATCTGACGGAAAAAGACCAAAAAAGATATTGTTCATTCAATGTGTTGGTTCAAGAGATTTAAACATTAATACTTATTGTAGCTCAGGAGTCTGTTGCATGATTAGCATAAAAAACACAAAACTCATTAAACAACATTATCCCGATTCTGATATCATTGTTGCTTACATGGATATGCGTGCTGCTGGAAAAGATTACGAAGAATACTTTACTGCTTCAAGAAAAGAGGGTATAAAATACATCAGAACGAATGTTTCCACATTAAAGGAGGATCCAGAGACGCATAATATAAAAGTAATGATCCAGAACACCGTTAGAGATTCTTTAGGCCCAAGAGAAATGGAATTTGATTTAGTTGTTCTCTCTGCTGCTTTAACTCCTGCTAAAGGTGTTAAAAAAATTGAACGAATGTTAAAACTTGAGACTAGTCAAGATGGATTCTTTAAGGAATTTCACTCTAGATTAAACCCTATTGACACGAAGATTCCAGGAATCGTACTCGCTGGTGTGAGTCAAGGGCCAAAATCGATATCCGAATCAATAGCACAAGGAAGAGCTGCAGCTTCTTCTTTAACTCGTTTAATGGGGAAAGATAAGTATCGAATCCTCCTAATACGAGCAACAGTTGAAAAAGAAAAGTGTGCTAAATGCGGGCTCTGCGAATTGAATTGTCCATATAATGCAATTACTGTTTACGAAGATGGTGCTGAAGTTGACGAAATTTTATGCAGGGGATGCGGCTCATGCCTGGCGAATTGCCCCTCAGAAGCAATAACATTACGATATTATCGAGAACCTCAATACGAAAAACAAATCGACGCAATCTTGGAGGAGACATAAAGAGGTGTAAACAATGAGCGAAAAAAACTCTACTAAGATATTGTCATTTTTATGTTGGAAATGAGGATATGGCGGTGCTGATATGGCAGGAACAATTCGTGCACAATATCCTGCTACCCTTAGACCGATTAGAATAAATTGTACGGGAAGAGTCACTCCAAGTCTAATGATGCGGGCAATTGGTAAGGGTGCCGATGGTATAATGATTGCTGGATGATATCCCGGAGAATGCGACTACGAAACAGGCAATTTAGTTGCTGAACGAAATGTCGAGTATGTAAGAGAAATATTAAAAACTACCGGAATTTCCCCTGAAAGAGTACAAATGTTCCATTGTAGCGCCGCAGAAGGTCAAAAATTTCAAATCGAGGCAACTCGCATCACGGAAATTATTGAGAAGTTAGGCAGCAGCCCTTTTAAACAAGAAAAAAAAAACTCCGAATAGAATGATTCTCGCGAAAAAATTATAGTCGCAAGATGACTCACCAAGGTAATGGTTTCGGATCCTAATTATTATAGTTTTAGAAAAATACATGAATGTTATTTATTTTTTAATAATTAAAATATGAAGATATATAAGTGTGACAATACTACTTTGTCACTAATCTTAATTTCAGTTGAAATTAGGTATAAAATAAAAATTAAAATCTATAAAAAAGTGAAATAGTATGGGAGAAGAAAAAACAGAAGAAGCTCCTAAAGAAGAAAAAGCTCCTAAAGAAGAAAAAGCTCCAAAGGAGAAAAAACCTAAGGTGAAAAAAGAAAGAGCTCCAAGGGATGGACCAATTCTTGCATTTACGGGACCAGAAGGGTCACCAAAAATTATTGCCTTAATGGCTGCTTTATCAGTTATTTTCCAAGGTAGTAACATGTTTTGGAGAAGTTTAAACCCATTAAATGGATTAGATCTTTTTGCCTCAATAATGCTTGTTCTTCTTGGTTTTATATTGATACTCATGATAGATATCCTTAATTTCGGAGATCCCACACTAAAGAAAATTGAAATTTTCGAGAAATATTATGGTTTTCCGCTATTATTAATACTGAGTTTATTGATACTGCTTTTTGAATTTCTATCAGTAGTTGATTCTATTCAGATATTTATCGCAGCTGCTGCTGTAAGTCTTAGCATAATGACCATTATTATAGCAGCAATCTTTGGAGGTTTATTAGTATTTATCGCCGCATTATTAGAGTTCATAAAAGATAAAGACAAAATGAAACCATCGAAACTCTTAGCTCTAGTTGGTGCAATTATCGCGATTATAGAATCTATAGTAGCATTTGGAAATCCATTAACTTCATCTATTTGGGATGGTATCGTAGGGATAATTGTTGTAATTCTTTTGTTATTATCAATGTATGAAAAGATCCAATTCATTCCGTATCAATGGTGGATGGTTTTAATACTTGGGTTTATTCTTATGAGTTGGTTACCTCCAGGGACAGGAGGAACGCTCGTCTTAATCTCATTTATCTTGATGCTCTTAGAAAAATAAGTAATAAATTAAATTATTTCATTTTTTTTTTTCTTATTGTTAAAAAATAAAGCAATTCAATTATTCACTTAATTTTTAATTCTACTTTTAATTTATAATCACAGTGAGTTGAATATGGGAAAGGACCAGAAACAGTTAGATAAAACGCAGAAACAATTTAATAAAGCAAAGCTCCTCTATAAAAATAACCAATTTAAAAAAGCGGGTAAAATATTCGATACAGTCGGAAATAGTTTCTTAAAACTCTCTGAATTCATGCTCGCTGAACAATGCTTTGCTTTAGCTGCAAATTCGTTTGTTAACGAGAGAAAATATCTGCCTGCTTTAACTTCCTATAGAAATGCGGGAAATATATGCTTTTTTCTCGACGAGTTCATGGAGGCTCATAAATATTTTAATGATGCACTCAAGATAGTGCCTCGATTGGACAATGAGAAGGAACGAAATTATAACTATATCTTGTTTGCTTCGCTCTCATATTTATGTTACCTGATTAAAGCGCTCCCCGATCAAGGTTTGGTATTACTTAAAAAGATAAAAAAAAAAGTAGACGATTTCTATTTCAAGGAACACTTGTTAGTTAGACTTGTCACGGATTTAATCGTAGCTATTCGTGATAAGAATCAAAAATACTTGGATAAAGTTGAACAGGATTTTGGAAAGTATAAATTTACTGAAGCAGAACAACACTTAGTAAAGAGAGTGTTGTTAACAACAAGATCTCAGATATCACTTAAAACTAAACTGACTCTTGATAAAGAACAATACACGACAAAAGATCACATGAAACTCGGGTTAATTATTGACGCTAAACCGTTGTTAGCTATCTCTGAACATCCTTTCTATGATTATGAAATCGAGGAATTGAAAATCACTAAGTTAAATGTCAACCATTCAGACAACTTATCCACAATTGACAAGCCCCCTTTACCCTTAATTATAAAACCTGGCCAACAAAAACATGTAGAACTCGTAATAAAACCTAATTTTCAGATTGATGATAATTTTATTGGACCAATCGTGATGTCGTGTGAATTAGATGATAAATACAATTTTTTCTTCGAAACTCAAGTTATTAAACCAAAATTAATCTCTCCTCTTCCAGTATTAGATATTTCAACGAAAAATTTAAGACCTCCTTTGATAGACAAGTCGTTTCCGTTTGAGATTCTAATTTCAAATAAGAGCGAAGGGGAAGCGTTAGATATAAAAATGGATGTTGAATTTCCAGAACAGCTAAAAGTCATGAGAGGGACAACAACTAAGCAAATTTATTCACTTAAAACAAATGATGACATGACCTGGGAATTACAACTGAAGCCAGTAGAAGCTGGAGATTTTACCATCAAGATAAGTGTTTCTTTTAAGGACCCGGATCAAAATCTACTTGAAGAAGTAAAAGAACTCCCCTTTTCAATAAAAATGTAAAAATATAGGTGTAATTATATTTTTAATTAGGCTTAAAGAAAATATCAAACTTATGAAGTCTTTTATGACTATTAGTCTTGCTTTCTCGTTCAATATTGATGGTTTTTTTTTTCAAAGAATCGTCTAAATCGTGTTGAAATTCGTTTGAACGAATAAGAATGTCATTTTCAACCCATAAATATGGAATTTCGGGTAAAATTTCTTCTTTTTCTTCACCATGGATCAATTCAATACCTTTATTTACGAGACATAGCATCTTGGATTCTGGATATACCTTTTTAACCAGGTCTAATACCATTTCTTCTACTCTATTTGTCTCATTATCAATGTCAAATGCCATTTTCTAAATATACCCCATTCTCATATTTAAAGCGGTATAAAACCACCGTATTACAATAAAAAAAAATTGATTCGAATTAATAAATCTTGTTGAATTTAGTAATTGTTCATGAAAACAGACAAACATATTTATCTAATCCATGTTATATATATCTCCTAATATCAATGATAAAAGCGATTGAAGATCATGAAGTTAAAGGTTAAAAAAATCAATTTTGAAACGGGAAATGTAAAAGTTGTAGTTCTACACTCGAAAGATGCAGAAAAAATAGGTCAAAAAGCAGGAGAACGGGTATTACTAAGAAGTATTGATTCAAAAAACAGTGGAACTGACAATTTGATTGCTATTTTAGATATCTCCCACACGGATTCCATGGTTGCTCCCGGAGAAATTGGAGTGTTTCTCGATACTTTCAAAAATATCGAGAATGCAGACCAAATAAAACAGATCTCGGTCCATCCTACTGAAGCACCAGATTCTTTTGCATACATAAAGAAAAAAGTCAATGGACAAAAATTAAGCAGCGAAGAAATTTATAGCATCATCAACGATGCCGTCTCAGGACACTTGTCTCAAATTGAACTGGCTACATTTGTCACGGCCGTTTCGATAAATGGAATGGATAATTACGAGATGACGGCCCTCACGTTAGCAGAAACAAAAAGCGGTGATTTTTTTAACTTTGGACAAGATGTATTTGACAAACATTCTACGGGAGGAGTCCCCGGCAATAAGGTAACGCTGATAATCGTTCCAATTGTAGCGGCTGCTGGATTATTTATCCCAAAATCCTCTACAAGAGCTATTACTAGTCCGTCGGGAACGGCGGATAGCATGGAAGTTTTAGCTCCAATTGCGTTTGATTCGGAAGAAGTAGAAAAAATTCTTTCAGACGAAAAATCCTGCATAATCTGGGGTGGGGCCCTCGATATATCCCCTGCTGATAACATTTTAATAGAAATTGAGCGCCCCCTACATATGGATCCCGTTGGACTCATGATCCCTTCCATCCTCACTAAAAAACTTAGTATGGGAGTAAAGCAGCTCGTGTTAGACATCCCTTGCGGTCCAGGAACTAAATTTCCAACTCCTGCAGATGGAAAGAAGTTTGCGCTTTTATTTAAGGAAATCGCAAAAAGTGTTGGAATTACAGCCGAATGTGCCCTGACTTTGGCACATCAACCTATAGGACATGCTATTGGACCGGCTATAGAAGCAAAAGAAGCTTTAACCTTGTTAAGAGACTACTCTGCAGGACCTAATTCTTTAATTGAGAAATCAACGGACTTGGCAGGAATTTTACTTGAAATGGGCGGTAAAGCTGAGAGAGGGAAGGGGCAAGATATGGCAAAAGAAATCCTTCGCTCTGGAAAGGCGTATGATAAGATGAAACAAATAATCAAGGCTCAAGGCGGTGATCCAGAGATCAAACCCGAAGACATTGAATTAGGACCTCATGTGAAAGAATTTCTCGCAACTAAATCGGGGCACATCACTGATGTTAACAATTCAATCATCAATCAAATAGCTAAAGCTGCGGGTTGTCCGCATTCAAAAACATCTGGAGTGGAAATTTTTAAAAAACAGGGAGCAAGAATAAAGGAAGGCGATTTAGTCTTTAGGATCTATTCTGATAGCGAATCAAAATTGAAGAAAGCTGAAAAGATCTATAATAAAACGGGCGGACCCATCATATTGGGCGGGATGCTTATAGAACGTATCTAATATCTCCGTTTTCCTCATTTCTCTTCAATGATGGGGGCGATAATTTTCTCGGATATCGAATGTTCGAGAAATAAAGAGATTTCTTATGATTGAAAGAATATAGAAATTAATATTTCTTATTTCATTTTCTAATTTATAGAGATGACTTTAACTCCTAAATCTATATATGCAGATTTTGCAAGTAATAGTATTGATAAAGCTTCTGCTGTTGAATTATTAATTGATTTGATTGAACACCCAGAAGATATCGTGCTTGAATAATATTGGGGATGCATATAGAAGGAAAGAAGAATACGAAGAAGCTTTATTATGGCTTGAAAAAGCAATGAAAATGGCTAAAAAATTACACATCAAAAGGATTTATGCTACTAATTGTAATAATATTGCCTCAATTTATCGGGAACAAGGAAAATTCATCCAATCATTGAAACTACATAATGAAGCACTAAAAATTCACGAAGAAATGAAGGATCGCATTGAAAAAGCGAAAGTCATCAATAATATTGGACACACATATCACGCCCAGCAAAAATATCAGGAAGCATTAGAAAAATATGAAATTGCTTATGATATATTCGAAAAATCAGGAGTGAAAAAAGAAATGGCAAACACGCTTAAAAACATTGGTTTTGCTTATAAAGATCTTGGAAAAACAATGAAAACAATAAGGACAATAGAAAAAGTAAACGAAATATATATAGAAATCGGATTAGAAAAAGAGATTATTAATATCAAGGGTTGAGAAGACTTGCAGAAAGAGAATATAAATGATAAAAAAATAGGAAGAAATAATCCTTGCCCATGCGGGAGAGGGAAAAAATATAAAAAATGCTGTGGTAGGAACCTTCATTAATATTTATTTTTGTTTTTGATTAAAGCACATGTTTTCCCATGTGCTTGATTAGAATTTTTTGCAATTGCCTTTTTTTTCCTATATTATAATTATTACATTTTTTTGTTTAAATATAACCATGAGATAATATTTCTAAACACGAAAAATAGTGGTTATTGATTATGAAGGTTTAGAAAATTATTTCATTTTATTAATAAGAGAATTCAAAAGACGGTAAAACTAATTAAAATTATGAACGATAAAGATAAATTCTTTATCAAGCAGATTGAAGAAAGGAATGGCGTTAAGCTAGTCCGCCATCGGTAATCGTCCAACTATTAGGGGAGTCTAAAAATGACTGACGAGCAGTTGCAGCAGCAGCAGAATATCTTGAGAAACCTGCGTGAAAGGAAACATTACTTTGCAAAGTTGGTAAACTCGCCCATCCAATCAGAAGGCTATCGTAATTCACTGTTGATAATCTAACATAGTAGAACATTTCGGTCATATCTCTGACATTTGATACATCCCAGTTCTCAATATTTTGGTCAAAATTTATAGTAAAGTAAAACATTTGGGTCATATATATGACATTTGACACATTCCAGTCTCCTATATCTTGATTAAAAGCAGTAGCATAGTAGAACATATATCTCATATGTTTAACGCTTGATACATCCCAACTACTAATATTCTGGTTAAAATTTGGGTTAAAATAGAACATACTATTCATATTTTCGACGCTTGAAACGTTCCAGCCACCAATATCTTGGTTAAAAGCAGTGTGACCAAACATCTCAGACATGTATAATACATTTGATACATCCCATTCACCTATATCTTGGTTAAAAGCATCAGCCCAGTAGAACATGCTGTTCATACTTGTAACTCGTGACACATCCCAACCCCCAATATCTTGGTTGAAGGCTTCAGCACGATCGAATATGGAGTCCATATCTGTTACACTTGACACGTCCCAGCTCCCAATATCTTGGTTAAAGGCATCAGCACTATAGAACATATAGCTCATATCCGTGACGCTTGATACGTTCCAGTCTCCTAGATCTTGATTAAATAAATTAACCATATAGAACATATGGTTCATATCTGTTACGCTCGACACATCCCAGCTGCTAATATTCTGATTAAAATTATATGCTCTATAGAACAAATAGCCCATATCTGTTACACTTGACACGTCCCAGCTCCCAATATCTTGGTTAAAGGCATCAGCACCATAGAACATATAGCTCATATCTGTAACGCCTGACATATCCCAATCATTCATATTCTCTATCTTATCAATTTTAGGGCAATCCCTGAAGGCATTAGTTAAAGTAGTTGTTCCCGTTAAATTTAAAATATCACTAGCAGTAATGTTAAGGTTATCGCAACCATAAAAATAACCTCCGTAATTCCCTAATCGCAGATCTCCCCATTGCTTGATTTCAAGCATTTTATCTCCATCCCCCCAGTTATTAAAACGCCACCTTTCAATTATTCCGCTAATATTGATTGTATATACCCCTGCTAAATCATAAGTATGAGTTCGATCAGCACTATAGTCCGTAATCAAGTTTTTAGTTCCATCACCCCAATCAACTATAAAATTATAAGAGCCAAAATAATCTAAGGGTAATGTGATTTGATTGTTACCACTTGAACCAGAGATTCTAGTATCCCATACCGATGTAAACGGATTTGCATAAATGATAAAAGAGACTGTAGTTGTGCCAACATTACCCGCTGAATCGTTTGCCCATGCATTGATCGTGTTGGTTCCTTCGTT
>Ga0180433_10006032_pt1 | contig 16087 bp, 15 predicted proteins | sample SS_ome_8_FD_132980 | JGI IMG/M metagenome (GOLD analysis project Ga0180433, IMG submission 132980) | Hypersaline lake sediment archaeal communities from the Salton Sea, California, USA - SS_1_D_1 metaG | ecosystem: Environmental > Aquatic > Non-marine Saline and Alkaline > Hypersaline >... | reverse complement strand
GAGATATTTTTGTCTGTTCATATGTAAAAGATGGTGCCGTTTATAGACAAATTTCTGAAGACGGCGGTGCAACTTGGTCAGATGAACAACAAATACAAGATAGTGATACAACTAGTGATGAAGAACCACACGATCTTGGAAAATCACTAGGTGGCGTCTTTTCAGTATGGGAAGATGATAGAGGCTCTGATATAGACATATACTTTGGAAGTGCATTAGAGGTAACTTCACCTGAGCTTAGCATTGAATCCATAAAAGGTGGAATTGGTGTCAAAGCAACAATTAAAAACATAGGAGATGCTCCTGCAACAAATGTAGTAGCTTCTATGACAGTAAAAGGTGGATTACTTGGAATGATTAACAAAGATAAGAACGTAACAGAAACTAGTCTAGCCGTTGGTGATGAATTCAATATAAATTCTGGATTGATCATTGGCATAGGAAAAATCACTGTTGAAGTAGCAGCTACCTGCGATGAAGGTTCATCTGATTCAGAAACAAAAACAGGACGACAAATATTGTTCTTTAGTATGGTATAAATTTTTATACCACCTTTTTTTATTTTTTTAATTAAAACAAGGATTATAGTTAATTTTAAATACTAGGTAGTAATAGTATATAATGGGATAAATATGAAGAAGATAATACCAATATTTATTGTAGGAGTTTTACTCCTATCTGGAATTGGAGCAGTTGCTGTAACTGATGAAGAAACGCAAAATATCGAAAGTTCTGTTTATCTTTCAGAACCGATTTTTACAGAGACGGACAATTATTTAAAATTAAATATTGAAGAGCAGACTTCTTACTTAATGGATACGGGTAAACCAATGTTACCTGTTGTGACAAAGATATATACATATCCATTAGGAACAGAAATTATTGATGTTAATGTTGCTTTTTCTGAAGAAAAAGAATATGTTCTTTCGAAAATGATTATGCCTGCACCACAAGCACTTCCTTTGTTACCAAATGTAATGGTATCTGAACAAACTGTAACAACTGATAAAACTGTTTACAGTAGTGCAGAAATGTACCCAGCAGAACAGTATTTAGTTAGCAAAGGTACTGGGCTAAAAGGTGAAGAACATGTGATTTATCTTGCTGTTCATTGTTATCCTGCACAGTATTCACCACAAGATAACACAATTACCGTTTCAGAAAAAATTGATATTAACGTAAATTATAAATCACCAGAAGTACCAATTACATTTCCAGATGTTTATGACATGGTCATTATAACACCTGAACAGTTCCAAGCAAAGGCACAAGAATTAGCAGATCATAAGGATAGCGTTGGTGTTGCAACTACTGTAGAAACAGTTGAAAATATACTATCTGATTCTGCATATTCTGCTGGTAGAGATGATGCTGAAAAAGTCAAACTCTTTATAAAAGATGCAATAGAAGAATGGGGCATACACTATGTTTTACTGTTTGGCGGTCATCAAGGTCAAACTTTTAAGTGGTATGTACCAGAAAGACGAAGTAACAATGATGATGGATCAGATTGGGAAGATGGATACTCAACTGACTTATATTTTGCAGATATCTACCATGATGGTACCACTGATTTTGAAGATTGGGATAGTAACGGAAATGATGTGTTTGCTGAATGGGGATTTGGTGTTAAAGACACAATGGATTATCTACCAGATGTTGTTGTTGGTAGAATAACAGTCAGATCAGATAGTGATGCTGAAGTTGTTGTTGATAAAATTATTACATATGAAACAACGACCTTAGGCTCTTGGTTTGATACTGCAGTTATGATATCCGGAGATACATTCCCACCTGCAAGAGGTGGAGCACCAGGATATTATGAGGGCGAAGATGAAACTGATGTTGCTGCTAATTTGTTGGATGATGCTGGATTTACTGTAGAAAGATTATGGACCTCAAATGGACAATTTGCTGGTGTAGATGATGTTAAAAACGCATTTAAAGATGGTGCTGGTTTTATTCACTTTGCAGGTCATGGTAACCCAGCATATTGGGGTAATTTCCTACCAGATGCAGAAACTGAAGAAGAAATGGTTGACGGACTTGGACGAGGCGGAATGAAGCAATTGAAAAATGGAGATATGCTTCCAGTAGTTATTGTTGGTGGCTGCCATAATGGACAATTTAATGTAACCTTTATGAATTTTATAATGGGTATTATTAAGCATGGACTTGATTACTTTAAATTGACACCTCCATACGGTGAATTCTGGTTAAAAGAATGGGTATGGAGTGATTGGGCTTCAAAACTATTACTTGTCAAAAACGGTGGTTCAATAGCTACAATGGGAAACACTGGACTTGGATATGGCTACGTAAACGATGGAGCGACCCAAGGACTTGGCGGATGGATAGAACCAAGATTCTCCCATGCTCTTACAGTACAGGGTTACGAAACTGTTGGAGATTGTCACAGCATAGCAATCACTGATTACATAAATATAATCGGTAGAGTAAACAGCGATAGCATAGACAGAAAAACTATCGAACAATGGGCCCTTATTGGCGACCCAAGTATACAAATTGGCGGATATTAATTCCCCAACCAACTTTTTTTCTTTTTTTTATTAACTGTTTTTTTCTAATTTTTATAAAATGATATTTTATCCTTATAGTTAAATTTAAATATCCATAAATCAACATTACTTTTGATAGTACATTATGAAGAAAGTGATAATTATATCTTTATTAGGATTATTGTTATCCTCAGGATTTCAGGTGTATGCTCAACCTTATTCTTACAACAATGTAGAAGAAATTTTTGAATCAATACATTTTTCTGATATAATATTTAAAAACTCGACAAAAAATGATTTTATAAATGTTATCTCAGAATCAACAACAACCCTTGCAAATTCAGGCGAACCAATGTTGCCTTTTGTAAATAGGAATTATGAATTTCCAATTGGCACAGATATATTAGACATAAACGTTAAATTTTTTGGAAAAGAAACTAAAGAATTACCAAAAAAGATAAGCCCCGCACCTAAACCTGTTTTAAATTTAATAAATAATAAAGCTGACACTCAATTCATACAAGAGGAAAAAAGTGTTTACTTAAATACTGACTTATACCCAAATAAAAAATTCTCCTACTCATATCATATAGGATTAAAAGATAATAATAGAGTTTTAATTTTAAATATTAAATGTTATCCTGTTCAATACAGCCCAACAGAAGACATTGTTTACATCAGTAAATCAATAGATATTAAGATTGAGTATAAGCAACCTGAAACTTTTTCAGTATATCCTGAAATTTATGATATGGTGGTTATTACTCCTTCTAAATTCAAACAATCATTACAACCATTAATATACCATAAAAATAAATTTGGATTAACTACTTTCTTGAAAACATCAGAAGAAATTTATAACGAGTATGATGGACGAGATAAGCCTGAGAAAATTAAATATTGTATTAAAGATTATATTGAAAAATTTGGAATAAAATATGTTCTTTTAGTTGGTGGATTAAAATCACAAATTTGGTCAAAACCTAGAGATGACCTAAATCAAGGTTCAATACATTGGTATCTCCCGGTTAGGTATTCAAATTTAAAAGAAAATAGCCCTATTAATGATCCTGGGTATATTAGTGATTTATATTATTCAGATATCTACAAATATGTAAATGGAAGCATTGAATTTGAAGATTGGGATTCAAACAGAAATGGTATTTTTGCAGAATGGAACGGAGCAACTGTAGATGTTATTGATCATTATCCAGACGTTTATGTTGGAAGGCTTGCTTGCCGTAATAACATTGAAGTAAAAACATTGGTTAGAAAAATCATTAAATATGAACAGAAACCTGCAGATTGCCAGTGGTTTAACCGGATGATTGTAATAGGAGGAGATTCTCATTATGATCCATCAACAAATTATCTTGAAGGAGAACTAGTATGTGATAAAGCTCTTTCATACATGTCTGATTTTGAATCTATAAAATTATATTCATCCTACAAAGATACAAAAGAAGGTCTAACTCCGTCTTCAACAAATATATCTAGAGAAATCACAAAGGGCGGGGGATTTTTACTTTTTGATGGCCACGGAAATCCCGGCTCATGGGATACTCATTGGTATGGAGAGTATTCATGGGAGAATACACCAGGGGGAATATCCATATACAGATTTCCTTTCATATCAAACAGAGATAAACTACCAATTACTTTAATTGGTGGTTGCCATAATAGTCAGATAAACGTTTCTTTACTTCCCACCTTGACCAAAAAACCATATATGTGGACATATGGGATGCCAGTTCCTGAATGTTTTAGCTGGTGGCTAGTTAGAAAAATTGGAGGAGGATCAATAGCCACATTAGGATCAACAGGTTTAGGTTATGGTTATGTTGGTGATAACAGCGACTTGGATAGCGATGGTGTAAATGAACCAGATGCTATTGAGGGTCTTGGTGGCTATTTAAGTACAAACTTTTTTAAAGAATATAAAGAAGGTGCAAATATTTTAGGAGAAACCTGGGGGGCTACAATTAGTAACTATCTAGATACCTTCCAACCAATGGATGATAAAATCCAGATGAAATGTATACAAGAGTGGATTTTGTTGGGAGATCCAAGTCTTATGATTGGTGGATATCAATAAGATTGTTTTATACCTCTTGAAATAGAAAAGCACCTAAAACTTTTAATTTTTCTTCATAAGAATCTGGGTATAAGAATCTCTCGGTTGCTGTTATACTACTTAGAATTGAATTGCCATCTTGAGGAGTGAAACAAAAACCAAATACTTCATTTTCATTTATGACATGCACTGTTGGAAGAACAGCAACTGTTTGGTCAAGAATTCTACCATAATGACCATGATCTCTACCATATGAAAATACCAGATTAGCTGATTTTTTATATGTAACGGCAACCCGCGGGTTGTCCATGAATTTCTGAATTGCCTCATCTTTGGTTATTTTATTGTTCAACTTGACATCATACCAAATACAGTGCATATATTGAGTATTAAGTTTAAGTGCCGAAGAAAATACATTTAAATCCATATCAAGGGTCCTATAAAGATGATAGACATCAACAGCATGATGTGTCCCCATCTTTTCATCTTTATGAGAACCTACCTCAGGAGAAGGGATAAAACTTTTTGATTGACTGATATCATTAGCCCTTCTAATACAGAGGAATTTTCCTTCTTTTAGATTATTTTTATTTTTTTCTATTGCTAATGTTTTAATAATTACCGCAACATTGTGGGTGTTGCAACTAACTATATGAATAAACTTATCCTTAGAAGTTATTGCTTCGTCATTGATCCCTACTGCATACATTTTTCCAAAACCAAACTCAGAACCTTGTGCTAGGAAACCTTTTACTTTATTTTTATATTTATTATAATATTTTTCTTTATTCATCAAACCTGTTCCCTTTGGTGTACAATCAATCACGACTGATGCTCGTTTAATAGCTTCTTCAGAATTGTACATTGGATCAATACCAAGATCTTGAAATTCGTTAACTTTATCATTTGAAACAGATAGGTTAGCTCCTCTTTTTATTAAGCCTCTAATTTTTGGTCTATCTTCAAGTTTAGGACTGTGTTTATAGAATGTAACCTCGTCAATACCTAAATCTTCCTTAGCATCGCATAGCAATCCAATTAAAGGCTCTCCAATTGTACCTGTACCTACTACATGGACAATATTTTCATTTCCCATGAATATAACTCCCCTTCAGATTAATGGGTAATCTGCATGGTGCATTTAACTCTTACTACTAATTAAAATATTAACTATTGTGAAATATTAAACTATCTTCATTTTTTATATTATAAAAATATCCTTAATTTAAGACAACAAAAAATTATTATTTTAGATTGTTAATGCATAATTAATGAGTGAAATTAAAATTAGAAATGTTAGAGACGTATTGAATGAGATAAAATGGACAAAAGAAATTAATAAGGCTGAAATATGGTATATACATCGTGGATCTCCTAACAATACAAAAGTAATTTCAGGTAGGGAAATCAAAATCATTGGAAAATCTTTTCTTGATACAAATTCAGCAAGTATACCTTTCCATCGTATTTTTAAAATTAAATATGGTAGTAACATAATTTTTGAAAGAAAATAGTTGAAAAATTGAAATTATATTTTTTGTGAAATTTGCACAATATCTTTAAATATTTATTTAATGTTATCATATATATTATAGGAGAATACGGTGAGTGGAGATTTATTTTGTGAAAAATGTAACAAACAGTTGCAGTCGATTGATGAAATAGAAGGTGGATTATGTAATAGTTGTAGAAATTCTATTTCCGAAAATTCCAATATGGGAGATTTTTTTTGTTGGGCTTGTAAAAAGGCATTGAAAACCAAAAAAGAAATCGCTCAAGGTGTTTGTGATAATTGTAAAGCATATATTATTAGAATATTAAAGTAATAAATAGTAAATTTATTTTAAAGTATTTTATGATCGATATTTTTCAAAATTCAATTAAAAACTTTTAATATTACTATATTTATTACTAGAAGATAAGTTCTTACTATATTGTAACTTAACTGGTAGGAGAAAAGATATAAATGGATAAACTCGGTAAAATCACAGAACAGATTAAAATTCTAATTAGTGCTCGAGATATTCTAAGAGAAAGATACTCTGAGTCTGAATTTCATAAAAAGAAGGAAACCCATCCTCACTCTGCTGTACCACCATCGCCAGAAGATGAAGAGGTCTATAAACTCCTAAATGCTATACAACAGTTGGAAAAATGCGTAAAAGAGCTACAGGACGATCAATTTGAGTTGTTAAAAAAACAAGGATAATTTAAGGTATATTCCCTCTTATTCCAAGTATTGTTCTTACAAGTACAATAATTGGAATGATTTCTAATCTTCCTACCCACATATTAAAAATCAGCATTATTTTTGCAAAAGATGGCATTTCAATGGATGTTATCCCTGTTGAAAGACCTACATTTCCTTGAGCAGAACATACTTCAAAAATAACATTTCCCAATGTCTCCTGTGGAAATAAAAATGATATAATCATAACACCAACAAAAATCAATATTACCCACATAAATGAAATAATTGCAGCTTCATTAATCAGATCTATAGCATCATCCTTTGATAATGGTTTATCACCTAGTTTATGAACAAAAACTCTTCTAGGACTTGAAACGGATCTTTTTATTCTCCAACCGGCACCTTTTCCAAGCAAAATTGCTCTGAAAAGTTTTATCCCCCCTGCAGTTGAACCAGCTGCACCTCCGATAACCATAGCAAATGATAGAATCAATTTTGCTGATTCAGTCCACACAGGAATATCTGCAGAAGCAAATCCTGTACAAGTGATGGCAGAAATAAACTGAAATCCAGATTCTTTCAATGATAGTAAGAAATTACCGTTATATGACAAATCTGGCGAATTTAAGTTAATTATTGTAAGAGCAATCACTCCAACTATAATTAAAATAACCATTGCTTGAAACTGAGTATCAAATAAAAACTTCTTAACCCTACCTTTGATTAAATCATAATGAGCAGCAAAAGCAATTCCTCCAAGTACCATTAAAATAACTATTATAAATTGACTGATTGTACCAAAACTTGCGATGCTATCATCTGTTACAGAAAAACCACCAGTTGCAATTCCGGTCATTGCATGATTAAGTGACTGCCAAGGATCCATTCCCCCTAACGGATCAAATATATTTATAACAATTAATGCTACAATTCCTATTATTGTATAAAGTAAAAAAATCCACCATATTGTTCTAACTGTAGACACAATCGATGGATGAGTTTTTTTTTCTCTACCTTCAGATCTATAAAGGATGTAAGAACCAGTACCTGGTCGAGCAAGAATTGATAGAGTTAAAACAATAACTCCTACACCTCCAATCCATTGGATTAAAGTACGCCAAAACTGTAGAGTATATGGAACAAGATTTTCTTTATCTATCATAGTTAAACCGGTTCCAGTCCAACCAGACATAGATTCAAAAAATGCAGAAAGAAAGTCCATGGTTAGTATTTGGTTTATTTTATCATAGCTAATCAATATAAAGGGAATAACACTAATTAAGGATACTAAGAACCATCCAAAAGCTGCAGTAACCATAGCTGTTTTAAACGTTGCCAGCTCTGCTTTCTTAAATAATAAATATAATGGTATACCAACTCCAAAATAAACACCTGAAGTAATCAATATTGGTACCAATGCATAATACTCACCAAAATAAACAGGAACTATCAGAGCAAATAAGGTAATAACACCTATTATTATAAGTATACCACCTATATCTCTTAAAACAGTCCTTAGATCACTCATATTTACTACTTCTCTCCAGTCAAATGATAATGTTTTATCGGGAAAACATTTACATACTTATATTCTTACTTATTTCTAATGTTTTTTAATTGTATTTCAATTTCCTTCTTAAGAGTATTTGAGATATCTCTTTTAGTGAAAAAATCAGCTTTTACTGCAATAGATATTTTATTTGCCAACATTCGTGATATTTTTCCTCGTTCTTTTATAATTGAACGATTTATTAACGGATGTTGAAAAATAACCCCATGTTTAGGAGGTTTACCCCCTTCCTTTTTAAACCTAAATAATGCCTTTTCTGCACCTAATATTTGAACTGTAGATGCAGGTAAAAAGGCCAATTTTTCTAAACTACCTGCGAGTGATATTAATCTAGCTCCTATCTGACTACCAATCAATGAGGTAATATTTGGAGCGATTTTTTTCATATCTTCTTCTATTTGAGATTCCAATGTTTTTATTTCATTATTAATTACTATAAAAGTATTTTTAAATGATTCAATTTTTTTATCCGGGGTAGGAATTACTTTCCAACAAGCAAGTCGCTCTGATAACATATTTGAGATTTTTATCAAATCATCAAGTGCATTAACCATTTGAATAATTTGTAAGTCTTCTGATTTAAGTTTTTCATCAACACTATCTTTTGTTGCTAAATTTGTAACCTTATTAAATAAAACTTCAGAAAAGTTATAATCAATTGGGTCAATTTTTACATTGTAAAAAAGCGGATCATCTTCTACATACTCGCCTAGAGGTAAAAGTCTTTTTTCACATACTTTAACTTCTTTTTCCTTAATGATTTTCTTTTCTTCTATCAATATCTCATTTTTTTTAATTTTCTGAATTCTTTTTAGTATCTCTTTTTCTTTTTTTGGAAATAGAATTTGTTCACATATTGTATTTCCATCATGTAGAAACACACCAAACCATTTTGTTATTAGATACATCAAGTTGAAAAAGAATATTTATTTTATTTTATTTTCTGAAAAGTTATATGAAACTCTTTATTGAAAAGTAATAAATATATGAATTTTATTTCGTGTGTTAACAAGTATACTTGTAGCGAGAGGTTTTTTATGACAAAAGAGAAAAAAGAAAGATTTGTTTTAACTAACGTAATTTCAACCGAGTTAGATATATTAAAGCGACATATTCATGTTTTAAAGATTCTTCAAAAAAATGAACCTGCTGGCATTATAAAATTATCTGAATTAACCGGTCATCCACAGCACATGGTTCGATATTCACTTAGAATCCTTGAGCAAGAAGGATTAATTGAGCCTTCCCCACACGGAGCTGTTACTACAGAATCAGTTTCAAACACAATATCTCCGCTTAAAGATAGATTAAAAGAAATGAATAACACAATCAACGAAATAATAAAGATGTTGGGTTAGATATAATTTAAAATATTTTTTTGCCGCGGTAACTCAGTTTGGGAGAGTGCACGGCTGAAGACCGTGATGTCGAGGGTTCGATCCCCTCCTGCGGCATATTTAGATTAATAACAGTAAAAAGTCATTAAAAGATATAAAAGCGAATATTTATATTAATCCGATGATCAAAAATAAGCCGTTTCTGTCATATCTGCGATTTCTTCATCGCTATCTGTGTGTGTTTTTTTATTATTCTTGAACTCACCTTTCAAGTCATAACTTAATTGTGTAAGGTCGCCTATGTCCTTTTTCTTTCTTTTAAACAGTTTCATTTCTTTGCTGTTATAATATAGTTGATCCTTGTATGTAAAACATAGCAAATGAGGTTCGTTATCTCTTCTATCACTTTAGAGCTATATCCTCCATCAACCTTTTCCATTGAATTTTTTTCAAATTAAATAAAAAAATTCCGATAAAATATAATCTTTTGCCAAACTTTGGTGGATGTTTGGCAATTTACATCAGATAGACAACAGAATAAATCTATTATTTAAAGTGTGAGGTCAAGAAGAGGAGATATAATCTATATATAGAAAGTTGATGCCCATATACAAATAAATGATAATGGTGTATTTGAATTAATTTTAACAAGTCTTATTCTTCAAAATAAATTCAATTTTTCCTAATTTAAAAAAAATAACTCAACCAATATTTCGGTCAAGCATTAGCACGGCTTAAAGACAAAATTCAATATTAATTTTACTTTTATTCTTTGGATTAATTTTATATATACGATTAATATTATAATTGTTGGAGGAAATTATGTATATTGATAAACAGTTAATAATAATTATATGTACAACTTTAAGCTGCTTAATCGCAGTCCCAACAGTGTTTGGAGTTGAAAATATAGATGATACTCCACCTTCAGTTCAAATAGTAAATCCAACCGAGGGTTACTTCCACTTCTCCGGTATAAAATTATTTCCAACACCTCTGAATATAATAGGCGATACTATGGGATTTGGAGGTTTTAGGGTTAGACCAGTTAAAGTACAGGTTGAAGATGACGTTGATCAATCAGAAGACATTAGTGTGTATATGTACGTGAAAGAAAATGAACAAGGAAATATGACCTGGAATAGTAATACAAATTTATTTGAGAGAAAATGGATTGGCCCTGACTTAGGAACTTTTATAATCAATATATCTGCCGAAGATACCAGTAATAATATTGGTTATGCCGAAATGGAAGTTTGGTACTTCTGTTTTATTCCAGAATAAAAATTTTAATTACCTTATTTTTTATTTTTTAATTCCGTTTTTCCTCCTAAAATTCTTATTTCCTACTGTTCTTATCCAAATGTTCTTTCCACTCCCTTGATTCAACATATTTGTTGCAAAAAGGACAATAAGGCATTAAAGAAGCATTGGTTCAATGGTCTATATTGCTTGGAATATTGTGGATAGAAGTATTGACTTGGAATGCTACACATTCACATTTCACTAGGGATTTTATATATAAATCCATAGTCGGACTAGGGATTTATTTCTGTACAGGAGGGAATGTGGTGGATGAAAGTATTCGATGAGATTTATAAAAACCAATAAGGATTATAAGGATAATATTTAAAATCTGGTTCATCTGGACCAATGTTAATATATCTTGCATAACCCATTGACCATACATAAGGGACATTTTGGTTCTCTCCAATAATAGTTAAACCAGTAAAACCTCTCACTCCAATATATAAATGACCAAACCCATAAAAAAAAGCAGATATTTGACCCCACATCTTACCATCAAATCTTTTATAACCATAAACTCCATAAGAATCAACCTTCCCTTCTGCAGGACTTCTCACTTCTTTTGGATATGTAGTATGTATACCACCAAACACAATAGCATTCAACAGTGCTAAACGAATAGGTATTAATGGCAAGAAAAATATTAACATAGCATGATAAAAACCTAAAATAGTAGCAAAATTCTCCCCTAAATTTATTTCATCAAAAAAATCAATTTTACTCCTAAGAAACCACATTAATCTTATTAAATCATAATACAAACGAACACTGACTGTAATAGGTAAGTAAAGTGGAACAGAAGATGATTGTGTCTTACTTGAAATTAGACAAAAAAGATTACTATTGTTAGAAGTTTTTAGAGTATCAACCTTTAACTTTTCAAATATTCTTAAAAATCCTTCCTTAAAATATGGACCAGTAACCAACCTCTGTGCCTGCTTTACACTCAATCCACCAAGCAAACCATACTTATCCAGTTCCACAACTGCATCCTTGAATATCTCCTCTGCTTCTTCTCTTGATTCAGTTGCATTCAACTTTTCTCTGATTGAGTCAAACAATGCCTCAACTTCATCTGCCTGCTGTTGAGTAAGTTTTACAGTCTGTTTACCACCATTCAGACCACAAACTTCTGTAGTGAACTCAACCAATTCCTCTTTTCCCACATTTGCATTGATGCTTGGTGCAAATGCAAGTCCTATGAATAAAAGGATAACTGCTACAGATATTAGTTTCTTCATTTTATACTCCTATGTCATATGGTTCTTTTGCAGGAAAGAAATCCCAGTTAAGTAAACCATACACATGATACGGTCCATATCCTATCCAGTTGTCCCAGTAATTTTTGAAATAAAAATTTAGCATAACCCATAGCCCCTCATTATAAACAGGGTAATTGTTATTGATGAAGTTGTTTTTAATGAATCTATTAAATTTTCCACCAGTATAATGTTGAATTGCTCTTATATTATTGGTAAAATCGCATTCTCTAACGACTATATTTCGCCCACCATGGGATAAGTACAAACCAATATAAGTAGTATTAATTTTGACATTCTCCAATAGAAGATTATTGCCTCTAAATACAATTCCTTGTGTGTCATCTCCATGTATATAATCATTTGATATAACGCAATTTCTTATTGTTGCTCTATTGGTAGAAAGCAATTCAATAGATATTCCACAATTTGTAAAGGTACAATTCTCAATTATTTGATTTGATCCATCATGGATATATACATTAAAACCAAGATTATCTTTAAATGTACAATTATGAAGATAGAAATAATTCGAAGGAATTGTACCCAACTTTATTTCTGATTTATCAAACCCACATTTTTCAAATGTCAAATGGTCTACCCCTTCACCTATTACTTCATCATCATCAAAAAAGCAATCCAAAAACCTAACATTATCTACATCTTTTCCAATTCTAACTCCAAGGTCATTATTTCCATTAATATAACAATTTTCTATTAGTATTTTTGATAAATAACCTTCAAGCCATATTCCCCCATATAACCGGGTATTATTAACAATATTACAATCTGAAATCGTGATACTATCATATGGGATACTACTTCCAACTCTGAATCCAGACTGCCCATCTGTAATTTCAAAACCTTTGATACTAATGTTACTTGCTTTAAGATATAGTACTCCTTTTTCACCAGAATAACTATCTCTGATTATTGTAGTGTTTTTATCATGACCAATAACACTTATGGATTTTGTAATAAGTATATTTTCTTTATAAGTCCCATTATATACAAATACGGTATCCCCATCGCTTGCATTATCTATTGCATCCTGTATTTTGGAATAATTATCTGGTCCACTTCCACCTACATACAAAGTATTACTATCATAAGATACAGTAGACTTCTCCAACAGATTAGATATAATAGGTTCCCCATGTTGTGAATTATGATATTGACTTTTTTGATGTATTTTACTATCTGTACCATTCAAAATGGCATAAGCTGATAGTCCTACTCCATTGTATGCTACAAACTTGAATACATCTGTCTTGAGTATTTCATCCAGAAGAATTGAACCAAATAGAAACTCTGGTTCAGGATTAAATTCTGTTTTAAATATTTCATCATTATAATACATTTCTACTCTATCTACTCCACTTTCATTATCATAAACTTTGCAGAGAAAGTCCACCAGTACATATTCTTTCCATTGCCATATAATCCATGTTACAGATATTTCAGGTGGTGTTGTATCATCTAATAATCTACCAGTTGATGGAATAATGTTTAAGCTAAAGAATAATAGAATTACTAATATTACTAATGATTTTTCTATGTGTTTTTTGTTCATTTTATATTATTTCAAACCTCCTTGTTGATTTACTTAGAAATGATGATAGAAAGTCGCATCTATCCAGAATGGGTAAATTTTTCCTGTAAAATCATTTCTAAATTTACAACGCCGAAGAAGGTAAATTCCATTGTATGGCACCATAGTGGAAATATGATACTTTACCAATATTGCGTAAAATGTAACACATTTTTCAGTGACGTTAACACTAAAAATCAATCCCTTTACATGATTATTTCCCGGTGGACTGGAAACTGCACTATGCAATACATTACCTGCAAAATCATAAGCTATGCCATGGAAGTGATGTTCTATTGTGTAATCTGAGATCCATTCATATGGTTCCTCATAATCAGTAAACATAAGTTCACTATCAAGATAGAATTCAACTTTCTCTACACCACTTACTTCATCATAAATTTCAGTAAAAAATCTTATTTTCCTGAAAAGACCTTCATAATAAAAATCCCCATCTGGTTCTGATTTGTCAATCTTTATTACTGTTTGTTTTATTTCTTCAACATTTCCTGCGTTATCAACTGAATAATATTCTACAGGATAATCCCCGTTTCCTTTTACTTTAAAAGGTGCTGAATAATTTTTCCATATTCCATTATTTATTCGGTAATAAGTCGAATTTACACCCGACATATCATCTGTGGCATTCAAAGTGACTGTAACATCACTTACATACCATCCATTTTCTCCATTTGGCATTTCTGGACTCAGAGAATGAGTTGTGATTGGTGGTGTAGTATCATCATCTGACATTAATGTGCCAGTTGTCGGAATACTAACCCCAGCTAATAGGACAATAACAGCAATTGCCAATCCTTTCCTAATTGGATTCATATATTCCTCCCAATATATTCAAATGATGGTGTTGTATTTAAATGTTGGTTACTCTAAATATCATATGGTTCTTTTGCTGGAGTCCGGTCAATATTGAACCATGATGGTATGAATAACCCAATTGACCCAATGATGGCTTTTGGCAATACCCTTGGTCGTCCCCAATAGTTACTATCCCAATTATTGTAATAAGAACCCAAATAAAATCTGACCATTCTGATATTTTTAATGAAATTATTTTGGTAAATTTTATTGTGATTGCAATTTCCAAGGTTCATCCCACATGTGTTTCCTTTGAATGTATTACCCGATATATTACATTCGTTGGAATCGGCCATATTCAATCCTATATAATTATTGATGAAAATATTACCTATTACTATGTGACCATCTTTTTCAATATAAATTCCATCATATTTATTGTCAGAAAACACATTGTTAATTATTGTAAACTTCATCCAAGAGCTTGGAGTCCACCAATACATTCCAGAATCATTCCAGCCAGAGATTGTATTATTTGATATAATATAATTACCAATACCAGAGCAAATGTTCAAGCCGTTTTGGTCGTACAAATCAAACCTAAAATCGTATCCTAAAATATTGTTATTTGTTATGGTGATATTGCCATGTCCTTGAAGCTCCAAAATTGCTATTATTGTAAATCCGCATATTGTTACATTTTTTGAAATCAATGGATTCCAGCCATGTATAAAAATATTCATACCATCAATAATTGTCGAATTTCTATCTTCTCCGATCAGTTCAAGTGATTTATTAATCTCTAATCTTTCATAGTATGTACCATTATATACAAAAACAATATCGCCATCTGAAGAAGCATTTATTGCATCCTGAATCCTTGTGTAATTCCCTGGTCCATCTCCACCAACATAAAGAGTATTGCCACCAAATGATGAAGTGGAAACCTTGTCAATATTGATACCAGTTGATGGAATGCTCATCCCAACCAGTAGAATAATTATCCCAACAACAATTAGTTTCTTCATCTAATCAATACCTCTAACAACCTCTGCAACAATGGGAATCTGTCTAACAGACCTCCAAGCCACCAGAATGGATAGGGCATCGTAACTCTCAATTCTCCCCATTCGCTTTCATCACCATATGGGTCCTTTGCCTTACATCTGATTGTAAATTCACCTTTTGACCACCATTTATGCGACTCGGTTATTGTCTCTCCAGAGTCATATGGGCCAATCCAACCAGTGTTTTGATTGTCTCCCCAATCAATGTAATACCAGACATGTAGTCCTTCTGGATCTGTTGACGTAAAATTGTATTCATATGATGTTTCCTTTTTGCTGTTAGTTTCACCACCAATATTTTGTTTGTCCGGTGCATCATTTGATTCTTGTATCCAGGCCCATGTGGTATCTTCTG
>Ga0180433_10006031_pt1 | contig 16088 bp, 17 predicted proteins | sample SS_ome_8_FD_132980 | JGI IMG/M metagenome (GOLD analysis project Ga0180433, IMG submission 132980) | Hypersaline lake sediment archaeal communities from the Salton Sea, California, USA - SS_1_D_1 metaG | ecosystem: Environmental > Aquatic > Non-marine Saline and Alkaline > Hypersaline >... | reverse complement strand
TCTGATCAGTTCACTGTAATATCCCCTAATATCCGGGTACTTCGTGCCAAACTTCGATGGAACTTCGACGATTACTGGAGTGGTTCCTTTCCCTTTCTTTATTTGACTAACCAGATCTTCAACATATTGTGTATAGTCTTCCAGCATAATCACTATGCCAATATCAGATCCGGCTAGCAAATCGGTCAGGGCTTTCCTTACATTGTCACGGACATCATGATCGTCCTTGACCGCGTAATACCTACTGACACCAGTTAATCTCAGTGCATTGACCAACTCTTCGTCTCCTATTACAGCTATATCTAACTGTTGAATAGCCATCTTAGCACAGCACCAAATAGTTCTTTATTTCCTGAACAGCAACACCATCTAATATTGCTTTTAGGACTAGCCGCAGGTTGCGTATTTCAACTTCTTTGAGGATTAAATACCAGATCATCACCAGTGGAGATAATACTCTTGGTGACAACATTTCCTTGAGCATCCTGAATTTATGCTTATCGATAATTTCGTCTATGGCCGTGATACTTTTAGTTTTATCATAATTAGCCGATACTTCATTTGCTATATCTTGATATTGGGCATCCTGCAGCCTGGCAGGTACGTCGGTCAATTTAAGAGATAATAATTCTTGAATGGCTTTATCCGTAATCCTATAGCCGCCGGCAATGGCAAATTCGGCAGTGTCGGGTCCGATGCCTCTGATTATAGCCCTCAAGGCAATTTGCAGATTTGTTAAGTCTATCACTAAGCCGAAGGCCTGGGCGAGTACAGAGCCATCTTTTATTCCTCTTGCCATGTTTAATATGCTTTTATAATACTCACCGTCTAAGTTAGCCTCAACCAGGAGCTTCGACTTAGCGCTTTTATCTGTTTTATATTGTTCCAATGCAGGTATGTAATCTCCCAGTTTGCACTGGACGAGTAGCTGAATGATGTCATCTACATTCTCAGCGTTAAAAAGCTCTTCTAACAATGCATTGTTATGGATAGTCCCGATGGGTATCATGCTGGATTTTCTACCACTCGAGATACCCTGTAGAGCAGATTTAATATTCGAGACATCATACTTCACTACATATGTTCTGGATACCTTTGGTATCTCTTTAGGCAGGAACTTAAATGATTCTACATATCGGATGCGCTGAGCCAGATAACCCCACAAGCATTCATCTAGATAGTCAAAGGTTTTGATAGGTAATTCCTCCAGGTAGCTTCCTATATCCGTCTCTCTGATGGTTGCCAGTGCATCCTGGAGGTTGGGAGCTGTGATCATTTTATCTATATGTTCGGAGGTGATGGTTTTAGGCTCTTCTCCTTTCAGACAAGCAGATATAAATGCATATTTCGGACTAAGCACGATATTCCTTTACGGAGCTTTGAAGAGTTCCTCGCTTATCTTGGGTAGTAACTGCGGTAATAGCATCTCGAGTCTGGTTTCGTAAGTATTATCTATCCTGAGCTTCCCTTCAACATCCTCAGCTATGACTCCTCCCAGGCAATTGTATTCCCTGACTCCCATTATCTTGCCGGATAATTCCTTATCTGCTTCAAGAAATCTCTTTACGTTGGTTACATCTCTTGGAGAAACGTAAATTCTAGCTTTGTCCACGCTGAGGCCCTCTACAGCTTCCCTGATTAAGCTGAGAAAATGGGTATCATCGATAGAGACTTGGGACAATTCCTTTCGCGCTCCGTCGATTACTTTGGAAATTGTGTCAGCTTTCGCACTCGCTAGTTGTTGTCGCGCTTTGATGGAGGTTTGAGCTAGAATTCTGGCAACTTCCTCTTCTGCCTCTCCCAGCATTCTACCTCTCTCTTCCTGAAACCTTACTACCCTTTGCTCTTTAGCTTTCTCTATCTCCTCTAGCGCTTTCTCCTGAGCTTCTTTTATTGTTTTCTCTGCGTCCAGCTTGACTTTACCGACAACAGCTTCACTTATTTTTTCCATTGTAGATTCCTTAAAAGAGTCCCAGCAAGGCCAGTGCCATTATGGCGAATACCAGTCCCAACACGCCTATCAGTTCGACAAACACGGCTAACATCATGGCATTGGTTAAGATTTTCCCCTTTGTCTTGGGTAAAAGCGAGATACCCGAAGCGCACACAGCGCCCTGGTATGCTCCTGAGAACGCTTCAGCAGCGGCAGTTATGACACCGATGCCCAGTACTGCGAAACCCATGCCTTCGCCATTAGTCATGGTACCAAGGTTAGGAATTACCGTTGTTAGGATAAGTATCAATGTTATGAGACCATAGAAGGTCTGAGTCATCGGCAGCGATGCCAGGAGAATGACATTCCTGAGTTGTCCGGGTTCTTCAGACAGCGTAGCTGCTCCAGCAGAGCCCGCGATACCGATGCCTATGGCTGAACCAGCCAGGCCTCCGGCTAGAGCTATCGCTCCTCCGATGACTGCCAGTGATTCGGGGCTGATTAGCATCTTACACCTCCGTTAATTATGTATTTTTTAACTGAGTTCACACTTTGACAAATTCAGGTCGACCCTTCAACCGAAACGGGCTATATGCCTTACCGCCTCCTTCATAGAACTTGAACAGGAACTCCACAAAACACAGCCTTAGTGAGTGCACAAAACATGTTATGGCGCTGAGGACTAAGTTCAATACATGTCCAAGTAAGAGAACTAATATAAATATCAAGGTGCCAAGGACAATCTGGACTACTCCGGCAGGCATCATTCCGCGTAACAGTTCTGCAATCAGGTTAAAGCAATATGCCAGGTAATATGTAGCCAGACCGACACCTGCCAATCTGGCATATGACATGACATCGCCCAGTATACCGGTGACGTCAAATAGCCAGAATATACCACCCAGGAAAGCACCCTTCTCCATAAATGAGGAAGCGATAATTAATGCCAGTCCTGCAATAGCAACAGACATCAGTATTATGGGTATTTGCCCAGTTAACCAGGGGATATTAAAAGCAAGTATGTAAGCCATAATCAAGGGTATGGCACCGATTTGAAGCATAAACAACCCGATTTTGTTAGGCACTACCGCTTTCTGTCCGTCCTTTATTCCTCTGATAAGTGCCAGGAGGTGGGCTATGTTTACGTGGACCAGACCCATCACTATTGAGAATTGTATGAATGATACGGGGTTTGAGAATATAGTATTAATGAATTGAATTAGTGTTAAACTCTCGATTCTAAAGAACCGGTAGAAGTCGCCCAAATAGCTTCCCGTAAGCAGGCCAACAATCAAACCAACACCACCACTAATGTAAATTATCTTCTGGAATAGCTTGAAACCTTCAGTTTTGGGGTCGTCAACCAGAAGGCGCAAGCCAAGCCTGGCAAATAGTATGAGGAGGGCAGAGTACACGACGTCCCCCAGCATAATGCCAAAAAAAATAGCAAAGAAGTATGCTGTGATCGGAGTGGGGTCCCATTCCCTGTATTTTGGGGTGCCAAACAAGTTCACAATGACCTCGAACGGCTTAACCGCAGTGGCATTTCTCATCCTGGTAGGGGGTTCCTCTGCTTTCTCTGGCTTTCTTGTATCAATGTACACATGGCTTACTTTCTCTTTGAGTTCACCGATTGCAGTTTCGACATTACTCTCCGGAATCCACCCCTCGATTAACGTGACATATTTTGCCTCGCAAGCTTTTTCTAAAACTGCCAGCCTTTCTGTCTCAGCCGATAGTGCCTCTCTGAAGAGGACAAGCTTTTCTAGATTCTCCCTGGTTTTGCTTTCAATCTCGATATGCAGTTTTGCCAGTTCTTCTTCAAGACTGTGAATATTGCTGTCGGCTTCTCCAAGAAATTCTCGCAGTGTCAAATCTTCCCCTGGTATCGGTAAAATTCTGCCTCCCCCATTCTCGACTGCGGACTCTATAATTTCCTGATTTTCCACTTTGGCAATGACGTACAAGACAGTCTCGTTTTCTACCACACCCGAAATACTCTCAAGGATGTGATCTTGAAATTTAGAGTATGAAGTCTCAAATAGCTCATTTGGGAACACGAAGACCCGAGAAAAAAGATAACTTCCAGAGAAATTGAAATCCCGCAATCTAGTATTAACCGTTAGCTCAAGAGCGTCAAGATATCTGGTTAGCTCCGTTAGTTCCTTAATACCCTTGTTTAGGTTTGTAGCTCTTTGATGCATGTTGCCAAGCTTGGTACATAGCAACCTTACTTCGCTGTCAACTTCGTTGAATGGCCTGGTATATATAACTTCCACATCCTCTTTCAGCGATACACCTTCTCCTTTTGGTATGTAAGCCAATATTTCATTAATGCCGGTTAATAATTCACCGATTTTTCTTCGTTCCCCTTCTATGGCTTCTCTGTCTACGGGTTCCAGTTCTTCGCTTTCCTCGACATGAAGCACACCAGCTGTATGAAGGGTTTTCAGGGTTTTGGTGGAGTAATCCTTGGTAGTGACTACCCTCACTTTGGACATAGGGTCAGATGTATTGACGATCAGAGGTACCATGTCAGCTTTTACCGGTGACAATATTCACCACGAGCTCCGTAAGCTCCTTTACTTTTTTGTCAGTGTTAATGCCGATTTCAGCAGCTTTCTTCTCGGAGTCTTTGATTTTTTCATCGGCTTCTGCTCTGGCCTTATTTATAATATTGTCACACTCGGTTTTTACCTCGTCGAGGGGTAACTGTGAGGACAGTATTTTTTTAGCCTCTTCTCTGGCTTCGAGAAGGATTTGGTTGGCTCTGGTCCTTGCCTCTTCGAGTATCTTTTCCGCTTGGACCTCGAGGGCTTCTACATCATGGGTGATTTCTTTAGCCATAACGTGTCTTCTTGATATTTTTATAGGTTGCTACAAGACAACTGTATAAAAACTGTTTCTGTAGTCGGGCAGATAATCATTGCAGCACCTGATGATTGATTGCGTTCGTCATTATAACAAGGCAATGCATTTTTAGCAAATATGTACTCCCGACAAGAACCCACGATTCTAGATATCAGCAACTTAAGAGTTTGTTATTGAATTGGAATGCTTTATAATTCAAGATATGCAAGTGCTCAAATTACATGAATGGGAGGTGAGTACTACGCGAGCAAGGGATATACAATTGAGCCTGGCGAAAAGTGTGGTGACTGAAAACGGAGTTATTAATCCACGCCTTGTTGCCGGTATTGACATATCTTCCCCTGATACTCAAGGTTTAGCAAGTGGAGCAGTGGTAGTTCTCAGTTATCCTGAATTAAACATAGTCGAAGTAAAGATAGCTCAGGGTAAGATTACAATGCCCTATATTCCTGGTCTGTTGTCTTTTCGAGAAAGTCCCTTAATTCTGGCTGCCTGTGAAAAACTATCCAGTATTCCTGATCTTGTTTTGATTGATGGGCAAGGGATTGCTCACCCCAGGAGGCTGGGGCTTGCCTCACATGTGGGACTTTTTCTCGGTTTGCCTACTATAGGTTGTGCGAAATCTATCCTTTGTGGCCAACATCAACCTGTGGCAGACGAGGCTGGTTCTCATGCTGAACTAATTGATAAAGGGGAGCTCATTGGAGCAGCGTTGAGGACTAAATCTAAAGTGAAGCCAATATATATTTCCGTAGGCCACAGAATCGGCCTGGCATCAGCTTTACAATGGGTGATAAACTGCTGCCGTGGTTATAGACTTCCTGAACCTACCCGCCTGGCTCATCTCGCTGCGGGAGGAACGTTGACCTCTGCACGAAGCTATTAAAGGGAATTCTTCGACTAAGGAGTATTTCAAATGCAAGAAGAGAAGGAAAATATAGAAGCCTTACTTCGCCAAATATCAGACATAATGGTGCATCTTTGACATCCCCGGCCAAGAAGCGGAAATTGCAGGGATAGAGTCGGATTCGGCCCAACCTGATTTTTGGAATGATCCCTCGGAGGCTCGGGTCATTATGCGCCGCCTTGGGGTTAAAAAGAACCTGGTCAACACGTGGCGCGAGCTGGAAAAGAATGTGGTTGACCTTCGGGAGATGATTGTTCTGGCTGTCGAGGAGGAAGATCAGTCTCTTGAGGAAGAGATACAACGAGAACTAAAGAAGCTGAGCTCTCGGTTTGAACAGTTGGAGAGCCAACAGCTCTTTACAGGTGATTACGACAGTCGAAATGCCATGGTCGCTCTTCATGCTGGTGCCGGCGGTACCGAGTCTCAGGATTGGGCTAATATGTTGCTCAGGATGTACCTCAGGTGGGCAGAGAGACATAATTACACAGCCGAAATCTTAGATGTCTCCCCGGGAGAAGAGGCTGGCATTAAAAGCGCTATCGTGGAGATCAAGGGAGATTATGTCTATGGCTATCTGAAGGGTGAGCATGGGGTACACAGGTTAGTGCGGCTTTCACCCTTTGATGCTGACCATGCCCGCCACACATCTTTTGTTTTGGTGGAAGTCCTCCCTGAAGCTGAAAGTACGGTGGATATCAAAATAGCTCCGGAAGATTTGAGGATAGATACCTTCAGGTCCAGTGGCCCTGGCGGGCAACATATGCAAAAGACGAGCAGCGCCGTGAGAATAACTCATTTGCCCACAGGACTAGTAGCTACCTGCCAGGGTCAAAGGTCCCAGCACCAAAACAAGGAAGCTGCTTTGAAGATTCTTTATTCTCGCATTCTTGAGCTTGACCGTGAGAAAAAAGAAGACGAAAGAGCTAAACTAAAAGGCGAGCGTATTGAAGCTGGTTGGGGAAACCAAATTCGCAGTTATGTCCTGCACCCCTACAAAATGGTGAAGGACCACCGCACAGACTATGAGGTTCATAATGCCGAAGCTGTGTTGGACGGAGAACTGGATGGATTTATTACTAACTACCTCAGATTTCAAGTAGGGAAATGATTAAAAGAATTATCTTAATAGCTTCGTTGGTACCATTGCTTTTATATCCCGCAGTAGTGGCAGCCGGGGAAGATATTACGGTTAAAGCTAGCGACGTAGATGTAGATTTTCCTAATCAGGCTGTGTTCACTATTGAGGCTGAAAGCTATACCAATATCGTGGATGTACGTCTCTATTACCAGGTGGATAGAATGAACTATGTGGAAGTTGTCAGTGAGGGATGGGCTGATTTAACTCCGGCAAGCAAGATAGAGGCTAGCTGGGTATGGGATATGAGGAATTCAAGCTTACCACCTGGGGCTGAAGTACTCTACTGGTGGATGATTGAAGATGCTGATAGGAACAGATTTGAGACGTCCCCTGCGATAATGCATTTTGATGACGAACGGTATTCTTGGCATAGCTTGAATAGTACTATACCTCCGGGGGGTGAGTTGTCTCTTTTCTGGTATGAAGGTGATGCCACCTTCGCCGGAGAATTGATGGACGCTTGCCAGGAAGGACTTGCCAGGTTGGGTCAAGAAATTGGCCCCTACCCGGAGAAGCCTATAGAGATATATATTTATGCCTCTACTGTTGATCTAAAGGGGGCCATGATTTTCCCTCAGGAATGGACCGGCGGTGTTGCCTTTACTGCATTTAGCACAATTGCCATTGGCATTTCTCCGAGCGAACTCGATTGGGGTAAGAGAGCCCTGCTTCACGAGCTAACGCATCTTGTTGTCCATCAAGCGACCTTTAGCCCGTATGGACAGCTTCCTCTCTGGCTTGACGAAGGATTAGCTATGCATAGCGAGGGCGAGCTTGATACTGTTCTACGCTCCTATCTGGAAGAGGCTATTGCGAAAGACGAGCTTATTTCGGTACGAAGCCTGTGTAGTCCGTTTTCTGCTTACTCTGAAAAAGCTAGCCTTTCTTATGCTCAAAGCTATAGCCTTGTTGAGTATCTTCTGGATAATTATGGACAGGATAGCATGCTCGACTTATTGGCTATCTTGAAGCAAGGTAGCACATACGATGAAGCTTTGACCGAGGTTTATGATTTTGATATAGATGGTCTTGATGCTTGTTGGCGAGCAACAATAACATCAGATACGCTCGTTGCAATTGAAGGCGGGCAACCAGGTACCTCCGAGCTTGCTATGTTTGCGATAATAGCTGTGGCACTGGTGTTGTGGTTCTGGCGAAGGTCATCCGGGAAATCGAAGATAAAGGATAAACTATGAGAGACTCTTTTACCGTTCACGATTTACCCGTCGGTGAACGCCCAAGGGAAAGGCTGTTTAGGTTGGGGAGTGAAGCGCTTTCTGCCCAGGAAATTTTAGCTATTATCCTGGGCCGGGGAATTAAAGGTGAGTCCGTTATGATGACCAGTCAGAAGCTGATAAGCCGGTTTGGTAATTTGAGAGGCATTGCTAATGCTTCTGTAGAAGAATTAGCTGAGACAAAAGGTATCGGACCAGCCAAGGCAGCACAGATTAAAGCTGCACTCGAATTGAGTAAGAGGCTTGATTCAGATGCCAACGAGAGACCCAAACCTGTGTTCAAATCTCCGGAGGACGTGGCAGCCGTGATGAGGAGCAAGTTGAAAGGCAAGAAAAAGGAACATTTTTGGGTAATTTGCCTGGATACCAGAAACAGATTAACGGATTGGAAGCAAGTTTCCATAGGCAGCCTGGACACGAGCATTGTTCATCCCCGCGAAGTATTTAAGGAAGCCGTTAGCGCCTCTGCAGCTTCGGTAATCTTCGTCCACAATCATCCTTCCGGTGACCCCGAGCCATCCAAAGAGGACATCGAGCTAACCAAGAGATTGGTTAAAGCAGGCGAAATCATAGGCATTGATGTCCTGGATCATATTATTGTCTGCGATAGGAGTTACGTAAGCCTGAAAGCCAATAATTTGTTTTAAATTGAATAGTAAATAATAAATAATTACGCAACGGTATGTAATTTACTATGTCTTAATTTCTGAGCTATACTAGTAGGCGGGTGAGCATTATGAAGATTAGTGAAAGAAGTAAGGTTTTCTTCTCCCCCTATGATAAGAGTACAGCTTTCCTTAAAAGTCTGAGGACTCTCTTCTCGAATGTGGCTAATGTTGTCTCTGCAGGTGATTTTGTAGCGGTGAAATTACACATGGGGGAATATGGTGGCAGTACCTACCTGCGCCCACCGATAGTGCGTAGGGTATGTGATCTGATTAAGGAAGCAGGAGGCAAACCGTTTGTCACAGATACTACTACTCTTTATCCCATGGGGAGGTTCACCGCCAGCCGATATTTAGCTACAGCAGCCCGCAATGGCTTTACCGAAGAATCATTGGGAGCGCCCGTGGTTATTGCCGATGGAGAGAAGGGCTACGACGGAGAGTTTGTGGATATCCCCGGGCGGGTCTCGGATTGCTCTTTGGATAAGGTAAAGATAGCCAGGGAGATTCTACGCGCTGACTCCATGATAGTTCTTACTCATCTGAAGGGGCATGAACTGGCTGGCTTTGGCGGCTCTATCAAGAATCTGGCTATGGGCTGTGTTACAAAGGAGTCTAAGGCGGCTCAACATAGGGTAAATCGCGGTGTTATTGAAATATCTAAATGCACGGGCTGTGGAAAATGCGTTGAAGGTTGTGCTTATGAAGCTCTGTCTTTGATTGATGAAAAAATGGTGCGTGATGACCAGAAATGCCTGAATTGTAATAATTGCGTCTACATATGCCCTGAAGACGTTTTTTCCTTGCCTCCAAAGGCTAAAGAGAGGTTTCAGGTTTATCTGGCTCACACTGCCGCCGGAGTTCTAAACCGATTTCAGCCCAGAGCGGCTTTTATCAATTTCGTCCAGGATATAACGCCATTGTGTGATTGTGCAACGCCGTCAGGTTTGCCAGTAGTACCCGATATTGGCATTTTTAGCTCTACGGATATGGTAGCTATTGACAAGGCATCATTGGACTTGGTTGCTCAAAGCAAGCCCCTGGGGAAATATGCCGGTATCGACTCTACCGATATACTGGGCAAGATACATAATACGGATAGCCTGATCCAAATAAGAACTGCTCAGGAGCTTGGCTTGGGCAGCATGGAATACCTGCTTGATATTCCTCTCAGGGTCTAGTCCCCGTTTAGAACGCGATGCCAGGTGACACGAAAGATATTGAATTGGCTCGCTCTCTTTTAGAGAATGAGCGATGGAAGCTCGTCATAGTGAAGGAAGGGCGAGTTCTATTAAGTTCTAAAGAGCGTGGAGTGACTCCTATGTTCCAGGCTATTCAGAGTATAGGCACAGGTTTACATAATGCTGCTGTAGCTGACCGCATCGTAGGCTCGGCTGCAGCCATGCTTTGCCTTTATGCGCGGATAACCTCGGTGTATGCTGGCATAGCAAGCCAGGGGGCGTTTGATATGCTTAAAAGGCAAGGAGTAGCCATCAGCAGTAAGAACATAGTCCCTTATATCTCTAACTACGATGGTACTGACTTATGCCCTTTCGAGAAGCTGGCAAGGAATGCAGAAAATCCTGCTCAGTTATTTTCCAACTTAAAATCGATGTTTGGAGATCATAGTGATGGTGGAGAGAAATTCCCATAAGAAATTCCGGTTTACCTTTGTTATCCTGGCAATAGTTGCTATTGCATCTCTTGTCGCTACAGCCTGGGTGTTAAATGAACTGGATAGAGCACAGGATTCATTAATGCTAGTAAACAACGATCTGGAGGCGATGCAGGCTGAATTGGCAACTGTTGAAATTGAATTAAGCGAATCAAAAGAACTAGCCGAATCTTTGGAAGATACGTTATCTAACCTGCAGGTTAACTATGCCAAGCTGACCACGGGATACGGCTATGTATTAAGAGACCCCAGCTACCAGGAAATGAAGGATTTCTTAAAGCAGGACGAGACGAGTGAGCAAGAATACTTGAGAAACGAGTATATCTGCGTTGATTTCGCTGCGAATGTTAAGGCAAACGCTGCCAGGGAAGGGATCCGGTGTGCTTACGTAGTTATTGAATATCTTGGAACAACCGGGCATGCCATTGTCGCTTTTGATACCACAGACAGAGGTCTGGTCTATATTGAACCACAGTTTGATTGGGACGTAGAGCCTGAAATCGGTCGGCGTTATTATGAATGCGTGGTACCTCCACCGGGCCAGTATATGACTGAGCCTGAATATGATGACATGATAGCGCGGATTGTTGTCATCTGGTAAAAAAATAATAAACTTGTTCCACTTCAAGTAAGTAATCTGAATATTAGCAAGTTGATGAAACAGAGATATTTTTACAGAAAAGTAAGTCGGCGTATAGCATTCCTCTCGTTTATTCTTATCTTGTTTATTTTCACACTCTCCGGTTGTTCCTGGTGGTGGGGTAGCGAAGATACCCTTCGTCTCTGGGATACCGGTCCCGTAACACTTGACCCGGCGATTTCTGCGGACATGTCTTCTCATTACTACGTCATGCAGATATTCTCGGGCTTGGTTCGCTTTGACCATGAGTTAAACATAGTGTCGGATATTGCCGAGGACTGGGAATTAAGCGCTGATAACAAAACATATACTTTCCACCTGAGGCAGGGTGTTAAATTTCATAACGGCAGGGCTGTAAAAGCTGATGACTTCAAATATTCCTGGGAACGAGCCTGCCACCCGGAGACAGGCTCTGGCACAGCAGCTACATATCTGGGCGATATCGTTGGTGCTAAGGATATGCTGGCTGGGGAAACACGGGAGATATCGGGGATTGAGGTCATTGGTGACTATACTCTTCAGGTCACCATTGATGCGCCCAAGGCTTACTTTCTGAGTAAGATGGCTTACCCTACTGCTTTCGTCGTCGATAGGGATAATGTTGAGTCCGGAGAGGCATGGTGGCGGGAACCGGAAGGGACAGGACCGTTTAAACTAAAAGAATGGCAGCCAGGGCAGCGGTTGATTTTGGAGCGTAGCCAGACTTATTACGGTGCACTGGCTAAACTAGAACAGGTCCAATACTTACTGTACGGTTCGCCAATGGTCCTATACGAAACGGGGCAAATTGATGTCGTTTCTGTTTTCTTGCCATATATAGATCGGGTACTCGATGAGACTGGCCCATTTTATCCCGAGTTGGCCGTAACCCCCGAGCTTAGTCTCTATTATATTGGCTTCAACACGGCTGAACCTCCCTTCGACGACGTTAATGTCCGTCGTGCCTTTTGTCATGCTGTGGACAAGGAGCGTATCGCTGAGGTGATATTGAGGGATATGGTAAATGAAGCTGATGGTATTTTGCCGCCGGGCATACCTGGCTATAATGAAGCTCTCGAGGGACTGGACTACGATATAGAAGAAGCGCTGGACCTTATCGCTGCGTCCAAATACGGGGATGTCTCCAACTTGCCCTCTATCACCCTAACTGTTGACGGCTATGGTAATAGCATTGCCGGCTATCTCGGTGCCATCATCCAGGAGTGGCAGCAAAACCTCGGCGTGGAAATTTCAGTTAGGCAATTGGAACCAGAGAATTTTCTTTATAACGTAAAACAAGAAAAAGATGAGATGTTCGTAACTGGCTGGATAGCTGACTACCCTGACCCCCATAATTTCCTGGATATACTCTTTCATACCGGAAGCGAAGGCAATATATCCGACTACAGCAACCACTCCCTGGACACTTTGCTTGACCAGGCAGCTATAGAACAGAATGAGATTGCCCGACTCGGTATGTACGGACAGGCCGAGCAACTGATTGTTGATGATGCTGCTTGTCTCCCCTTGTTCCATGGCACTAACTATATTCTGGTAGAGCTTTATGTCCAAGACTATGAGCTCGGCCCCCTGGCTATTCCTGACCTGAGCAAGGTGTATATCGACAAGGGTTGAATTCCGAGTCCCAACAGTACTCCGCTATCACACTGCTGGCAGATTATCTTGGTGCTATATCAGGTTAGACCCTGGTGGTATAATGATAAGGGATGGAAAGGGAGGCGATACTCTATGAGAAGGTTTCGGGTGGTAGGGTCAGGTGTAATGTCTGTCAGTGGCGGTGCCTTATTAACCCCGGTCAACTCGGCGTCTGCCGCATGCGCATCAATCGAGATGGCACGCTGTACAACATGAATTATGCTGAAGTGTCCTCTATTGCTCCCGATCATATCGAGAAAAAACCGCTGTTTCATTTCTTCCCTGGTACCTATGCACTCTCTTTGGGCACCTGGGGATGTAATTTTCACTGCAAGGGATGCCAGAACTGGGAGATCTCCTGTGCGGATATCCCGCGGGATTCCCAGCAGTTGCTCCCGGAAAGAGAGATAGAGCTAACCCGCAGATATAATTGCCAGGGTATTGCCTGGACCTACAACGAGCCGGCGATTTGGCTTGAATATACCCTGGAGTCCGCCAGGCTAGCCAAAGAAAATAATCTGTACACAGTATATGTGACCAACGGCTATGCCACTCCTGAAGCTCTGGATACAATAGGGCCCTGGCTTGATGCCTGGCGGGTGGATATTAAGGGCTTCACCGACGGGTTATATCGACAGTTAGCCAAGATTCCCAAATGGTGGGGCATTCTGGAAGTAGCCAGTCGAGCTAGAGATAAATGGCATATGCACGTTGAGGTGATCACCAATGTTATGCCTACGATGAACGATGACGAGGAACAGCTCAAGAACATTGCCACCTGGATTCGAGATAACCTGGGTGAACTCACGCCATGGCATGTAACTCGTTTCCATCCCCTGCACGAATTTAGCCATCTTTCGGCTACGCCACTATCCACTTTGGAGAGGGCTTATCGGATTGGGAGAGAGGCAGGGCTGAAATTTGTCTATCTGGGCAATGTACCGGGGCACGAGTATGAAAATACCGTGTGTTATTCTTGTGGAAAGTTAGTCGTTCGTCGAATTGGTTATGATGCTGAAGTAGTTGGGCTGGATGGCTCGAGGTGTAAATTTTGTGGCGCTGAGCTTAACTTCCGGACATAATTCCCCTCTCCCATTTCTGGAAAGGGAGTAGTAAGGGAGGTGCTTTATGGCAAGGGTACTGCATCCTGTAGTAAAACTGGCTAAGAAAACTGTAGAAAGATATGTTCGGGAGGGTAAGAAATTCAAGCCAAGGAAGTTAACTCCGGAAATGAGAGAGCGAGCCGGTGTTTTTGTTTCCATTTACAGGCACGGACAATTGAGAGGATGTATTGGCACCTTTGAGCCCAGGGAAAAGAATGTGGCCGAAGAAATTGTTGCCAATGCTATTAGCTCAGCTACCGGGGACCCACGGTTTCCCCCGGTGAGTGCGTCAGAGCTTGACGACCTGGAATACAGCGTGGATGTACTTACTGAGCCCGAGCCGGTCATAGACATCAGCCAGCTTGACCATAAGGAATATGGAGTTATCGTGGAAGGTGGTTGGAGAAAGGGACTTTTGCTGCCTGATTTGGAGGGTGTAGATAGCGTTGAAGAGCAAATTGCTATCTGTCGACTCAAGGCAGGGATATCCACGGACGAGCCGATTAAGCTATATCGCTTTCAGGTAAGGAGATACCAGTGATAGGTTGTAGTTGCCAATGATGGACAGAACACCTCTTTTTGAGCTGCCCGAGGAGAAGGATTTACCTAACGTTGAAAGTATGCCTCTGGCGGCAAGAATGAGACCGCAGACTTTCGATGAGTTCGTGGGGCAGGAACATTTAGTAGCCCCGGGACGGGTGTTCCGGAAATGTATCGAGGCAGACCAGCTACCTTCCATGGTGTTCTGGGGACCGCCGGGCAGTGGCAAGACAACGCTGGCTCATATTATCGCCAATGTTACAAAGGCTCATTTCAGTTCTTTAAGTGCTGTGAGTGCCGGCGTGGCCGACTTGCGGCATGTCATTGGCGAAGCTAAGAAGAGGTTAAAATCATCGGGACGGAGGACCATTCTTTTCATTGACGAAATACACCGTTTTAATAAGGCACAGCAGGACGCGGTATTGCCTTTCGTGGAAACCGGGACAGTGACTTTCATTGGTGCGACCACGGAAAATCCCTCTTTCGAGGTTATCGCCCCCCTCCTTTCTCGCTGCCGGGTTTTTCGATTGAATCTCCTCAGCGATGAAGAGATCGAGGTCATCGTAAAGCGGGCTATGGAAGATGAAGAGAGGGGACTCGGCAAGTTCCAGATTAGCATGGGCCAGGAAGCCGTGGGCCACCTGGTGACCGTGTCTAACGGGGATGCCCGTGTGGCTTTGAACGCTTTAGAAATGGCAGTGTTTGCAACTTTGCCTGACAGTGAAGGCTCGCGGTCAATAGACCTGTCAGCCATTGAGGAAGCACTGCAGCACCGGGCTTTGCTCTATGATAAGACTGGTGACCAGCACTATGACCTGATTTCGGCGCTGCATAAATCGTTACGTGGCTCCGACCCCGATGCTGGCTTGTACTGGTTGGGCCGTATGCTTGAAGCCGGTGAAGACCCTCTTTATATCGCACGTCGCCTCGTGCGCTTTGCTTCCGAGGATGTTGGCATGGCTGACCCACAGGCCTTGATGGTAGCGGTAGCGAGCCAGCAGGCGGTTCACTTCATCGGCTTACCCGAGGGCAAACTGGCCCTGGCAGAAGCAGTGGTCTACCTGGCGACAGCACCCAAAAGCAACTCCCTGTACCAGGCTTACTCCCGTGTTAAACACGATATACAGGATGGCCGAAATGAGCCGGTGCCACTCCACCTGCGTAACCCGGTGACCAAGCTGATGCGTGACACGGGATACGGACGTGGTTACAAATATGCCCACGATTATCCCGACCATTTCACCAAGCAACAGAACTTACCCACTTCTCTTCAGGGAAAACGATATTATGTTCCCGGCAACCAGGGGTATGAAAAAGAGATAAGTGACAGGCTAAAGAAGTGGTGGGGGAGTACAAAAGAAGAAGTGTAAGGCATAGTACAAGTTATTTACAGCCTGTTATAATACGAGCTGGGTCTGGGGTTGGAGAGGGAATGTTAGTAATCAATGGAGGTGCAGTTTGGCTAGGTTTTCATTCATCCCCAAAGACGTAGGATTTTACGACCTGTTCGAACAGGAAACGGCTAATATTGTCATTGCTGCGGAAAAGCTGGTTGACCTGTTTGACAAATATGAAGACGTGGAGACAAAAGCAAAAGAGCTTAAGGAGTTGGAACATGAGGGCGACGTCATAACGCACGAAATAATTGCCCGTCTGCATCGCACCTTTGTGACACCCATTGACAGGGAGGATATTACGCAGCTGGTCCATAGTATGGACGATATCATGGATTTCATCGAGGCTGCC
>Ga0180433_10006030_pt1 | contig 16089 bp, 21 predicted proteins | sample SS_ome_8_FD_132980 | JGI IMG/M metagenome (GOLD analysis project Ga0180433, IMG submission 132980) | Hypersaline lake sediment archaeal communities from the Salton Sea, California, USA - SS_1_D_1 metaG | ecosystem: Environmental > Aquatic > Non-marine Saline and Alkaline > Hypersaline >... | reverse complement strand
TCATTCCATCTACTGAAAAATAGACGTGTATTCCATCTGAGTCTTCTTCTTGGTAAACTCTCATTAACTGTCTGTTGTTTAAACCTAATCTATTTGCTTTCTTAATTATGTAATCTAGGTCTTCCAATGTTAATTTATCTTTGTACGTTATGGCATGTTCATTGACCATATTATCTCCTTCCATTTGAAGAAGTGTTATTTCAACTCCTTCTTTGTCTGAATAGCGCTTTTGTGCATAAAGTTCTACTACTTGGGAATCATCTTTGTAAGCTATTTCATTGAGAACGTCAAAATAAAATTTGCAAATATTATCAAGGTCACCACGTGATGTTTTGTAATTTGCCGTTATTTTACGCTTTTTAGGCCATGATTTTGGAATTTGGTATGATATACTTACTATAGCAGAGATAGATCCTTCTAGGGCTTTTAAATAGCCTTGCTGGCGAAATTGATTAGCGAATTCAAACTTCATTCCGCGTTTGATCTTTTCTTGTGGATCATATGCTATTCCGTTTGCCATCCTATGTCTCTGTTTAGCAATTGGATTTCCTGAGTGATAAAACTTCATCTATCTTGTTCCTTAGTAGCTACTTTCAGTAATACATCATGTAAATAATTATTTCAATGGTTTTAAATTATTTTTTTCACAATAGTTGTTATATATATTTATTTGCTCTTTAATAATATCAAATTGGTCTTCATGTAATATGTAGCGCTCAATGGAGTCCCCTTCCTCTTCGATGTTAGCTGGGTTTTTTAGATATACTTTTAATTTCCACCATTTATTTTTTATACCTCCTTCACTATCTATGTGAAGTAGTTTTATTAATTTTATTTCATCAAATTTAATAAAAAACTCTTCATAATTTACTTCTTTTATTTTTAAAAACATAATTAACTCCTATTAATTTTATTAACTCTTTGATTTATTCTTATTATCATTGATTCAGGAGCCCCTTTATCTTTCAATGACTCCATAAACTTCTCAAACACTCTCGGATAATTTCGCTTTTCAAATGTATGATAAACACCGCCGTCAGGTTTCATGATAAAACTGTAATCGTTTCCCATTGTTCCTGCTGTAACTCTAGAGGTATATTCATTTATAACTTCAATTGTCTTAGCCATACGCGGATCTTTTTTTGCTATGTGTTGAGCTGACTTCCTTTTCTTCTCAATTTCAATGTGATCTGCTATACGCTCATACTTTTTCTTGAGAGAAGCTGGAGACTCAACAACAAAAGTATTATTAACATCCATAACAAAATCTATTAATCCTATTACATCGTCTCTTGATAAATCCTTTTGTCTCATAAGAAGATCAATATCTCTATTCCATGAATACCAATTGGGTTCAGGTCTCTTAGGTCTTATTTCTTTTAATTTCTTAAAAAAATAATTAGAAAGGAATGGAGCATCTTCAGATGCGACCTCTTTCTTCTTATTATATTGTTCTTCTTTAATTAGTTCTTCTTTTATATCGTGTGGCGACATAGGTATATCGTGTGGCGACATACCCCCTGTCGTGTGGCGACATACCCCCCCCTTTTCTTTTTCTTGTTTTATCTTTTTGAAATGTTCATAGTTTTTGTCCCACATATCAGCAACTTGAATTAGTGATGAGTTATATGATTTATCTATCTTTTTTCTCTCAGTTATTTTTATTAATCCTTTGTTCTGTAAAGATTTCTTGCATTCATTCAGCTTAGTCAATCCCATTTTAGTTTTCTCCATTAATGTTTTGTTAGAACAGGTGCATTTACCTCCATCAGATGCTATTCTTTTGATATGGACGTATAACCATCCTTCGTAACAATTTAATCCGATGTCTAAAATTATATTTGGAGTTTCTGTTCTCCACTTATGATTAGAGCTTAAATCTTCAATTTGGAAATTTTCTTCATCTTTTTCTTGATTTAATGCGACAGCATCATTATTATTAGAGTACATAATTTCCCCTCCTATGGGTTGTTGTGTGAGAGTACATAATTATCCTTCCTTTTTGTTGGGGTGATTGATTGAACATAGAGAAACCTCATTAGTGTTGAAAGTTAGTGTGGGTTTAGTGGATTTCCTTAGTAGCTTCTGGCAATCCATTAGTTTAAGATAGTTAGATTCATTTGTCCTCGCGGACATCTCTTTGGGGGAAGGTGTGGTTACTTTTCCCCAATATTTTTTTTCTGTTTCTTTTTTTATTAATCTCATCATATCCACAATCATAATTAATTTTTCGTAAGCCATTGTGCGTGTGCTACATTTTCAGGGTTCCGCATACCCATATATCCTTTTAAAAGATTTATAATTATTAGTATATCATTTTTTTAATTTGTTGTTCTTGTCTTTTATTCTGTCTACCTTTCCATCAGTCAATTGTTTTACCGCTAGAATTATTCTTTTTGGAACAGGCCTTTCATCTGTCATATATCTAAACAATGTTGAATATACTATTCCAAGTTGTTTTGCAAAAAAAGATATCTTTATCCCTTTATTATTTAAGTAGTTGCGTAACTTCATTATTATCCTGCAATGTTTTTGTTGTTATTTAATATGGTATTTATTATATTTATCCTATAAATTAAAGACAAGATAAGTTAAATAAAAAATATAGGCTGGAAAGCCAAAGGAGATGATGATGAGTTGTTTAGAGAATAATAAATTACTAGATAGATTAAAAGAAGCCTATGACATATGGGTTGAAGATTACGACGTTCAAAACGAGTTAGCCGAACGTTTCTTAGAAGGTGTTGATTATTATAGGTATTGTAAAGATGATGCTTGGGATTTATTACACCCTGTTTTAGATGAATTTTATGACGAAATAGAAGAAGCTTTTTTTAATAATGGAACCGCTTGTTTTGATATAGATTTTTTATATGAACAAACAATAAAAAAATAGAAAACCTAAATAACTAAGGATACTTATGATGAATATGTATGAACCACCCTTAGAACCTTATTGTGATTTCGATCCAATGGATGACTGGGTGCATGTTGATGAACTCAATAAATATGATGATGCTGAATGTTACCTTAAGCAAGTGATAAACCAAATATATAACGTTGGCAACATAGATGCATTGGAAGATGCTCTAGAAGAACTAGCCAATGTCTTTGATATAAACCTACCAAACAAACAACCAATAATAGCAAAGATGAATGAAGTGTACGATAAAAACGTACAACTCAAAGCTATTAGTTAAAAGGAGAATAATGATGAATAAAAATGAAATTATAGTTAAGCAAAAAGACTATTTAGTTGAATTAAAAAGCACACAAGAGCTTTGTAATATGTTAATGAAGTCCCCTCACTATGCAAAGATGGGACAAGAAGGTATATTTGCTATTGCAACTACCGCTAAATCCTTAGGAATAGATCCTGTTCAAGCTTTGATGGGCGGTCTTTACTTTGTTAAAGGCAAAGTTGAGATGACATCAAGAATGATGGCTGCATTGATTAGATCAAAGAAGCACTCTATTACTAAAGATTCCAAGAGCAATCAAGAGATATGTATTTTACATGGAAAGAGATCAGATACTAAAGATTGCTGGACTGCTAGTTTTTCTATTGCTGAAGCTAGAAAGGCTGGGTTGGTTAAAGATTATGGGCCTTGGGTTACTTATCCTGAACGTATGTTATACGCTAGAGCTTTATCTATTTTAGGGAGAGAATTATTTCCGGATATTATTGGAAATTGCTACGTTGTAGGAGAGATAAGCCTAGATCCTAATATCAAAGAGGCCACTACCTATCATAATGATGATCAAAATGATAGTATTTCAGACACTAAATTAATAGAAAATACAGACAGTAGAACAGATGAAGAGGTTAAGGCTTTGATGGATCTATTTAATATCGTACCAGATTACAAAAAAGAAATAGAACTGTTCTTGAGAAAGAAAGAAATCTTAGCTTTAAAGGACATTCCAAAAGAAATGTATACTAAGGTTCTGAAGAGAGCTAAAGAGAAGGTAAAAGAATATATGGGAAATCTACAAGATAGGTTTTCTGAGGAAGATTTAGAGGTGGCAAATGCGTAAACTTAACTTTAAATCTGAACAAGAATATTGGGACTTTAGAAAGAATAGAATTGGAGCCAGCGATGCCTCAATAATTTTGGGTGTTTCTAAGTGGAAAACTAATGATGGAAGAATAAAGACACCACGTTTATTGTGGCAAGAGAAGCTTGGTTTGAGCAGCATGGACTGTGATAACGCAGCCACAAGATATGGTAAGGCTATGGAGCAACCTGCTAGGGAAGTATATGAGTCCATGGTAGGAGAGCTATTCACTCCAGAACCCATAGAAAATGAAAAATATCCCCACTTGATGGTGTCATTAGACGGTCTAAACGTAACTGATGACAGAGCAGTGGAGATAAAAAACTGTAGTGCAGAAGATCACAAGCTAGCTAAGGAAGGAAAAGTGCCAGCTAAATATTATCCACAAGTACAGATGCAAATTATGGTAACTGAATTACCTTTTGTCGACTACTTTTCTTTTCATAAAGGAGAAGGAGTTATCGTTAAAGTGGATAGAGATGATGAATATATATCGGAAATGTCGAAAAAACTCGACAGGTTTTGGGAATATGTTGAAAATCTTAAAGAACCCCCACTTACTGAAGATGACTTCATTGAAAAGGGAGATGACTGGCATCAAATTGCTGAAAAGTTATATGATATAAAAGAAAAAAAGAAAGAGCTTTGCTTACAGGAGAAAGAACTAGAGAAACAGCTGAAATCTCTCTCAGACAACAAAAACGCCGCTTCTAAGGAGTTTCGTTATGTGTGTAGTACATCCATAGGGGCTATAGACTATAACTTGATTCCTGAGCTTTTAAATAGGGATCTGAGCGAATATAGGAAAGATCCTATAACTAGATGGACTTTGAGAAAGTCTTAATAATAATACCTACGTTCTTCGAAAAAGCCCCCTTGAATGGGGGCTATATATTGCATCGTTCTTTAAATGTAGAACATCTTTATTATGTTTATCACACCACAAAGAAGAAATCCAGCTCCAAAGCAAATTAAGTATCTTGATCTAACTGGTATTGAATTCCACATTTCTTTAAATATCTTTTTCATTTTAACTCCTAGTTTTTGCAAACATCTGGACATTCAGGAAGAATTCTATCAGCAAAGACTTCTTTGTCAGGGCAGTCTCTAAGCTCTTGTCTGTATGTTTCTACTATTCCTTTGTTTTCTGCTGAGATTGGAAAGTCGCTAAGCATATATTTATCTACTCTAGCTATCTCTATGTCTCTTGCACATCTTAAATCAATCATGTATCTGTCTTGATTAAGAACCCATTCTTCTGCATCCATGTCATAGTCGTAATCTGGAGATGGGCGAATTGGAACTTCAACACATGTTTCAGAATTCCACAGTGAATCTGTATCTTCACTAACTACATATGAATAAGATGGATGTGTATTGCTATCTGGTCTCATATAATATTTTATCATAATTTCTCCTATGGTGTATATTCCGTAATAACTAATGTTGTTGAAGAAACTCCATTAAAAAAGTTGCCGCCACCATTATTACTATTAACGTAAAAAGTTCCTCCAATTGATCCAACCCTTGCTTTAAATGTAGTGGAACTTGTTGTTCCTGCTACCATTTCATGTGTTAAGGTTACTGGAACTTGGTATCCTGCTGTGAGAGTTCCTAAGTTTGAGGCTGCAATAGAATCTGCTGTAGCATCTTGATAAAAGGCCACTACACCGCTGCTGTTTGTTGTGTTTGACCCCCACGAGGCAAAACATATGGATAATATATTAGATGCACTTTTAGGTGTAATTGTTACTGTTAAAACTTCATCACCTTCAGTTTGCTGTGGCTTTGTGTTATCCATAGCAACTGCTGTAGCACACGTTACAACTGCCGTAGTTCTTGAATATACATGTTGAACTGCGCTCCTAGGAGACCAGCTTACCGCCGCTGCTCCATCAGTAGTCAGCACATCATTAGCATTGCCGTCTGCCGTTGGAAGGGTATAAGCACTATTAATTGTCATTGCTCCTGCTGAGGTAATGTCTAATATTGTTGAAGATGCTCCAGCTGGCACGCCTGAAATAATCTTAAATTTATCTGAATCTGCATTGTCTGCCTTTATTATGTATTCTCTTACACCAGCAATAATAAGATCCAACGATGGGTCTCCTCCGCTAGCTCCTCCAGTGTATGCATAATAACGAGCATCTGATGCTGCGTTTGTATTGTCTAAGTTAACTGCTCCATATTGTACTACAGTTCCAGTGTATGACGCTCCTAGATATGCAAACTGACCTCCAAATGAAGTGCTTGGGTTAACTGAAACATCTGCTGGTGTGGGATCAAATACCATCAATGCCGTCCCAGCGCTTGGGCTTGCTCCTGTTGTTATTTTTACTAGATCAGTAGACGATGTATCTATTCCAAAACTGGTTTCGGCTCCTCCTGATATTCCAAAATGAACAAACGGGTCGCCTGTTTGAGTTGCACCGCCAACACTTATATTTAATGATGCTCCTGATACGTTTGCAGCTGTATTGTCAGTGTTTGTTACGTTAAGAGTTCTTGTTGTTCCTGCTGTTGCAGTTGTAAAGGTAAAATCAGCAGCTGCACTTGATCCAAAAGCTGGGTCTGCTCCAGTTGCCCCTACTAATAGCTGGCCTGTTGTTCCAACTGCTGTAGCGTCAATTGCATATGATGCTCCACCTAATAAGACGGCATGCTCTGGTGTCACCCCTAGTCCAACATCATCTAGTGTTTCTAAAGCAGTTTGTACTGTTGTGTCTGTAGCTGTAAGCCATCCATTAAAATTTGATGTATCTGTTGTTATTAAATTTGCTGAAGAGTTATTTATAGCGACAAAACTACCTCTAATAGTAGCTTTTTCTATTATAACTTCCACTATAGAAGAAGAAGATTCTTCATATATTACATATCCTAATTGGCAAACTTCTAGATTAAATAGTTCATTTGTAGCATAAGATATATTACCATTAGATATAGCAGCATCAGCAGCTGATTGGTTGTTATATTGAGCATCGTCTATTACAGCTATATATTTAGGTGTAGAACTGTTTAAATCTTCTTTAGAACAGTAAAGCCTAAATACTCCATATTTATTTACTCCTAATGCTGTAACAACACCAGCGTTATTATAAACACTAGGAAAAGTTGCAGTTGATGTATTAAAAACCCATTTTCCACTACCATCGACATAATAAAACTTCCAGGTTTCTCCAACTCCTCCAGAATTTGGAATTGTTGTTTCAAGTCCATGGTCTTCTAAGTAGTCAGTTCCAGATATTTCTATTTCATCTGTTCCATTTAATGTTATATTTGCACCGTTATTTCTATTAGAAATTACTGTTCCAATAGAATTATGTAGATAAACCGATAAATCTGTTGGAGCAGAATATGGATGGTTTTCTTTAACAACCAATGTATTAGATGGTGTATCATTATCACATAATATTTCAAATAATGGTATGTTGTCTTCATAATTTGCTTGAGTGAATGAACTTGTAGCTCCTATAGTTCCTGTTGAATCTATGTAAACTAAATATGTATTGCCTTTTGTTAAAGAGGCTGTAGTTTGAGGAGCTGTCCAAGATATCTTTTGTCCTTTTATATATCCTGATCCAGACCTTAAAACTGTTAATTGAGTTCCAACTACACTATAATATGCTCCAGCTCCACCCCATTCTAAGAAACCAGTGAATTTCTTATCATTATTGTATGAAATTAAGTTAGCTGGACTCAAGTTCTTATTCGTATCTGTTCCTACTTTTGTCTCATCATTTGTAGCTTTTGTAGTCTCAAGATTAATCGATCCAGCGCCATTAGTAATTGTTACGCTTCCACTTGTAGAAGTAAGTGCTGCGCTTACTGGAGCTGAACCCGTTGATCCTATTATTATCTGTCCATCTGTAAGTGGACCAATCTCACCTAGTTCTCCACCAGTTGAGTAATATGCGACTGTATTTGCTGTTCTATCTATTAATCTAGCGCTACCACTTATAGATTTACCACCATTAATAGTTAATGTTCCTGCATATGTAGCATCGTCTACAAAGTCTACTCCTGTTGAATCTATAGTTCCTGTTCCACCAACTGCTGGTGAGTTTGAAGAGTTAATAGTTACTGTAGATAGAGTTAGAGCGTTTCCAGAGTTATGAGTGATAGCTTGATTCACCCCAGTGTCTGCTAATGAGTTGTACATTCCTACTGTTGCAGTGTCTGCTGTTGTAATTGTATTATCAAACCAACATCCTCCACTAAGAACCGCTGTTCCTGTGCTTTGGAATGTAATGGGACACTGGACATGTACATTATAAAATTCAGAGCTACCTGATATAGTGCATGTATTTCCACTACCTTTACCAGCTGTGATGTTTACCATGAAAACAAATGCTCCACCAGTATTGTTTATCCACCCATCGTTAGTAGATCCTATTTCACCGATATCAAAGCCAGTAAAGCTTCCTGTCCAGTTAGGTAAGTTGAATGTATATCCGTTGGTTACAGCGACTGCATCATCTATTAATATCAAGTCAGCTGTTCCTGCTACTGCTGATGTGAAAATGTCTGTTGCACTTTGTAAAAATATATTTCTTATAGTTAGAGTTCCACTTGCAGGTGGTATATGAGTTCCTATAATCTTACAAGTTTGCGTATCGGCTACACCTACAGCTCCCCATAGATCAATACCATCATAATGAGTTAAGTTCTCCGTATAAGTTGCAGGTCTAATATAAACTGTTGCTGGACCTCCAGCTGTATTAGCTGCATTGATCGCACTTTGTATTGTTTGGTACGCTGTTTCTCCAGCTATTGGATCTACTACATATTTGGTTATATCAGCTAAGTTTTTAACTGTTACTGTATTTCCTGTTGCAGATGTAGTTACACTATTGCTACCTGATAAATTTACTATTCCAGCAACAGGCAAAGCACTACCAGCATCAGCATTAATTTGTGTTATATCATTTCCTGCCTCACTAGAAGAGTCAAAAAAGTCAAGTTCGCCTGTTATCGCGTTATATCGATAGCCCATAGTTTCTCCTCACGAGTATGTATAATTTACTACTTCACCAAACGCTACAGTTCCACCAGAAGTGTATGCTGTATATGCTGTGGTATTTATTCCTGATAATTCAAAGGTATTACCAGCGATGTTTGCTACTGTATAAACGTTTGTTCCATCAAAGTTTACTTCTGTCATGCCTGTTACACTCTGAATAACAATTTTATCACCGTTTGTTAATGCTCCAATAGCAGATACTGTTACTACTCCTGTAGCAGCTTGAGATATATCTGTGATTGTTAAATCTGTTTCACTCGTCCATGCAAATTCAAAGTCACTTCTTGTCAATCCGTCTGAATCTTCTGGCCATTCAACTCTTGTAATTCCTTGAGCTGAGTCATAAGTAATTTTTCTTATTTGCCATTTTTCTTCATCTAATCCTATTCCAACTTTTGCTCTTCCGAGAAAAACTGGATTTCCATTAGTATCATTTATGGCTACATATGATACTTCTGAGTCTTGAACTATGAATTCTCTTCTATCATTAGCTCCATACTTAAATGGTCTGTTTATTCCACTAGACATGCTTACCTCACCATTAATACATTTGCGGCAATAATTCCTACTCCAGGACCAACATTATGTTTAATATATAATTGTGTTCCTGCAGCAAATAAATATTCGCCTTCTGTAATTGTTTTATGCCTTGCAAGTCCTGTCATCCTAAGCGTCTTTCCAGCTCCAATCCTCATTGAATTATCATTACCATTAACTGAAACGTAAACATCAGCTGTTGATTCATTAATTATGATACATTCATAACAAGGATAAGGGATTACAGTATCGAAAGCTTGAAATGCTCCTGTTAATAAAGAAGCATCGAACTCTTTTACATCGAATTCTGTTATTAGTGTCATGGTTATCTCCTTTGTTTAGATATGAGGCATACGAAGAAATCGTATACCTCATAATTTATGTTTAAGCTTGATAACCACATTTAATTGATGTAATATCTACCTGAGTAGGATTAGCACTATGATATAAATGTATAAACGGACAAACTACATCTCCATTGTCAAATGTAAATGCAGCAGGAACGCTTGGCGCTACTCCGTTTATAGTATAAGTAACAACACCAGCGGCTGAAACTAATACTCTAAGTGTATTTGTAGATCCATCTCCACCCCATGCATCTGTAGTATCAGTAATAGTTTGACCTCCACCATTAAGCTCAGTCATTGTCACTACGTTTGTTACAGAAGAAGCTGCGTTCATACCGATAGTTGCATAATCAGTATAAGCCGACATTGTTCCATTATTTGCCTCAGATTTTCTAAAACCGATAACATAAGGAGCCGCTCCGTCCATATCATTAATGTAAAGACCAACTTCAAAGAAGAATGCTGCGTCAGTACCAATTGTGAATGCATGTCTAGAGTTTGTTCTAGCTGCTCCAAAGTTATATTCAGCACCTTCTGTTGCAGTTAAGTCAAGAGATACTAATAGACCATTAGCGTCCATTCTAGGAGATATAATTGTTTGACCAGCTCCAATTATGAACTGTTCCATTGTTACACCACCTTGAAGAGCCATTATGTTAACGTCTCCAGTTGCTCCAGTTGCTACACCACCTGTATTAGCTGCTGTAGTCATTGTTGGATTGCATTGGATAGTTGGAATATCATCCCCAGAACTTGATAAGAATTCAGCGTCTATTTCTTTAACAGTACCTGTTACTGTTATTTCTCCAGTACCCGATTGTAGAACTAATCCAGTAGCTCCAGTGGTATTACCGATTGTAACAGTTCTTGCTGCTGCTCCTGTACCAATATTAATTGCTTGAGCGTTGGCATCGTCACCTATATTAAGAGCACCACCAGTAGAGTTAAGAGAAACAGCTCCTGCCGCATCTATGTCTACTGTAGAACTAGATTCTAATGACATAGCACCAGAGTTAGCTATATTACCAAGCGTTACTGTGCCTGTTGAAGTTCCTACGTTTGCTGAGAAAGCTGCATTAACATTAGTATTAACAACTACAGCACCATCTAGATTAATAGTAGTATTTGCATCAGCATTACCAACATTAACTGTTTTTGTTCCAGTTCCGTCAGATAAATTTAATACTGCTGTACCTGCTGCTACGTTACCGCAAGCTATTTCTGTTGTATGAGTACCAGAAGTAACTGCGCCACCTGCAATGTATGTTAATACTTGCCCTGTAGTTACACCGCCATTGTTAATATCAACGCTTTTGATTGAGTCAGCATTAGTAGTAGCTCCACCGTCACCGATAGATATATCATCAGTAACAGATGCAGTAACTACTGTTCCACTACCAATTGTTATGTTTCTATTAGCGGTTGGTGCTATATTACCAAATGTAAGACCTGTACAATCTGCTTCGTCACCAATTCTGATTCCGCCAGTACCAGCTTCTATAAGAACTCCACCATTAGCTGCTGATGCCTCAATATGAACAGCATCGTTTTCAGCTTCTGTAGAAGTAACATTAACAGCACATCCTACCCCTTCTAAAGAAAGGTCCAATCCAGCGCTTGTTACAGTAATGTTGGAAGCTGCTTGTCCATCTATAGAGAAAGCTCCACCTGTTGCTAAAATATCTAGACCACCAGTTCCACAGTCTACGTCAATACCACCAGCTGCATCGGATGCGTCTATTAAGATAGCTTGAGCGTCTGCTTCTGTAGCTACGATATTTATAGATCCACCAGTTGCTCCTAGTGTTAAATCTTCAGATGCTCCAGTTACTGTAAAGTTAGATGCTGTTGCTCCGTCTAATGAGATTCCAGCTGCTGTGTCTATAGTTATTGCTGCACCTGATCCGATATCTATAATCCCAGCATTAGCACTACCGATTGTAACTGTTCCTGTAGAAGTACCAGTATTAATAGAAGTGTTAAAGTTAGAGTTATCATTAAGAGAGATAGCTGCGCCTGATACAGTTAATCCTGTTAGTGCGCTTAAAGCTCCATCTGAATCAATTGTAAACTGGTCAGCGGAATCACTATCTTGAACTCTAAAGAATGTTGCACCTGCATTGTCTCCAAGTCTTACTACAACATCATTAGCTCCGCCAGCTTGTATTAATGCATCTGCTGCTGCCGCTGTAAATAAAGGAGCAACAAAAGATGTATTAGCTGTACCAGTTGTAAATGTTGCAGCTGCTGGAGTCGTAGCTCCAATTATACCATCCATGTTAACTACTGTAAGAGTACCATTTGAGTCTAAGCTAGCTACAGTTGCGCTTGCTGAATCTTCAAAGTCAATTACATTGGCTCCAGCTGCATCACCCATTTGTATTGTGATGTCTGAACCTGCAGCTACGTTAATATCCATTGCTGCTGCTGAAGTTATTAAAGGAGTTGTTAAAGAAGTTGCAAGTGTTACAGCTGCATCTAAGTTAAAAGTAATCGTTCCAGGTCCTGCTGTTCCAGCTGTAGTAATGTTAGTTCCACCAGCTAAAATAACCGTACCAAGCGTCGGCGATATTGCTCCCCCTCCGTCACCAGTTAGAGTATCAACATCTGATGCACCAGGCGTTGCAATCATCCATATAGCATCTCCGCTAGAATCGAGTCCACCAAAGTTGTACATGCTTGCTGTGTCAGCTGTAGGTTTGTAAATCCAAGGATATCCAATAGAAAATTGAGTATCAGCAGCCGTTGGGGCTCTTGGATATTCTTTTGCTATTGGCGGAACATCTATAAAAGGTAATTCCGAACAATAGGCTTTATAAATCTTTTTAGTCATTTGTTCCTCGCGTGTTTGAAATGCCCTTATATATGTGGTTATGGGCCTTTACCTATATAATAACATTTTTAATGATAATTTTCACTATTTGCTTTTTTTTTATTATTAAATACGGTACCATTGAACCATGATTAAGAAACAATTGAAAGTTAGGGTACATCCTAATAAGCATAAGGCACTAAAGATACTGGCAGCAAAGAAAGGCGTGTCGGTAAATTACATTGTAGAGCTTCTTATTTCGATGGTAACGGCTGATCCAGAAAAATTTTTTTTAAATGAAAAAGAAGATTTAAAATAATAATAATACAAAAGGAGAAAAAAATGGCATCTAAATGCGATAATTTAAAACCAGGCTCATCAACAATTCAATCAGTAGAGAATCAAACTATAGAACATGTTGAACATCTGCACACCATTGAAGCAGTTACACCCCAACAAAGTTTTTGGAATGGCTTTTCTTGGGCAGCTGGTGCTTCTATGTTTAGTTCAGTAACTTATGTTACATACAAAGTAGGAAATATTGCTTATAATGCTTTTATTGGAGTAAAAGTAGGAGCTGCAGCAGGAGCTCCATTGGGACCATATCTAGCAATACCTATGGCTGCAGCTGGCGGTACAGCTGGTGCTGTAAAAGGATTATTTACCTAAAGGAGTTTATATGTCTATACAAACAGATACTATTATAGCAGGAATGACTGTTAAACATATTGAACACGTGCATAAGGAAACTCAAAAAGATACTGACATAAAAACTAAAGAACTTTGGTGGAATTTTATTAAAGGAATGCTTTCCGCAGCGGTTTTTATAACATTGTATTTAACATCACAACTGCCAATTACTTTTAAAGTTATCATTTTAACAACATTAGTTTTTTCAATATTAATACAAACAATTACACATACAGCAATTCAAAACATTTTAAATAACAAAGGAGTAAACCATGTCTACTAAAATAGCAGGAATGACTGTTAAACATATTGAACACGTGCATAAGGAAACTCAAAAAGACACTAGGAGTTTTGCAGATACAATTGCACAAAATATAGCACATCAAGCAATTGGAGCTGTTGTCGGCCAAATTCTTCCATGTCAAGCACAAGGAGAATTACCTACTACAAAAACTTTGGTCGCTCGCTTAAATGGTGCGCCAATGGCTGGTGTTGAATTAATGGCTGACAAACCAAAAATAGTTTCTAATTCTTGTATAGGATTTCATCATCCAGTCGATTTTCACATGCATGTTCCTTCTCAGGAAGAATATAGTGGACGACCCCCGACTGGAAAGTATTTATAGCGTTTGAACATTTTATGAAAATATATATGCTAACGGCTGATCCAGAGAAGTTTTTTTTGGATGAAAAAGACAGTAAATAATTAATTGAAAATTTAAGTGCAAAATGTTGATTTTGTATATAAAAGGAGATTTATGGATTTTAAAAAGAGAATTGATGAAATTAAAGAAATAATTATAAAAGAAGATCATCATGTGGTGTTTAACAATATAATAATTTTCTTTAAGGGGTTGATTGATGGAAAATAAAGAATTAATTGAGTGTATTGAGGCTCAAACAAAAGAATTAAGAGAAGGTATTGAGCATGCCATAATTTTAATAGGTAATAAGATAGCCGAAACTTTAAATGTTAATTTGATGGACATTGCTGAACAGCTAGAACATATATCTGAAGATTTAAGCAATTTAAAAAGAGACCAATAAAAGGAGAAAATAATGGAAAATGAAAAAGTGAGAGAAGCTGAGGCTTTAGCAGAAGCTGATAAAAGAATCAAAAAATAAAAGTATGTGTGCTATGGGGGACAGTTTATGAGTAAGTTTAATAGGTATAATCCATCTGATTTGAAGAAATCCTCGCACATGGAATGGATAAACGTTAAAGATGAAAAACCTAAAGAAACTGAATCCGTAGTTTTCTTTCAACCGTCAACTGAAAAGTATTTTGTTGCTAAACTTAAATGTGAAGAAGTCGCTTCTGAAATGAAAGAATATTTAGGGAAAGAATATGATTATTTTTGGGTAACAGCAACTGGGTACCGTAAAGACATGCAAGAGGATGATGTTTGGATGAGCTTTCCTTTGTATACCGCAGTTAAAACATATAAATAAGACCTAAGCCCACCCTCTTCATAGGAGAAGTTAATGAGTGTATTAATAAAAAATGAGACCCAACCCCACCAGTTAGACTTCGTCGCAGCAATGCAAGATTTGAAGAAATCTAGAGCTGGTTTCATCGAAGGTATAGAGCATATGTCTTTGTCTAAGATGATTGAAGGATGGCTTTCTAATTTAAAAGCTGGAACAAGAAGGAATTATGCCTACTATATTAGTGACCTAATGCTCCGTGGTTTCATACCAAATAGTACAGTAGGCTTTTTCAACAAGATACCTCATGAAGCTAATATAGATAAAATAAAGACTATATCTGGATGGAGTGAATCTACTAGACAAGTATATGCATCATGTTATATAAGCTTGACTGCGTATTTAAATAGGATATCACAAGGATGGTTTAGAAGAGCCCTTCCTTCTAATTTAGCATCAAACAGAACTTTCTACCAAGTCAGAGATAAATGCGCTACAGAAGCTCTTACGTTATCTGAATGGCATCGATTTATTGATGTCTTAGAAAAGATAAATTTGAGAGATTCATTAATTGCTAAATGCATGCTTCAAGGAGCTAAGAGAATATCCGAAGTTCTTAATGTAACAGAAGACCTCTTAGACTTCGATAAAGGTATCATACGCTTCGCTCAAAGCAAGGTTGGTGGTACCATACGTTGGATGCCTATAAGCTTCCCTAAGCCCTTTCTAAATGCGTTAAAGGACTATCTTTATTTGACTCAGAATCAACGATCTGACAGTAACCTAGTGTTTATTACCAATCAAGGCAAGAAAGTCCATCGTAGCCGTCTTAATTTCTCTTTTTACAAAGCTTCTGAGCTTGCTGGCATAAAAAAGGTCACTCCACACGTTTTAAGAGCTTCTTGGGTAACATTTGCAAAGACTCAGGGGGTGCCTGACTCTGAAGTGATGAAAGTCACAGGACATAGCTCATCAAAGATGGTATATGCTTACGATAAGAGCAGCGCAGAAAATAACTATACAAAAAGGTTGGTATTAATATGAAAAAATATATGTCCATTGATGACGTAGCTAATGATCCTAAGTATCCATTTAGCAAAGGTCAGGTTAGGCATCTAGTAGCTAAGAGAAAAACAAACGGACTTGCTACCAGTATTCGAAAAATTGGTAGGAGAGTTTACATTAGAGAAGATTTG
>Ga0180433_10006027_pt1 | contig 16092 bp, 20 predicted proteins | sample SS_ome_8_FD_132980 | JGI IMG/M metagenome (GOLD analysis project Ga0180433, IMG submission 132980) | Hypersaline lake sediment archaeal communities from the Salton Sea, California, USA - SS_1_D_1 metaG | ecosystem: Environmental > Aquatic > Non-marine Saline and Alkaline > Hypersaline >... | reverse complement strand
TGCTTGCTTTTTCCAGGCTCGCATGCTGTTGATGCCCCTCTCACGTGCTTCAATTTGGTCCACAATGAGAGCAGTGAGGACAGGTAACTCATTCGCTGTTGCCAGATGAGCCAGGAGGGCCATTCGCTGTTGATCGGTCATGTTCTCGGTGGCAGCCGCCAACAAGTCAATCGTCTCTGCCGTGCCGATGAATTTGCCACCCTGAAAGACGATGTCTTGCCACGATTGGCCGAGCTCCCCGCTGAGGCCGAGTGCTGCGTTGAAAGCCTTGTTCATCTCTTTGGTAGGTTTGGTCAACGAAATATACAGCTGTCTCGTAGCCCTGCCGGCCATCGAGGCTTTGATCCCGGCATCGGCTGCCACGCCCAGTGCAGCTGCCACGTCCTCCACATCCTCACCCAAAGTGGCGGCTATAGGCCCTACAAACTTGAGGGATTCACCCAGGTCAGATACCGTCGCTTGTGTGCGGTCTGCAGTGTAGTTTAAGAGGGCTACCACCCGCTTGGTTTGGCTGGTCTCCAGATTGAATTCACCCAGGATAGCCGCCACGAACTCGGTGGTAGTGCCCAATTGCTCCTGGTTCATGGCTGCCAGTTTCTGGACCTCCGTAGAGTCTGCCAGGAGCTTGTCCAGATCCTTCTCCGATTCAGCCACCGCACCGATCGCACTCGCCCAGGTGTAGAGCCCAGAGCTGATTTCCTCCGGTGTAAAGAGGCCCAGGCTGGCCGAGAGGTCCAGAGTTTTGCTCTTGAGCTCATCGGTCAACTCAGCGTTCAGCTTCAATTGCCGTGCTGCTTGGCCAGCATCGGCTGAGAATTCCAGATAGGACCGGCCGGCCAGGGTCAGCGGACCGACGATGGCCGCCCCGGTGGTCATCATGCCCGTCCCCACACGTCCCAGGCCACCGGCCAGGGTGCGCAACCCATAAGTTTGTTGAGCCGCCGCGGTCATCGCTGCCCCAAAACGTTCCATGCGGCCCATCTGGGCGACCTCCTGCAAGTCTCTGCCGAGCCACTTGACCTCTTGCCGGGTGGCTTGCACCGCCTGGCTGCTGCCCCGCAGCGATTGCTCTAATTGGTCAGCGTTGATCTTTCCCTGGAAAAAGTCATTGACCAGGCGGCGGGTGGCGTCGTCAGCATCGCGCAGGTCAACCTCCAGCCGGCCGCTTTGTCGCGTGGCGCCTTGCAGCTCGCGCTCCATTTGTGCCATGCGTCCGGCTGTGGTCTGGGCCTCGGTCCCTATGTTGGCCATCTCCTTGCGAAGATCAAACCCCTGGCTCAATTCGCGCTGTAATTCGGCTCTGATTCGCCTCGCCGCAGAAACAGCGTCTTTGCCCTCGAGCAGGATTTTGAAGGTATAGGAGCTAGTTGGCATTGGGTTCTCCTTTGGTCGGTGTTGGTTTTATCAAGTCACGGAGCCTGATAGGGCGAACGTATTTCCAATGAGGGTTGAGATCGAGAGCGGCGCGCTCCCATTCCTTGACGAACTGCTCCGGAAGCTCGCAGAATTCATGAAAGGTGATCGTGAGGGGAAATCCCTCGGACCGATCCAGGCAGGCCATGCAATTGGCCCAGACCTGGACCATGCGCGCATCCGGAGTTTTCTCAAAGCCTTCAGGCAGTGGGTCCTCTGGCTGCAGGCCCAGCCTTTTTTTGATGTGCACGAGGGCCTGAGCCGCGGAGATGCTCCGGTGCGTTTCCGTCAGCGAGTGCAGGTGCAAGGTAACCGCGAGGGGTGGATCATGATCCTTATAGACAACCTTCCGTGTATTCGTGGGCATTGGCTTTTCTCCTGCTCTGGAGTTATGGTGCAAAGTCCAGGATAGTCATCTCAGTACGCAGCCGGAACAGCTCACACGCTTTTTGCTGCTGCATCTCCGCGGCGTTGCGGCTCCGCATGAGCAGACTCTCACTACAGACATATCCCAGATCTGTGCGGCGAATGTGAATACAGTTCCAGCAAGTCCTAGCTAACGGCTTGCCGGCAGCGTTAAGCCCCCGTCGCCTCAGCCTGGCCGCTCGGCGGTCCAACGCCGCACGCCGTTTGGCTTTGCGTCGCTCTTCTTTCGATGGGTTAGACTCGGCACAGGCGCCCGGGGCAAATAGGCACCGGGGCCCTCTATAGGCGCATCGGGGGCAGTACAAAACTTTCCTGGATCGGTCTGGAGGGATTGGGTACAGGCTGCCCGTTTCCCGATCCCTGCAAGCATAGTTGAACAGGGAGTGCGATTTCGTCCTCAGACTTTTGCAGGCCTCCTGCCCTGGCCTTATGCTGAAACCCAGAGTTACTGATCATCAATAATTGATCATCAGGAATTGCTGTAGAATGGAATGAAACCGGTGGAGTCCTATCTCAACTCGTAAGACCATCCTATGAGCCATCGGATTTTCATTCCATTCAACGTGCCTTTAGCTCGGACCGGTGCAGCCACGGTTTCTGCTGCAGCTCCACGCTACCCTCGCGGGATAGGTGATCGCCTATTTTCAATAGACAGGGCTTTTTCCACCGCGCCCGACCTGATCCATCCCAAGTTGCCCTGTGTATGGGGGGGGAGGGGGTGGAAAGGGTCAGATAGGGGGGATACTGTGGACTCACTTCGTCGTTTCTGCACTTATGGTAGAAAATTCAGAGTCCGCACCTTCCACCTCCACCAATCGGCCTCTGAGAACCCCTCCAGGGCCCGACGACAAAGCCGCCTCGATCTCCTCGACCGCTCGCCGCTCAGGGAGGTAGTGATCACCTCAGATGCCCTCTCCTGCCGGCCTTTGTGGTAAAAAGGGGCCTCAGCATGTCAACGAGGTTCAGCACTGCGGGTAACTCCTGACCTTCGAATAGCCTGGCCAACGAATCTTTTTGCAACCTATAATAGGCAGAATCCCCATGTCCGGCCCTGGAGCCGAGGGCATGATAGCGCTGCGTGTATAACCTCTCACGCTCTTGAAGGAGCTCGCCCCACTCCCGATGGAGAGGTTGGATATCCTCTAGCAAGGCCCCAATTCCAGCCTCCAGCGCCTGCAGGAGGTCTGCACGGGTCTTCTCCAAGGCTTCCCCATTCTCCTTTAGCCCCTCGAGGGCAGCCTTCATCTTGCCGGTCATCAAAGCTTCCTGGGCATCCTGCACCTGTGCCTCTTGCAGCTCTCGACGTCTGCTGGCCAGCATCTGGTCGAGGCCGGCCAGGGTCGAGCGCGCCTCGGCCAGTTCGTCTTCAAGCTCCTCCAGTTCAGCCTCGAAGGCAGCCACTTGGTCCCTATGCACCCCGCTGATAGCATTCTGGGCCCGGGCGACGTCGAGCTTTTCTTGGTGGTCGTTGACCTTGTTGGCCAGCTCTCCTACCTCCTCGCTGACCAGGTCGCGCTTCACCTCTAGCTCCTTGATCTCTATGAACACCTCTTTGCTTTTTGGTCCTAGCTCTGCCATGATTGTCCTCCTCTAATGTGATTGAATTTCTTCTGCTGCGGCGAGGACGGCCTCGAGCGCAGCAAGGTATTCTTCCCGAACATCGGCCGGCACTTTGTCCAGCACCGCCACCAGGGCCTCCTTGACGGCGATTTCTCCCTGATGTTCAATCCGTTTGACCCGAAGGCCGGTCAAGTCCTCCAACTCTCTGAGATTTCGCAAGATGAGCTTAAATATGGCAACCGTGTTGGAGGGCTGAGGATCTTTGCCCAACCCAGCCAGCTCCCGCCGCAACATCCGGTCGAGGCTCTTACGCTCGAAGATGGCCATCTTCAGGGCGTCGACGTCGCTGCCAAACTCACCAGGGAAGGCGGCGATGTAGGCCTGCCTGGCCAGGGCGATTTGCTGGAGGTAGTAGAAGACAGATCGCCTGCCCACGCCAACTTCCTGTTGGATCGCGTTTAGGTCATAGCCCATCTCGCGCAAACGCTTGACCTCGCGGATCCGGCTGTCTATCTTTAGACTTTCGTGATAGATGATCACCCCTTGGGTGTCCTGGGGCGGTGGCGGCTTGAGTGCCATGTTTTCCACCTGCTTTTCTCCCTGTGAAGGGGGGAGGGGGGGTATGGAGTGCAACGAAGTGCACTCTGGCGTTATCAGGACAAGGCCAGGAAATCGCCGCTACGCGGCGGCCTGGTCGGAGTCGGCAGCCAGAGCCTCAAGGCGTGCCTGAACATCGGCAGTCCATAGCGCAGCCATCTCCCGGGCACTCTGTGGCTTTTTCTCCCGTTTCAGCCTATTGTAGGCATTGCGAGCATGTTGCAGAGCCTCAAACACGCCTTGTTCAAAGCCCCACGTGATTGCCGTCTCAGGATTAGGGAAAACTGCCGGCGCCACCTGCTCGATCCGCTCTTGATCGGCCAGGCTCAGCCCGGTATACACCGCCTCCTCGATCCGATCCGGCATGCCGGCCCATCGCCCCGTATCGTCCCACAAGATCATATCTGACCGCCCGCAACGGGCCCACACCACTCTGACACCGCGCTGATCCCCCTCGTGTACGATCTCGAGCTGGAGGTTGATGGAGCGCACCAATCGAGCCAATTCCGTCTGGCTGATAGTCGCCCTGGTGACCGCCTTGGCTTTTTCGTCCCTGGCGTCCAGGAGATGGTAGATCCATAGGACGTCGCAGCCCCACCGGGTGATCCCGTCCTGGAGTTGGCGCATGGCCAGGGCCTTTTGCCTGAAAGCGGCCGCCAGGTTCTTCACGCGGCCGGCCTCTTTGTCCGCCATCGCCTGGACGACTAGCGGCGTGATAATCGCCGTCAGGCTGTCTATCACGATGGTGGCCACGTCGGAGCCAGGCATGTTTTCGGCCAGCAGCCGGGTGATCGTGTCAGCGTTCACATTGTCAGCCGCCACGTCGCTGAGCTGGTAGACGTCGCCACTCACCAGGTGGAGGACCTCGGCAAAGCGGTGATCGCTATCCACCGCCAGGATCGGTGCTTTCATCTGTGCCGCAAAGGTGGACTTGCCGGACCCCGGCCGGCCCACCAGGGACCACAGCCGGGGGGGACGTGTCGGTTGCATTTTCTTGAAGGGGGACATAGAGAACCTCGCTAAAATGGTATGGTTGTGCCATCTTCCAGGGGGATCACGTTGCTGACCTCGCCGCCCAGGTTCAAAGCAGTCTGGACAGCGGGATCATCCTCGTAACCTTCGTAACCTTCGGAACCTTTTCCCTTATTATCCCCTATAGGCTCTAGTACAGGTTCGGTTATAGTAGAATCAGGTTCGTAAGGTTTCGAGGTTTCGGTTAAGGTTACGGAACTCAGCCCTATACCACGCCACAGGATGCGCCTGGTAGAAGGATGACGACCTTTTTCATAGCCGCGCTCTCTCAGAGCTAAACCAAATCGGCGCTGACTCAGATCACCGCCCCAATCCTTATACACAGCGTACAAGTCGCTGGCCAGAGCTTCTTTGTCGCCGCCCTCGATACAACAATCCTCGATGAACTCACCTAAAACGTCCTGTTCGCTCCTATAGGCTGCCGTCGCCTTCTTCACCTTATCAGCCATGCCCAGGCCATCCCGCTGCCAGGCAAGGCAACCCTCGACCGCCCAGGCCAGGATACCGGGCAACTCCCCTACCAACTTGTCGGCCAGTTGCTTGTCTTGTTCCACATCCGATATGACGACTTCGAAGGGAATTAACCTGACCCTGTCCCAAATGGCTTTGTCGGTTCCCCTGATTTCGGGCTTGTGGTTCGTCGCCAGCCAGACTTTGCACTCGGGGGTAAAGTCAAACCATTCTGCCCGCAGGAACCGGGCAGAAATTGTGTCACCGCCGGTGATGTCCTTGATAAGCGATTCTGCCAGCCGGCGCCCTTCCTCGCTCTCCGAGGCGGAGACGAACCGCGCCCCTTTCAGCCTGGCCACGTCGTTAGGGATGCTTCCTGATCGTTTCATCATCAGGGTTTCTGTGGGCGTCCTCAAGGCGTAGTCCCCCAACAGCGCCCGGATCACCTCCAGGAACGTGGTCTTGCCGTTGGCTCCACAGCCATACAAGATGAACAGGCAACGTTCGCTTGTGTCGCCGGTCAGACTGTAGCCCACGCCCCGCTGTAGGAAGCGGATCATGGTTTCGTCGCCGGCCATGATTTCGCCAAGGAACTGGAGCCACAGAGGGCAGTCAGCGCCCCGGTCGTATGCTACTTCGACCAGTTTGGTGTTGAGCCGGTCGGGATCATGCCCCAAGAGCTCGCCCGTTCGCAGGTCTAGTGTCCCGTTGGCCACCGTCAGCAGCCAGGGGTCGGCGTCCAGTTGGTTGGGCAAAATGGGAACCTCACACTCGGCCAGCTTAATCATGGCGTTGATGCGCTGGTTGGCCTCGGAGCGCATGGCCCACGTCGCCGTATCTTTGCGATCTTTCCTGCTGGAATGACTTTCCGCCTCTGCATAGATGCGCCGCACCGTCGCCTTAGCCATCCGAGCCACCGCCGCTGTATCGTCTGCCTTCCAGCGCCGGCCGTCCCAGACCAGCCACTTTCCCCAGGGATGGCAGAAAAGCAGGCTGTCACCGTACCAGTACACCAGCCTGGCCGCGTTACCCATGTCAGTGTTACGGGTCTCCTCTGGCAGATCCGGAGTCAACTCGTACGCTTCCCCCGGTCTCACCGCGCTACCCCACCAAACAAGCGCGTCCCAAAGCAGGTAACTATCTGAAAAGATTTTCGCGTAGGGCTCCCAACCAGGGATGGTTGGGTAGTCTAGCAGCAAATCATCACTATTGCTGTAACGCGGGTTCCGTAGCCAGCGCAAAAGGAGCACATCATTTTCGGACAAGCGCTCATTCTGCAAAAGCTCCCTCTTGTAGGTGCTAAAGACCTCTGGAGCTGCCGGTATATCCTGCAAGCCTGTGAGTTCTATCATGAGCTTACTTCCTGGGTCTGGATATCGTTGTGCCGGTCTGCAGGCAGCATATTGCGGCGTTCAAGTTCGTCACGCAGGATACGACGCACCACAACGGACATGGTTTCACCCTCAGCCTTCGCTAACCGTCGAAGGGCCACCTTATCCGTGCGAAGCACCCGCAAAGTCAACCGCTCAGTCTCGAACATTGGGACCCCCCTCAACATACTTTGAACACAGTATACCACAATTTTGAACCGGTAACCGTGTCTTTACCGGTAATTGCCGGTCATCTAATCCTATCCGCACGCTCCCACGTCCACTCGTCTGCTTGATCTGGGTATGCTCGTCTCATTAGCCGGTAGGCTCTCCTCACAGTTTCGCCTGTGACGTTTTCCCTCAATTCCTCGCACGCTTCCATCGCTACGCGTTCCTGAGTCCACTCAGGATGCTCCTCCTTTAGCCGCCTGAATACCATCGCTCGCTCCTGTGTCTTGATGTTTGGCCCGCGTTGCTTTTCAGATATCAATGGACTCAAACTATCGAAATAGCCCCTCAGAAACTGAAAAACCACATAGAGGAAGGTGGGCTCGACATCACCAATCGCTTCATCAAAGGACATCCCCGCCGGGATGAGATATACAAGACCTGCGCGTTCTAAGGTGCGCCTGAACTCGTGCCCGTCATGAAAGGCTGTACCTCTTGGGATGAGACACAGACGGGTATGGTTGCCTTCCCCGAAATAGTGCGCCACCCCAACAATATCGCCTCCCTCCTCCCGGTGACCCCACGTGAGAAGGTGCTCAAATTGCCCGGCTTGCTTATACTCGTCGAGCACCTCTCGCGGGATGGTGATCGCGGACGGAACAGCACAACCCCTCTGCCAGCCCTTGTCTACGACCTTCCTCGATGAACCGGCTCGGATTAACAAATAGCCCTCTAAGGCATCTCCCTCCTCTGGGCCCTGAATGTCCTGGATCAGGAACACCACTTCGCCGTCACTCAGCTCCCTGCTATAACGAGCCAAATACTGCAGTCGTTGACGCACTTGTCGTGGCGGCAGTCGAACCCTTATCCCCTCCGCCATTTCCTGAAATTCCTTCTCAGACAAACTCATTGGTGTCTCCTAGTTCATATCTGTCGTTTCTGGGCTTTGGGTGCAAAGTCCAGGAAATCAAAAGCCCGCCCTACTTGCCAGGACGGGCTTTCCATGATATACTAGGTTTCGCCGGGGCGATAGACCCGCCCTGGTCACTAGCCCTGGACGCGCCACGTCGCAGGGCTTGCTTCTTCTATTTTAGCACACTTGTTCGCCGTGCGCAAGCCCAACCTCAGGCCCGCCGGCTGCCCTGGCTTCTGACACTCGGTTCGCACGGTCGGAGAGGTGGGTTATTGGCCTGTTCAGGTGCATCACTTAACACTAAATGCTTACGTATATCACGGTTTACGTTAGTACTCAGAAGGGCACGAAATCGGATGCCGTTACCTCCAGGTCCAGCTTCAGGTTGAGGTAACGCTGTGTTGTCTCAACCGAGGCGTGTCCCAGAAGCGTCGCCAGTTGAGTGATAGGGATACCTTCCTCAAAGCCGATCTGGGCGTAGGTTCGCCTCAGGTCGTGGGGAGCCAGATCAGATTTGCCGATCATCGCCCCACGCTTCCGCACCACGTTGAAGATGGCCACCGGCGTCATGCTCTCCCTTGGCTCCCTGTTCATCCCTAAGCTACGCAAGATGTACCCTTCGTTGCCCACCACGCCCGCCCACTTGTCTATAGCATTGGCCAGGGCGTCCGAAATCGGCACGGTCCGGTCCTTCGCGCCCTTCCCCTCTATGGCCAGCACTGTCCTGAACCGGTCCCCACGTGGGATCAGCTTGACATCCTCAAAGCGCAGATTAGCTGCCTCTTTGCGTCTCAGGCCGGCAGCTACCAGCAGGCCCAGGAGGAGGCGATCACGCTGACCTACGATGTCGGCCTCGCAGGTGTCCAATAGCCGCTTGACTTCAGCTTTCGACAGCCAGGTGTGGGTCTTCTGGCCCGCTTCTTTTTTGGTGGTGATGGCCTCTTGCAGCGCCTCCAGCCGGTAAACCGCCGCTTGTACCGCGTCCACATTTTCCGGTGTGGCCTGGCCCTTGACTTCTGTGGCCAGGGCCTCGCTCCACATCTTCACAGCCGCTTTCAAAAAGGCCCGGCTTGACCTGGGCAACGCTAACGCGTAATCGGCCAGGGCCTCCGGATCGGTGAGGCTGTGCCCGGCGTCCAGGTAGTTTCTGAGCGCCTTGCGGTACTGTGCTTTGGTGCTATCGGCCAGGTGGTCGGCCCGGTCTATCATAGCCAGCGCCGCCGCGCCCGGCGCCAGGTGAGCAGATGTTAATGCTCGTTGTGTCATACTATCCCTCCCTTTCTTATAACGGCCGGATCTCCAATCGAATCCCCCGCCTGGCCAGCCGGTTGGCCAGGCGCCTGGCCACCTCAGCGCGATGACACTCAGAGCTGCGGAGCTCAGCACAAAGCAGCACAATGGGCAGCTCCGATCTGTCCACCTGCGCCTCGAGGGCCATCATACCGACCGGCTCATTGAGGAGCTTCGTCTCACCGTTGTAGCCTACGCTGCCCAGATCCGGGATCCATAGATACTGGTGCCCTTGGCGCCTTAGCAAATCTCCGAGCCGGTCACCGCAGTAGTCCCAACACCAGCTTTTCCGTCGTGCTCGGATGTCGAGGACCAGGGCCCTGTCCAGATACTCCAGCCGGTCCAGGAACGCTGCCGGCGTCTGGTTACCGTATCCGATTAAGTAGATGGTATAAGGTTTTTCCTCCATAATCTCACCTCCCCCACACGCCCGCCTGTTAGCAGACACGTCGGTGATTACTCCCTTGCCCGGCCTGCCGCATCTTTGCCAGCTGCCTCTTAGTTTGCGTCTCTGGACTTTTTACCATAAGTCCAGTATCATCAGGCCCGACCTCGACCACACGCAAGCTTCAGGGAGGGGCTACCGGGGGGATGCCCAGTAGCCCCCTATAGATCATCCATATAGTCCCACTTCCTGCAAGTGGGGATCCAGTGCCTCGTCCAGGTCCTCACCGAAGAGGGCCAGTGCATCGCCGATGCTCTTTTCCACCTCGTTTCGGTGGAGTCTACTTGGTTCCTATTTGACCAGGCGCAAATCCGGCTTGGGTTTGGGCTGCCAGATTGCCTCGGTTAACTCGCTCAACAAGGTGTGAAATTGTTGGCGCTCCTCCCTGGACAGATCAAAGGGCACGACGATCCCCTCTTTCTCTGGCGTTTGGGTAGTAACTCCAGAACGCGAAGGGGGGAGCAAGCGCAATGCAGGCCTGGTCTTAGCCTGTTCGGCCTCTTGACCAATAACCTTCATGAGCTTATCAAGCAATGTATGAAATTCCTGACGTTCCTCTCTCGATAGGTCAAAGGGCTCGATGATAGCCATGTTGAGGCTCCTTTCTACACTTTATGCTTTCCCACTCAGGCCAGCCCACCCCTTGACTGAGCGATGGGCTGAGCCTGAAAGGGTAAGGTTTGTGTCCTGGCAGATTGTGTGGTACAATGTCGGTGTAGTAAGCGCCAGCTTTGCTACACGGGAACGGCGGCCACCTCGCTCACAGGCAAGGCCGCCGTTTCTTCTCTTGTAGAATAGTAGGCATCGCAGAGTGCCTCGACAATTTCTTGCTGCTCACCGTCCTCTAGCATCAGGAGAAGTGCATTTAGCACGTCCTCGCTCTCAATACCCAGAATCCCGGCTATGCCCTCAATGTGGTTACAAATTTCCTGACCGGTTTCCTCAACTAGGATGAAAACCTTTTTGCGCCCACACCAGCCACAACTAAACTCAATCGTCACCGGATATTCCTTGCCAGCGCAGAAACGACAGCCCCCTGTCAGTTGGTCAATCGGATGCTTGCTCATGCTATCACCCCCTTTCTTTTACAGATCTATCACCTTCTTGTCTTCCCTACTGGTCAGTTCCCGATGAATCACCCCCCCTTGCTGTAGCTGGGGTAATACTGCAATCTGGACAGGCTGTTGCTTGATCTTGGCCGCCGAGCGGTCCCGGATATCGGCCACCCGCTCGGCCATGCCGACGACTTTCTCGACCCCCATGTCCAGGCCATCCACCTTGACACTGGCCTCACGCCGCCCAAAGAGCCAGCTCCCAAAAGCCACACCCGGCAAGGCCAGCGTTGTCAGCAACGCCCACGTCGCCAGGACGTCGGCGTCCACGCCGGTCAGCCACAGCCACAGCTCGCGCAGCAACCACAGGGCAAAGCCCGCGACACCCAACACCACTACCAGACAACCCAATTTGAAGTACTTTTTCATCGTTGCTCCTCCTGACTGACTGCCTGACCACCCACCACACACCCTTTTTGCCCGGTCAGCGCCCTTTTGGGTGTGTGCAGAGCCACCGGTCAGGCAGTCAGCGTTAGTTTGTGATGATATTTGTGTAGTAGCTCATTGACACTCTTGCCCCAGGCCAGCAACCGGCTTGCCCGACTGCTACCCGGTCGGTTCCCAGTCTCGTACTCCAGCGCGTCTTTGAGCCAGGGCCGGCCTTTGTCATAGTGAGCACCAATCAAGCTGATCACCGTCTCCTGGGCGTCGAAGCCCGTCTCAGACTCCATCTCTGGCAACGTCCCTGCACACTCAGCATCAAAGCCCGGCCACTCTGCCATCAGAGGTTCACCGTGAGGCAAACTGACCAGCTCCGTGTCGGTGAGCCTGGCGACTTGCAGGCGATGGTGGCACCAGGAGACGATCACAAAGGCGTCGCCAAAGCCCAGGAGGTAGTCAGCTCTGGGACTTGGCCCACCGACCACCACCTTGCTGGCATCGTAGTCCTCTACTCTCAGGGCCAGCTTGCCCGCCAGGTTGCGCCGGATGGACCGGTCCTGGAACATCTCCATGTCCGGATGCTGCGTGGTCAGCACGACGTGGCAGCCGGCCCCACCACCCTGGCTCACCAGCTTCCTCAGCATCTCACGGGAGGGGTCGTCACCCTGCTTGCCGATGAGCTCCTGGGCCTCCTCTATGACCACGATCAGACGCGGGCGGCCTGCACCGCCGTTGTGGGCGTAACGATCCCTCATCTCGGCCACACACCACGAGAGCATGTCTCTGGTTTCCTCGATGGTTGTCACCAACGGGCCGATCCGGTTAGGACAGTGAGCCAGGACCTTCAGGCTATCCCCATATTTCAGATCAGCCATCGCCAATCTGACCGAGGGGTCTTGACTCAGCTGGGCGACGGCGCCCCGGACCGCGGTTGACTTGCCGCTCCGGGTCTCACCTGCCACCAGGAGGTGGGCCAGCCTGTCGTCAAAGCCCAACCGGATCACCGAGCCCGTCTCGGACTTGCCCACGATCCACCGGCCTTGTCCTCGAGGATACTTGCCCAGAGACGAAAGCCGAATGTCCTTCTCTGCCAGGTCATCGCTCCAGTCGGCCTCCATCCTCACCCACCGGCCCTGCATGTAGACGGCAATGTGAGAGAAGTCCCAGGGACAAAGTTGACGGGCCAGGGCCTCGGAGTCCCTGGAGAGCACCCTGAGCAATCGCCCCGCGTCAATGCCGGCATCCACGTGCAGCACGCCGGCCCGGGGCCCCGGGATCCGCACGATCTCCCTGAGACCAATAGGTTTGGTGTCTAATGCCCCACCGAGGGCGTTGGTCTCCAGTAGCTTTGCCCATTGTGCTAAGAGTGTTTGTCGGTCCATAGTCGCCCTCCCTCACAGTCCCAAATTCGCCAGCTTGCCTTTCACTGCAGCCGACGCCGGATCATCGTCTTGCCCGGCGTCCGCAGGCATAGCCTGAGCCACTGCACCAGAACGCAGCATCCGTTTGATCTCACGTAGCTCGGCCAGCACGTCGGCCAAGGAAGAACTATTCTGATGTATTCCGGCCCGTAGCTTTTCCCGAATGGCCGCTGAACGCGCTCGCCGATCGTGTTTGTCGAGCCAGGCCGCCAGATCCGCGTCGCTCTCAGTATCCAGCGAAAAACTAACCGTCAAGGTTGCCATTATTGACCACCATTTATTGATGATTGTTGATTGGCCAGTTCGCGCTCTGCATAGCAGGCAAAGCGGTAGAATCCCTTGGCGTTTGCCAGCTCGGGTTGTGGGAGTACAACGGCATGGGGAAAAGCCTGGGTGATACGGTCCTTCCATAGATAAGCGCCGCCGCCGATAACCAGAATTCGCCGGTGCGTCGCCGCCCGCTCGCCCCAGTATTGCTCTGCTGTGTCTATGATCTCCTGGCCGATGTCGGCCTTGATGTCGGCCGTGACCGGCGTCAAGTCCACACGCTCGCCGGCGTCGTAGATTTCACCCGCCAGGATAGCCCCCATGATGTCGTGGTCCTGGAGCCGGTTCAGTACGGGGTGCTCACCGTTGAGGTAATCCCGTACCGCCCGCATGACATTCCACGCGCCCCGGTCCGTGCCTTTGCTCTCAGCCGGTACATCAGACAGGCCGTCCACCGACAGATAATTGACCGTTCGCCCACCGATGTCCAGCACCGCCACGCGCTCCTGAAGTAGTTCGGGTTCCACCACGCGCCCCTGGTCGTCCAGCAACAGGTTCAGCACCGCGCCCCATGCCTGCGGCACGACGCGCACCGACTCGATGGTGAACGTTTGCGAGTGCCACCCCTGGCGAGCAAACGTGTGCTTTCCTTCCAGGATAGCCCGCAGCACATCCTTGAGCCGATCGTAGTCTGCCAGCGGCAAACCTGTCACCAGATTGACACGCACTCCCTTGCCGGTCGTCAAGTCGGACAGGGCGCGGTAAAACATGGCCAGGTATTCTCGACTGCGAATCCAGCCGGCCGTTTCCTGGCGTGCACCAGACCTTCCCTTCTTAACCGCCTCTTTGCCGACCAGGAGTTCCCCGGTCCGCTCAGACTGAATGACGACCGTCGTGTGACCGTTCAGGCTGAAATGTGATTCAACTGGCCTCACGGCGAAGGAGGGGAAAATCGCCGCCTCCCCTTTTGAGACTGCCTTAACTGCGTAAAATCCTCCGTCATAACCTATGTTCACCTTACACCTCCAGTTCCGCTTCTGTGATAGACCACGCCTCCAGCACCCGCTCCAGTTGCGGTTTCAGGACACGCTCACGGGTACGCTCTGGCAAGACGGGTTTCCCAGGTTCGGGTATGCCCGCTATCCGGTCCCTGAGCCATCTGGCTGACTCAATTGCATCCTCCCTACTGTGAGGGACTTGGAATGGTTTCCAACTCATTGTCGTTGCCTCCATCTCTTTATAGGCCCCACAAAACCGCCACGTGGGGGGATCGTCTTGATTCCAGCTACAGTGCTGGCTCACCAGACCCAGGGCTTCATAGCACTCAGCCATAAAGGGACACAGCCCATTGTGGAGCTCAGTCCCTATTTTCGCTTCCGAGACGTCTCCCTGGGTGTCCAGATCGGCCATGATCACTTCGGGATCCGCCCCAATCGTGGGCCCCGAGGCCCCTTTTTCGACCGCCGTGGTCACCTCTGGTGGGGCTTCGGCCCTAAACTCGGCCAGCATGTCGTCAAGGCTCAGTTGCTCAGCTTCGATAAAGACTGTCAGTCTACCCATGCTCACCTCCATTATGCCCTTCCCGATACGCTCGGTAGTGCTCCAATTGCTCCAGGTAGTCCCGGCCAGAGATGTACAGCAAGCCGTCACTCTCTGGCGGCAGGTCCGGCTCCGGCAAAGGGTATTCGTCAAGGTCGACGTCCACCATTTGGTGCGTAACGGTACGCTTGCTCAAATGCCTGCCATTCCTGGTGTACATTCATAAAAAATGCTCCCTTCTTGCCGGGAGCAGTGAGTTGTGGTAAAATGAGTTAACCCACTGCTGCCCTATCAGTGGTGGGTCAGAAAGCGGTTATGTGGTCACACACTGGCCGCTTTCGCCCGTTATATCATTTGCGCCCTCTCCCATCGTTCAGGTCCTCACGCCAGGGGTTGTGTTTGTCCGTGCCCAGAGAGTCCATCTTGGCCTTGTGAGCTAGCAGGTCCTCACGGCTCACCAGCCAGTCACGGCCAACGCGCCGGGTTCTAATTCGCTTTGCCCCGGCCAGCATCCGAACATAGGCAGTAGAGTATCCAGTTAGTTCAGCCCCCTCACTGGTCGTGATCCAGTCCCCTAATCCGCTCATGCTTTACCTCCGGTCTGTCTTTACGAGAGAGTAAGGACTTCCGCTAAAAAAAAGTGGTCTTTATGCTAGCATAAATAGTATATCACAAAAGAGGGGATTTTGCAATCCCCTCTGGATCAATCTACACACAATCTACACATTTCGATACTTTTCAATCTGTTCTTTGCCGCCCTCCTGTTCGCCAGGGATCGTGCTTGCTCGTGCCCAATTGCCTCATTCTCTCAGCGTAGGCCAGGACGTCGGCTTTGCTCAAAAACCAGTCGCGTCCTCGTTTCCTAGCTGCTATAGTACCCTCTATCGCCAATTGACGAAAACGAGCATCAGTGTACCCCGTCAACTCTGCCGCCTCTTTGGTGGTGATCCACTCAGTGAAATCCATTCGCCGTCCATTTGCAGGACTTCAAGTAACGTCTCCTGAAACTCACGCAGGCTGGCCTTTTCAATCAGGCCGTCACGCCCAGTATCCAGCGCCCCGTCCTGGACCAGCCACTCCAAAACCTCTGGGGGATGACCCGACAGAGCCGAGGCTTCTTCTATGGTGAGCCAGTCAGGAGCAAAAGCCCACGAAACCAGAGTCATCCCCACCTCCCCACAGGTGAGCCGCCAGGGACTCGAACCCCGAACCGAGTGATTAAGAGTCACCTGCTCTGCCAAATTGAGCTAGCGGCCCATTAGACAATAACACAGCAGTTTCAAAAATTATACCATATCTCCGCCCTTTTGACAAAATCGAACTGAGCCACTGATTCCTACCAGTGGCTCAGTTTCTCTCTACATATCCTTCTGACCCCACCTGGTCAGATTTATGCCTCCGGCTCGCCGTTCAGCTGTAGAGGCACCAGGTTGCGCTTCAGCACCCGCAGGGCGCGCTCTGGGTCAATGCGTCCGTAGAGTCCACCCAGAATGGAGACCATATACCTGGCATCCAGAAGGACCTCACCGTGAGGTCGGAGGACGGAGCCTTCAGCCTCGTTGAAGAGGGCCCCCTGCGCAATCAATTCCAGGTCACGGTCATGATTGCCACCATCCTTGCATTTGTGGTAGATGGTCCCACCAATGAGCAGGGTGGTACAAGGCTGGTTGAAAAAGTTGACCCCGTATTGCAGGAAGTAGGTGTCCGT
>Ga0180433_10006025_pt1 | contig 16092 bp, 19 predicted proteins | sample SS_ome_8_FD_132980 | JGI IMG/M metagenome (GOLD analysis project Ga0180433, IMG submission 132980) | Hypersaline lake sediment archaeal communities from the Salton Sea, California, USA - SS_1_D_1 metaG | ecosystem: Environmental > Aquatic > Non-marine Saline and Alkaline > Hypersaline >... | reverse complement strand
GCTTATAGGGAAATGAAGGTCAAAACCGGCCACCGGTCCTGAATGGCTAACCATATTCATTGTTTTGAGAAAAGAGATCCTTTGATTACGGAAAAACTCTCAGAAAGAGAATTTAAAGATAGAAAATAAGAAGAGCATAATCCCTAACGCGGCGCTCCGCCTGACCTCTCTTCCGCTGGTTCTTTATACAGGCAGGTAATCTCAGCATTAGCCCCCAAAAGGGGGTACTTTACGCGTAAGATAATGGCTTCCGACAGTGATACACACCCTTTCAAGGGCGTGAAACCTGAGAATCATTACGTGGCCTTCGTAGATATTCTGGGCTTTGGAAGTCAGATCGAAAGGAATTTCGAGACCATGCTCAGCGTCTATGAAAATCTTGTCGGGGACTCTCAAGAGCTTCACGAAAGCCTTGAAAATACTGCGGCGTTTCTGGGCATGCGACTGGACGTTACACTGAAAGTATTCTCTGACGCATTTCTGCTTACTTCATCTCATCTTGATGGGTTAATTCATGCAGTTAAGGCCATCCACATGGTGACTCTCTTTCACGATTGCCTCGTAAGGGGTGGCATCGCGTACGGAAAACACTTAGAAGTAAATGATTCACGCAACATATATGTTGTTAGTCAAGCCCTGGTTAAAGCGGTGGGGATAGAGAAAAAGATTAGGCATCCGTGCGTTGCCATCCACGACGATGTTGAGATTCCAGGCGAGTGGTGGGACCCAGCCTGCAGTAATTTCCAGCGGGGTGTTCTCTATTTCGAAGGCATGCGGATCGTAAACCCGTTCAACCTGTTTTGGGGGTTTTCTGCCATGAGACGAGTACGTCGACTGCTAGATCAATACTCGCAGCATAGTAAAAAATACCAATGGTTTTTGAAATTGTACGAAGTCGTTGGATCGGATATTCCCCTGATTCCACCTAATGTGGGTATTTCATAGATTTTGGGTAATGCTGAAAAGTCCGATGGGCTGGATACTCCTTTGGACTAACTATCGTTACGGCTTCGCCGATGAGCTTGGCGTTATAGATATTTTGATAAATCTCAAAACTTATCATTGAACTCCAAATTTGCGATCTTTGCTCGCTCTGTATCCCACAACATTCTTGTAGACAGCGAGATTTTCATTTGAAATCATGAATATTTAACCTCGACACTCTTTGGCCAAGTAAATTTGTCCTTGCGGGTTCATTTTTATCGCATGAGATAAATCGTGCCTGTTTAGAGGACCTACAGCTCCGGGGTGAAAATGTCATTGCCACAGCCTGAACATGCCTCCCAGGCGCTCTCAGCTGCGTTTTAATGGCATAAAAAGCTTGAGCTGTATAACTATGTACCAATCCCTTCCTCCATAACATCCACAACATCATCCTGTAATGAACCATACCGTTGAACTCTCCCTTTTAACGGACAGAGGGAAACGTTGAGATAAGGAAGACGCAGGGGTTCTGGGAGCAGGTTGATGGAGATGAGGGAGTGGTTCATTAGGCTGTGGGATGATGGACATAGAGGGGATGGTAACTCAAGGGAGGTCTTTTCTTAATAAATACGATATTCTATTTTACTAAGGATGCCTGAACGGTTGCCATGGTTTCCGTTCGGTAATCAATGGAGATCGGCTTCCATGTGCATAGGCTTGTTAGACCTTACCCCACGCCCCCAAGAATTCAGGCTTAGGTTTATTATTTCCTTCAATCAGACAAAAAAGAACACGCACTCTAGTTGCTGCATCCTCTAAATTCTTCCGGACCTCCTCCTGGTTTCTTTCGTAATTGGGATCGTCCCGAACAAAGAAGAGCAGATAGCCATACTTTATCTCGTTTTTTGGCCCTGCGAGTTTTGTGGCGTCGTTAATTGTGTGAGGGCTTCCTGGTCGACATTCGTTTAGAGCTAGTTCTGCGGCGCAGAGCACTTTCTGTTTACGATGGGCTCTATCGGCGATATATCGGGGGTCCCAAATCGAGATGTCAAACGCCCCACGCCGCCGTCCCTCGTCAGTTTCTTCCAATGTGAGGTCATCGCGACGACGATATCTAGCAACCGTTGGATATTCTTTGTGTAGCAGGATGGTATCATGGCCCCCAGCTGTCTTGTATAATCCATTGATAAGACCACCGGCGTAAAGACGATGGTATAGGTAGCAATGCATATCTGTTTCAGTATAAAAAGCATACGGATGATTACGAAACCGGCGAACCAAGCTGCGGATAGCTTTCTCAAACAGAGAAACAAGCTCTTGTGAGGATGGGAGATTATTTGGTCTATGATACGGCATAGGATTGAATGTGAGGTCTAATACCCGCCCTGACAGGTGCGTAGCCGTTTTTCCCACGCGCCTTGAGTTCCCTCATTACAGCCTGCAGATCCTTTTTGAGCTTTTCCATGTTCAAGTTCCTCCATTTTGGTTCCTCGCCTATTTGTAATCAACCCTCTCTTTCAACTCCTTGCCACATTTGAAGAAGGGCAGTTTTTTGGGTTCAACGTGGGTGACCACGCCGGTTTTGGGATTCCTGCCTGTATAGCCTTTATACCCCTTTACAAAGATGCTGCAAAAGCCACGAATCTCCACGCGATCATCCCTTGCAAGAGCCTCGGCCATCTGATCGAAGAAGAGCTCAACGGCGTGTGTGGCTTTGGTTTTTGAGAGCCCGGCCTCCTTTGCGAGTGCCTCTATGAGGTCTGACTTGTTCATCGTTTTCCTCCCAGATTAAGGATCGAATTATCTGGATAAAGGATAGACCAAGAAATGTCAATGGATATTGGCCACTTATCAGAATCATGGACAACTGATAATCACATGCGCTAATAGTGCGCATGAAACTGGGTATCAGAATAGGGTGAGAACATGCTTGCTGAACTTCACGGACAAATTGAGCGGATAACCTACATCAATGAAGAAAACGGCTTCACCATAGCCAGGGTGAAAGTCCACGGACAACGTGACCTCGTTACCGTCGTGGGAAACCTAATGGCGCCATCACCTGGAGAGATCCTTAAGATGAAGGGCGAATGGGCCAACCATCCCAAGTTCGGGGAACAGTTCAAGGTCGTTCACTACAAGTCCGCGGTTCCAGCCTCTGTCTACGGGATTCAGAAATACCTGGGCTCTGGGCTCATCAAGGGTATCGGTCCTGTAATGGCCAAGCGGATTGTGAAGAAGTTCGACAAACAAACTCTCGATATCATCGAAAACGAGATCGAGAAGCTAGCTGAAGTAAAGGGGATCGGTAAAAAGCGCATTTCCATGATCAAGACTGCCTGGGATGCCCAGAAAGAAATCCGTCAGGTCATGCTGTTTCTCCAAACCCATGGGGTGAGTTCAGGTTATGCGACAAAGATATTCAAACAATACGGACAAGCCTCTATCCAGGTGGTGAAAGAAAACCCCTATCGGCTAGCAACAGACATTTTCGGTGTAGGTTTTGTGACCGCTGACCACATTGCTGAGAAACTCGGATTTGATAAGAATTCCGAATTGAGGGCAGAAGCTGGCATCCTTTATGTGCTCCACCAGCTGGCGGATGAAGGGCACGTCTACTATCCGTATGAACCGCTCATAAGGAAATGCCAGGAGATCCTTCAGGTTGACCGGGACGTCATAGTCAAGGCCTTCAGCACGATCGCCCTTAATCAGCAGATCGTCATCGAGGACCTAAACGAAGACATCGAGGAGTTCAGGGAAAACAACAAAGCGGTCTACCTGGCGAAGTTTCATCTTTGTGAAACCAGTATCGCAACCCGGCTGAAGGCTCTGGTAAATGTCCCCAAGTCGATCCGGAAGATAGATTCAGATAAAGCCATAGAGTGGGTGCAAGAACAACTCGCTATCACCCTGGCTGATAACCAGATGGAAGCGGTAAGGTCTGCGGTCAAAGACAAGGTGATGATTATCACAGGGGGGCCAGGCACGGGTAAAACCACCATCATCAATGCCATTCTCAAGATTTTTTCCAAGCTCAGGGTGAGAGTCATGCTCGCCGCTCCCACTGGCCGGGCCGCAAAGCGAATGAGTGAGGCAACCGGGCATGAGGCCAAGACGATTCACCGCATGCTTGAATACAGCATCCAGAAGGGAGGATTTCAAAAAAACGAAGCACACCCCCTTAATTGCGATCTTCTGGTTGTTGATGAAGCGTCAATGATAGACACAATCCTCATGCACCATCTCTTGAAGGCTATTTCTCCAACAGCGACCTTTATCCTTGTGGGGGATGTAAATCAGCTCCCATCTGTGGGGGCTGGTAACGTCTTAAAGGATATTATCGCCTCAGGAGCCGTGCCAGTGGTGGAGCTGAACGAAATCTTTCGCCAGGCCAAGGAAAGCCTCATTATAGTAAACGCCCACAAGATCAACAGTGGCGAGCTTCCTTACCTCAAATCCTCTGACAACAAACTGGTGGATTTTTACTTTATCGAGCAGGAAGACCCTGAAGAGGTTCTTAAAATCATATTAGACCTGGTCAAGGCGCGCATTCCCAGGCGCTTTAGATGTGATGCTACAGAAGACATTCAAGTGCTCACGCCCATGCATAGGGGCGTCGTCGGGGCCGGGAATCTGAATGTGGAACTGCAACGGGCACTTAATCCCGGGGAAGCTGGCCTGGTCAGAGGCAACATGAGCTTTAGGGTCAACGACAAGGTCATGCAGATCAAGAACAACTATGACAAGGAGGTCTTTAACGGCGACATTGGAAGAATCACGAGGATTGATTTAGAGGCCCAACAGGTGAGCATGTCATTTGACGGTCGCAATGTTGATTATGACTTTTCAGAGCTTGATGAAATCGTGCTGGCCTATGCGGTTTCCGTTCATAAATCACAGGGCTCGGAATACCCGGCTGTGGTCATGCCTATTCTCACTCAGCATTATGTGTTGTTGCAACGCAATTTGATTTACACAGCGGTGACGAGGGGTCGGAGGCTCGTGGTGCTGGTCGGTACCAAGAAAGCACTGGCCATTGGGGTCAAGAATGACAAGACGCAGAAACGATACACCTATTTGAGACACCGGCTTGGCTAGTTGGATACCTCCTGAGATGGATGACAAGGTAAAAAGCGATGGGTGTGAGTCTAAGGATTTTTCTGGTTAACGACGACGACACCATAAAGCGCTTCCCATTGACGCGATACGAGCGCTTGATGCATGGTGATCCTGGTGAATGCGTGCCGGAATATGCCGGAAAACGTGTTCGGTATGCTGAGGTGGCCCTGGAAGTTGCAGATCGAAAACCCGTCAGGATCTTGCGAATGCAATACTTCATCATGTCATTTGACAGCCGAGGTCGCATAGATGTCTCTGAGCGGCAAAAAGAGAAGAGGCTTGCCATGGATCTCCTACCTCCTGTTGATGTGAATACGCAATCCAAGCAGGTTATTGATGCCACGCATCGTTTTGCTAAAAAGCGTTACGATAATGAATACAGATGGATACCAAGCCCTGAAATAGAAGCCGAGATCGTACGTGCTGTACTCGGTATAAACCAAGTCTAGCCGCGTCTCACGTAAACCCCGAACTCTGACTCTTTGGCTCTCTCCTCTCCTACACGATTTTCTCAGGTCACTCAAATCATGCCACAGTAGAGAAATCCCACGGTCATGGTTGAACACTTCACAAAAGCCAAAGTGTGTCTATTAGGGTACCATGTTGTTCGAGGGGGTGGAAGGTGGTCTTGTTGGATTATAGCCCCTGTGGGAATGCGGGCAGGGCAGACACTGTGTATCACTTTTGTCTGCGCTTGGCGGGCTTTTGGGCTTTACCTTTTGGCTTTTTCTTCTCTACTTTTTCTCTCCAATCAAGTTGACGAACGGCATTGCCACACCTGACAGAGCAATAACGCTGTCTCATTGTTCTGCCTCGATAGAAAAAGTTGCCGCATCTCTCACACGCACCGAAGCGACTCGGCTTCAACCCAGCGTCCCGCACCATATCGAGGAAAACAAGATCAGCCAGGGCCTTTTCTGTGGCCAAGTTCAGCCCACCCTTGGATTTGATACGATCAGGCCTGAAGGCTTCGACAAAGCTGTCAGCCTCCAAATCAACAGACAGTTTCAGCGTCCCTTTCATTTCAATGAAGGGTTTTCCGTGTGCCGATACATTTGATTCCGCCATTTCGATGATTGTCTGAAGCTTCGAGCGCAAATGAGACTGTAGTTCGGCAAAAAAGTCTCTCTTATCCAAGAAAGCCTGAGCTGATGGCTGCTTGAGCAAATCACCCGCATAGTCCTCTAATTTGTCCCCAAACTTCAAAAAGGGGTACTTGGATTCGTGCTGGCACAGAAAGGTTGTGTAAAGGTGTATCAAGCCCATGAACTCGGATTGTTTCGTAGGAGATCGGAGCTCTTCTTCGTCCTTTGGAAGCTGGAAATTGACAAATTGAAAAAAAGTTTCAAGTGATTGTTGTCGAGTTTTGGCTTGAGATGTCGTGGTGTTAGCTTCCATAGGGTCTTTCCAGGCGAATTTTTGTATAACGCTATACTTGACAAATACCATTAAAATGATTAGAATAAAAACATGATGGGGGCACTATAACCAAAATCATGTTATTTTAGACAAAAATAACAGTATAAATAACAAATGTCAAGGGGAAAAGGCAACTTTACTAGGATTTGGCATGACGGAGTCTATCTCTCTCAAGGAAAGGAGACTGCCTATGATGGATATCACGACAAGACTAGCTGGCGTCAGCTATGGAGAGGCTCAAGCCAACGTAAAAATGTTCGGATGCGAGGATATACCCACCTATGAACTGGTGCGTGAGGCGGACAACCCCCATGACCCGAATGCTGTAAGTGTGAGGATTGGTCCATACCACCTTGGATACATCCGAAAAGACGTTGCCAAAGAGGTGGCTTCAAAAATGGATGCCGGCAGAAAGTTCAGAGCTGAATTCGTCTGCCGCAATGAGCACCCTCTCCACGATACGGTTGGCCTGACCATACGGATTGTTGAAATGCCAGCTGGCCCAGTTCAGCACCAAGCCGCCGTATAAGCGGTTCGCCTCGTTGTCCTCCAGCGAGGCACAAGGTCGCTCTCCGAGCGACAAATAAACAATTGGAGGACTGATTCAATGAGTAACGGCTTTAAGTTAAGTGAAATCTTAGGCGACAATGGTAAAGATGGAAAAAGGCAACCTAACAACAAACATGGCAGGATTCACTGCCTCAGCGAGCTATTAGGAAGACAAGGACATCAAAAGGTACCTGCTGTCCCATCCGAGCCTTGTCTTGACAAACACCTTGTCGGCGAGTGTTTTGTCCAGCCGCCGCAACTCGGCAGGAATTCTGGCAATAGGACTTCCTTAAAGCTCACCCCCGATACGATCTACGAAGGTCACGCGCTGGAGATTCTCAAGAGTTTTCCAGCCGAGAGTATCGATTGCGTCGTTACCTCACCTCCTTACTATGGACTTCGCTGTTACGGCACTGATCCGGTTATCTGGAGCGCCGATGACGACTGCGACCACGAGTGGAAGCAAGAAACAACCACCGGCCAGAAAACAGCTCCCACGATGTACAAGGCAGCGGAGGATGCTTTCAAGCCAACCGAAAGCGCTTTCTGTTCCAAATGCAGTGCATGGAGAGGTGAGTTGGGCGGTGAGCCAACTCCGGAGCTCTTCATTTCACACCTTTGCGATGTTTTCGACCAGGTAAAGCGCGTGCTCAAGACCTTTGGAACGTGTTGGATAAATATTGCAGACAGCTATTCCAACAAGGACCTCGTTGGCATACCAGAGATGTTTGCCTTGGAAATGAAGAGCAGAGGATGGATTCGTAGAAATACGATCATCTGGCACAAACCAAATGCTATGCCTCGATCGGTACGAGACCGGTTTACTGAAGATTTCGAGTATATCTTCTTTTTTACCAAGAGCAAAAACTACTATTTCGAGCAACAAATTGAGCCGTATAGCCAAAGTTATCAAAAAGAACAACGTGCTCCAGGCTATGTAAGGCAGCATGAATACGAGAATAGCAAATACAACAAACATCATTTCAATCCCACAATGCCCAAATTTGGCGGCAAAAAGCATCTTGGATACGGTAATCCAATCTATTCAGGTAAAGAGTGGAAGCCAGGTAAAGGACGCAATAAGAGAAGTGTCTGGCGTATTCCAGTAGGAAACTTCAAAGGCGACCACTTCACCACCTTCCCGAAGGCACTTGTAGAAACCCCCTTAAAAGCCGGGTGTCCGAAAGGGGGTATCGTCCTCGACATTTTCTCAGGTGCCGGCACTACTTGCATGGTGGCTGCTCAAAACGATCGTCGTTTTATCGGCATTGAGTTGAATCCTAAGTTTCGAGAGATGGCGCTGGAGCGGATTAACAAAGTCAGAAAAACCTTTGATTCAGGCCAAGCGAGTGACGCTCTCGAACCGCCGGCAGACAAAACGATAAAAATGGCGGCATAGCTTGATGTTTTATCGCATGAGATAAACTCAAATACATAACCGACAGGAGGATTTTGAACATGAATATTGTGAAACTTGGAACCATGAATAAACGCGAGCACCTAATGAAGCCACGGTACATGACCTTGTCAAAAACGGCAAGGCCCATAAAGCCGAAAAGCGGGAAGCAAAAAGACCCAACCAGCAAACCATGGGAGATAGCGGGAAACACGGTCTATCGACAGCTGGCTGAAGGCTTCATGGAGGAACAACCCTTTTTCTATGACAGAAACCGTCTGTGGTGGATGTGGGACAGAAACAAACGCTACTGGCACATGGTCGATGAAGTGGACCTCATGGTGGCGTTGGATAACTGGACCAGAGTGGAAAGTGAAAAGCCTGCCTTCAGGCACGGTCTCATGGAGGCGCTGAAAAAGCAAGGACGACGTAATGAGCCAAAGCAAGCGCCAAAGACGTGGATACAGTTTCAAGATACCATTGTTGACATTGAGGATATGGCAGAATTCCAGGCCACCCCTGAACACTTTGTGACCAATCCTATCCCTTGGCAACTTGGTGAGAGTGAGGCCACGCCAACAATCGACAAGATATTTCACGACTGGGTGTCTGGTGAAAACCAAGGCAAGACCTATGTAGATACCCTACATGAAATAGCGGCCTTCTGCCTGCTGATGGACTATCCACTGCACCGTATCATCTGTCTTATCGGAACCGGCTGTAACGGCAAGGGCTCGTTCATTCGCCTGTTGGAGCGTTTCGTTGGAGATGGAAACTATACTTCGAGCGACATCCACATGTTGTCCAACAGGGTCTTTGAGACGGCCAAGTTATACCGGAAGCTGCTTTGTACCATCGGAGAGATAGACAAGGCCATATTTCGTAAGACTTCTTTACTCAAGCGCCTCACAGGCCAGGACACCATTGGTTTTGAGATTAAGCGGAAGAATCCTTTTGATGGACACAACTATGCCAAGATCGTGATAGCCACGAACACGTTGCCTGAAACCACGGACAAGAGCGACGGATTTTATAGACGATGGTTGATCGTGGATTTTCCAAATAAATTTGAAGAAACGGGAGATGTTGTGGACACGATACCGAATGTGGAGTTTCAAAACCTCGCACGAAGGAGCACTATGACATTGCGAAGACTGTTGGAACGCGGTCGTTTCACCAATGAAGGAAGCATTGAACAGAGGCGTGAAAAGTATGAAAAGCGCTCGAACATGCTTGATGCCTTTCTCAGTGAGTATACACGGGAGGATGTCAACCGTGCCATCGTCTACGGTGAACTCTATGACCGATTCACCGACTACCTCAAGTCCCAAGGATTGAGGCAACAGAGCAAGGTGGAGTTCAGCAAGGCTTTAGCCGAGAGAGGATACGAAATCAGGAAAAGGCGTTTCGACCACGCAGTCCTTCATGGCGTCTACGGACTCACCTGGAAATCGGAAATAGAAGAACTCGAACCCAAGGAGCTCACGTGAAAAACCAAGGCTTTTGCAAAAGGTTGTTGCCCATGTTGCCCATGTTGACAGGGGTTTTACTTAGACGCTTATTAAAGAGTCTAAATAGAATACAGAGCAACACGGTCAACACGAGCAACAGCTTAGCGCCGATTGAAATGTGGCAGCCCTGCTTCTGGCTCGGTTTTAAAAAGCCTCGGGTCTTCTCCTTGCCCGGGGCACAAGAAAAAGCCCTCCCTTGGAGGCATTATTTTTTAAAGTAAAGGAGAGTTATCATGAAACAGATCGAAATCTTTAAGGGTAAACTAAACCGTAAGTTAGACAGCAGGACCGAGTTGCTTACGCCAATGAAGGTTCTAGAAATGGCAGACGCACATGTGCAAAGTGAGAAACGCATCTTTCAGACATTTGAACTGGATAAGAAGGACAGAGACGAGATTGTCTCGCTATTTATCAGCACTGTTCAGAACTATCAAAGAGATCTAGCAACAGGCTATGGCTTTGAAGCGCTTCATGAGGAATGCGAAGAAGTCCTCAAAGAGGAAATAGGAGAGCTCGGAGAAAAGATTGCTGAACTAAAAGGATCAGATCGTTCTTGGATTTACTATAGGAGCGATGAAGTCAGAGCGATGCTTAGGAACATGCGCGACTGCTTTGGTGAGATCCGCACAGGAGCCACATGGTGTTCAGGACGATTTTTGACATTTGCAAGAAAGAAAGACAGTCATCATGAACGATCTCAATGATGCTTTAAACAATCTGGTCGAAGAAGGCGTGATCAGCAGGTGGGAAGACCTCGGAGACAGGCACCTGTGTTACGGGCCCAATGGTCATCCGTTGCGCGGCCTAGATATCGTTAGCCTGGCGCTGTCATACCTTCGCAGTCACAGCCAGATCGTTGAGACGAAAAAGTCTTAACCGAAATGACCGCTGGAAAAGAGTGCCGACCTCTTTAACTCGGAGGCCCCGGCTTCGTTGTCCGGGACCAACATGACCTCAGATGGAGGTTGAATTCTATAATATGGAAGGAGAACTAAAATGAAGAACATAGAGCTGTATGTATATTGTGAAGATCGTTGTGAAAAATACAAAGCTGAAGGAATGCCTCGATTACCCACTGATAATGATGTGAGAACGTTTTTAAAAAAGCAGTTTAGCGGTAATTATGAGGATATCGAAAAGATCGAATTATTATCGGACGGCAAAAAGTATGAGATTCCGACAGAGGAAAAGCTAAAATGCAAAGAATGTGGCAATGGAAAAGAGTTCGTAATTTATCGAACTCACATCTGTTATATCGACGAATATGGCAACGGCGGCCTGAGCAGTGATGGTGGTAAGGATGGGCCTTACTGCGAGAAATGCGGTGCCTATGTCGGATGGTAGTAAGGAGGAATAAAATGATAGAAAACGAAAGAATACCGCAAGAAGACCTTTTTGATGGGGACTATTTGCGAGAATGTCCAGTGTGTAAAGCTATAGATGTGGGAATGACTTATTACTGGTGGATCAAAGATGATGTGTGTGATTGGGAGTTCGTGTGTCCTGATTGTGGCAGCGCTTACAACTTTCATTTTTACGCTGATACGAATGAGGTAGAGCTTGTCGATTCACACATGCCAACAGACAAAGGTTTTTACAAACGCACAATCAACTATGGTTGTCCTGTATTCTAAAAATAAAAGGTACTCCAACTAGGCCAACCGTGCTCCTCTTAATGGGGAGCACACAAATTATTGTAGTGTTTACGCGGGAGGAGACAAAAAAAGACGAAAGGAGTGCGGAACATGTCTCCAATAACAACGAGATTATCTGGTGTCTCATTTGGAGATGCTCAGAAAAACGTCAGAATGTTCGGCTGTGAAGACATCGGAACATACACTCTTGTGCGAGAGCCGGACAACCCCCACGACGCCAACCCCATCCGGGTTGAGGTGGGAGGATATTTCATGGGCTATGTTCACAAACGGATAGCACGATAATTGGCACCAGAGATGGATGATGGCAGGAGATTCCGTGCTGAATATCTATGCCGAAATGAGCCTCCCTATCATGACACTGTGGGACTAACCGTGAGAATTGTGGAAGTGCCTCGTGACATTACAGAGCGCCGAGTTTTATAGGTCGGCAAACAACGCCCCTTTTCACCTCTGGGGGCAAATGGCCGTGGAGCGGCTAACGCTACACGAAACAGAGGTGAGCATGATGGAAAAATCATTTCATGCAGAAAGGTTTTTAACCCAAAGCGAATTGGCAAAACGATGGAGGTTAACAGAAAGCAGCATCAAGAACTTGAGGGACCGGGGACATCTGTCCTATTTTCGGCTTCCCGGGTCGTCCCGTATATTGTATCCTGTTGAGACCATCGAGGAGCTCGAACGGCTCCACACTACATCAGCAAAGGAGGTTGATAGAAAGAGGCATCACACTGAAATCACGAGGAAACAGCCTGATATATCAGCCACACCGAGGAAGGAGTGGAGGATATAATCATGGCACGGAAAAACAAAAATCATCATATGTTTCACAAAAACGGCTGGTGGTACTTCCAGATGAAGGGCGTGAAAGTCTCGCTGCACACCACATCCGTGACGGAAGCGAGAAGGCTCAGGGATAAGCATTATCGAGATATGCTGGCCCATGGTCGTATACTGGATGAAGAGAGAAGGGCGGTTCCCGTATTCGGTGAGCTTGCTGTGAAGTGGTTCAAGCTGAACAAGAACAAGCTTAGGAAATCCACTATTGGGGACTACAGAAACAGCATGAACAATTTTCTCCTGCCGAAGTTTGGAAACGTCCCAATCGACCGGATAGAGTATCTTGATATTGAAACCTTCAAGAGCGATTTGAAGCGCAAGAACAAAAGGATTATCAATATCCTGGTTCCCATGAGAAATGTGTTCAAGCTCGCTCTTAAAGCAGGGTTCATTGAAAAAAACCCCATGGACCTGCTTGACCCCATAAAGCCCGAGAAGCCGGAGATAAACCCCTTTTCATTCGAAGAAGTGATGGCAATCATAGAAAACGTAGATCCGCATTACAGGAACTTTTTCACGGTGGCCTTCTTTACCGGTATGCGTTTTGGCGAGATGGCGGCTCTTAAATGGAAAAACGTCGACTTTAAGATGGGTCTCATAAGGGTCAGAGAGGCACTGGTTCGAGGCGAGGAGGGGTTGCCCAAGACAGAGGGCAGCATCCGTGACGTCAAGATGCTTCCCATGGTCTTGGAGGCCATGAGGGACCAGCGTAATGCAACCCTTGTTAAGTCACCGTATGTGTTTCTCAATCGCTATGGTCGAACGTTAAAGCCATGTCCCTTACGTAAACACGCCTGGATGGATGTTTTGGAAAAGCTCGGGCTGAAATACAGGACGATGATGCACACCCGCCACACCTTCATTACCATGATGCTCGATAGTGGTGAGCACATCGGCTGGGTGGCACGCCAGGTGGGGCATACCTCGGCCAAGATGATATTCGAACGGTACTATTCGTACATCGAAAATTATCAGACCGATGACGGCCAGAAGTTCATGGACAGGGTCTACAACGCTAGGCTGAAGGCGGGAAGAGGTGAAAAAGTTACCCCTTTTCTACCGTACTTGAAAAACGGTGAAGAAGACATGTTTTCTAAGTGGCAGGAATTATTTAAGAAAACAGGTTAGAAACTGGTCGGGACGACTGGATTTGAACCAGCGACCCCAGCGTCCCGAACGCTGTGCTCTACCAGGCTGAGCCACGTCCCGACCTCTTACGCACTTTTTAAGCCATTTCCTTCAAGTTGTCAATTATTAGACCTACAACCCTAATCGAGTCAAAAGTCGATCAGAGTGGCTCGTGGTTTGTTGCATGTCGCCTGTTGCAGGCCAACTCTCTGAACGTAGATTTCGCTGCGAATAGAAAAATGAATAATTTCCTCATTCCTTACTTCACCACGAACAACGTACCACGGACGACAAACAATTGAGCCCTTATCGCTCAATTAGGGTATAAGTAACCTCTCTCACACATCATGCTACGGTGTGTCAAAGGGATCTTTAAGCATGATGGTTTCATCCCGGCCCGGGCCCACAGAGATGATGTGAATCGGAGTTTCCACCAGCTCTTCCAATCGCCTGAGATAAGCTCTGGCATTTGCCGGCAGCCCGCCGTCATCTTTGACGGCCGTAATATCTTCACTCCATCCAGGGAGGTCCTCGTAAATGGGCTGACACGCTTCAAGCACCCCGGAACCTGAAGGAAACTCCGGAAGTCTATCTCCCTGGTATTCATAGGCTGTACAGATCTTTAGCGTCTTGAGGCCGCTGAGCACGTCCAGCTTGGTGATGGCAATGCCTGTCAGGCTATTAAGACGTGCGGCATTTCGGACCACCACCGCATCGAGCCATCCACACCGCCTGCGCCTTCCCGTGGTTGCGCCAAACTCAGCCCCTCTTTCTTGAAGCCTGTCGCCGATGTCGTCATGAAGTTCGGTGGGAAAGGGGCCTCTTCCCACCCGGGTTGTATAAGCCTTCACCATGCCGATGACACTGTGGATCTGCGTGGGGCCGATCCCGGCACCGCAGCATGCATTTCCCGCCACGGTGTTAGAAGAGGTCACAAATGGATAGGTGCCGTGGTCTATGTCAAGATGGGTGCCCTGGGCCCCTTCAAACAGAACGTGATCGCCAGCCTTCACAGCCTGCCTCAAGGCCAACGAAACATTGGTTACATGGGACCGAAGGGTCTCTGCATAGGGCAAGTATTCCTCGAAAATGGATTCCTGATCCACCGTGTCGTACTTGAGGAAATCCCTTAAGTAAAAATTCTTCTCAGGTACAATAAGAGACAGCTTTTCCTCAAAGGTCTTTCGATCAATAAGATCGCAAAAACGGATGCCGCGCCGTGTTACCTTGTCTTCGTAACAAGGCCCGATGCCTCGACCGGTGGTGCCGAGTTTCTTGTCCCCTTTGAGCTTTTCCCTGCCATGATCGACAAGTTTATGATACGGCATGATTAAGTGGGCATTTTCGCTGACCAAGAGGTTGTGAGGTCCCACTGAAATACCCCGCTCACGTAGATCCGTGATTTCCTGGATCAGCACGCGTGGATCCACCACGACCCCGTTTCCAATCATGCAGAGCTTATCCGGGTGGAGTATGCCAGAGGGGATCAGGTGGCTGATGAAAGTTTCTCCATGGACGACCATCGTGTGGCCGGCATTGTTTCCGCCCTGAAACCGAGCGACGACATGGGCCTTTTCTGCCAGGACGTCTACAACCTTTCCTTTACCTTCATCTCCCCACTGGGTGCCTATGACGATGACATTAGACATGATAGCTCCTTTTCACAATTCAGGGGTCAGGAGAGCCTCGGCACTCGGACCTAATGGATAGCCGTGGCAGCAACAAAGCCCAGGATTCAGTACCAAAGGGCCTTCTGCTTGTCAATGTTCATGGCTATCCGGCTCGCTTTGCTTTAAAGAATGTCTGGATCAATTCTCGGCATTCTTTTTCAAGGACGCCCCCTTCGACATCAATGACATGATTGAGACGCGGGTCGGCCGAAAGGTTGAAACAGGAGCCCGCAGCCCCCCATTTCGGATCCTTGGCCCCGTAAATGATCTTGGAAACCCTTGCATGCAGGAGGGCCCCCATGCACATGATGCAGGGCTCAATAGTCACATAAAGGGTGGTATTTAAGAGGCGAAAATTGCCAAGGGCTTCAGCGGCTGACCGTATGGCCAAGATCTCCGCGTGAGCCGTGGGGTCACACTGTGTGATGGTTTGGTTGTGGGTCTTGACGAGCACGGTGCCGTCTGCTGCCACCAGTACGGCACCTATGGGGACTTCGTCTTCATCGGCCGCCTGCCGGGCTTCGGCCAGGGCGAAACGCATGAAATCTTCATCGGTCACTTCCGCAAGCTTCGCCTCACCGTTAACTTATTCCAATTCACTGATTACGACCTTTGCCCAACGCCTCCTGCCCATTGCCCTTTGCCCCAGGCTCTCACCCTGCTGGAAGCCTCCTTGACAGAATAGGCCAAAAACACTATAAAATTGATTTTACGCGCCCATAGCTCAGTGGATAGAGCGCCGGACTACGAATCCGTAGGCCGCCCGTTCAAATCGGGCTGGGCGCACCAGTAAAATCAAGGACTTAACCGGTATGGTTTGGTCCTTTTTCTTTTGAAAGTGCCATTTTTGCCCAAATTTTGCCCAAAACCATTTTGCT
>Ga0180433_10006022_pt1 | contig 16096 bp, 19 predicted proteins | sample SS_ome_8_FD_132980 | JGI IMG/M metagenome (GOLD analysis project Ga0180433, IMG submission 132980) | Hypersaline lake sediment archaeal communities from the Salton Sea, California, USA - SS_1_D_1 metaG | ecosystem: Environmental > Aquatic > Non-marine Saline and Alkaline > Hypersaline >... | reverse complement strand
CAGTTCTACTTGTTGTTTCTCCACGAATATATTCGCCAACACCTATAAAATCTCTTATTTTTGTAAAAATTGAACTTTTACCAGTTCCAGAATCGCCAATGATACAAATATGAAAAAGCCCAATAATATCTTCATCATTAAAATTTACCCACAATGGAGAAAGATAAGATAATAAAACAAGCATTAAAATATCTTCTCTTTTATATATCTTAGTCACATGATCACTCAAATCTTTAAGTATCTCATCGGTTGAATACTTTCTTAATGTATCAAGGTCTTTCATCGTTTTTTCATTCACTGTAAATGCTTCCCACTCATCTGCAATCGGCTCAAGTGTATCTGCTGCAAAAATAGAATCTTGTCCTTTTGGATGCCTGCTAACATATCCATGCGCTATATAAGACTTAATATTAACATCTACTTCACCAGTATAATACATCTTCTTGTCTTTTGAACCGGAAGATGTTTCATCAACAGTGTTCTCGTCAACAAAAATAGAAGATGAACTTCTTCCTTTTATAAAATACTCACGAATATTTTCAGTCTCATTTACATCTATAATAATTCCTCTTTCATTAAAAATGCAAACTTTGCGCTTTAGCATTTTTTCTATCATTCCATCTGAACAAGAACAAGCGCCATGATATTCACGATCTTTAATTGTCAAAGAAGTTCCACTTAAACATTTCGCAGCATTTTCACAATCATTTATTTTTTTACATGTCCCAGGTCTTAATCTTACAAATTTTGGAACCCGATAACTTCTAAATGATATTCCAGATACAGTAAATTCTATTTTTATTCTTTTTCCTTCATAATTAATACGGTCAAGGTCTTCAATGTCTTCAACTTCAATAGATTTAATTTCTTTTAATTGAAGTTCTTTTTGCCTTTCACGTAATTCTAAAGGCTCATAATATGGTGTATCGTCAACAAGTTTTATAAAATCTTCTTCTGTTGGTATTTCACCAGTTGGCCTTGGTTTTAAAAAATAATCACCGATATCATTATCGTCACTATCTCCACGAACATACAGTCTTACATCTTTAATTGTTTTTGCTATACCACAAAGAGCCTCACATATCTTTTCTGCGCCATTTCTTCCTGCCGTATCAAGGTCATAAACGACTACAATATCTCTATCCTTAAGTATATTAAAATGCTCTTTTTTTGGAAGCGTATGACATCCAGCGGTTACTGTTATAGACAAAAACCCTTTTTGTCTTAAAAGTAAAGCGTCCCACTCTCCTTCGCAAATAAATACTTCCACGCCAGGGGTTTTTGCTACATCATCAATTCCATAAGTCCTACTCTCACCATAGCTCCAATTTTTGCTAGGCTTTCTTGCTCTTTTATCACCCCTAACCTTTAAATCTTCATATCTTTTTTGATGCTCCTTAAACATTTCTTCACTTTTAGGGACATAATGAGACATCATTTTATTTTTAGGTTTAATATTTTGACCAAATGAATATATTCGAACATTAACAAGGTTTCCATTTTCATAAACAGGTATCGTAAACCTTCTTTTTGCTGTGTCATAACCGATTTTATATTTTATACGCGTTTCTTCTAATATGCCTTTTTTTTCAAATAACATCTTTCTTAATTGAAAATCACCATTTAATGTCTTATGACAAGATTCAACATATTCAGGGTCTATCTCTGGCCTTTCAGAATTTTTACTTTCAAGCTTTACGCCATACATTCTTGCGATATTTACTAATGCCTCAAACTTTGATGTGCTATGACGCTTTTCGTAAAAAGTAAATACATCACCACTGGCATTGCAACCAAAGCAATTATATTCACCATTTTCTAAATTGATTGAAAGAGATTTGTTTTTATCTTCGTGAAAGCAACAAAGAACAGAATGGTTAGCGTTAGACGATCTGCTAGAATCGCTCAAATCGAAATATTTGGAATAAAAATCCACATAATCGATCTTATTTTTTACTCTGTCAAAATCATTAATCGACATTGTTTATATCGCTTAGCAGCATTTCTAATCTGTTATAACGAACAATCGGTTTATAATTCTCCACAGCTATTTTCACAGCTTTTTTAGACCCTATAATTACAACCTTCTTTTTCCCTCTTGTGATTGCCGTATATAACAAATTACGCTGAAGCATAATATAATTTGTCGTATGAATTGGAATTACTACAAATGGGAACTCTGAACCCTGTGATTTATGAATAGTTATAGCATATGAAAACTGTAACTGCTTATATAAGCTCATTGGATATTCATGTATAAAATCATAACCAAAATCTATATGATATACTTTTTTCTGGTTATCTTTTTTTATAATCACGCCAGTATCACCATTGTAGACATGAAGATCATAATCATTGACTATTTGAATAACCCTATCATTTACATCAAATTTTTTAGGGTCTGCTTTTGGATTCAAAAGTTTTCTCATCGTTTCATTTAAAGCTTTAGTTCCTATATCGCCAGTTTTTTGAGGACACAATATCTGAACTTCGCTAATTGGATCAAATCCATATTCTGTTTGAGCCTTTTTAACAATCATTGGAATAGTTTCAGCTATATTTTTTTTATCATCCATTTCAAGAAAGAAAAAGTCATTTCCAACTTCATTGTCATATTCAATTTGAATGCCCTTATTCACTTTAAAAGCATTAACAATAATTGGTGAGCCTTCTGCTTGACGCTGAATAGTTCTCAACCTATTCACTTTTGTTAATGGGCATTCAATAATAGAGTGCATAACTTTTCCAGGGCCAACAGATGGCAATTGGTCTATATCGCCAATAATTATAATCCTTTTAGCGTTCAAACTGGCTTCAAATAAATGAAATGCTAATTCCGTATCTACCATTGAAAATTCATCAATAATAATAACATCATGTAATAATGGATTGGCACAACTTTTCATAAAGCCAACTCCCATTTGATATTCAAGGAGCCTATGAATCGTTATACAATCATATCTTTTATCTTTAATGCTTTCTGACATTTTCCTAGCGGCTTTTCCGGTTGGCGCTGCCAATGCGACAGATAAACCCCATTGATCAAAACATTTTAATATTTGCTTCAAGCACCATGTTTTACCCGATCCAGGTGGGCCTGTTATTACTGACACAGGAGATAATAAAGAATTTCGAACAGCATCAATCTGATCTCCACGACAAGGGCTAAGAATATCTTTTGGGACTTCAGTGTAATTAAGCTCATCTTTTTTTGATAGAATTTCTTTCAATCTTTTAGAAATTCCATTTTCAAATTCATAAAGCCTATTGCTACAAACAAGATTATCTTGAATTTTTATCAGCCTGTTTTCTTCAGCCTCTTTAAGCAACGGTTGAACTAATTCCTGATAGCCTTCAAGATGTTTTCCTGTGAATTTACAAAATTCATCTATAGGCTGACACGTATGCCCAATATTTGGCAATGCCTTATTTGCTACAAAATTAACACATGCTAAAATTCTATATTTTGAATCTGGCTTAACAAACCCAGACCTTAACGCCATTTCATCAACACGCATAAAGCCAAACCCATCAAGATAAGTAATTAAACGATACGGGTTCTCTTCAAACACTTTAATAGCATTGTCTCCAAGTTCATCGTAAAGCCGATCAACTTGATATCGTGTAAGGCCTAATTTTGTTAATTTTAATTTTACACCAGATTCTTCGCTAATAAATTCTAATTGAGACTTGATTGATTCTGCTAAATTTTCACTAACACCATTAATAGTCATTAATTTTTCATGATCATTTTTTATTATATCAAATGTATCAGTTCCAAATTTGTGAACTATTTTTAACGCTTTATTATGCCCTACTCCTTTTATTCTGTGCGTGAGATATGTTATTATGCCGTTTTCATCTCGCGGCATTATTTCATCATAATCCGCTGCAATAAATTGAGGTCCATATCTTTCATGCGTTTCGAACCTGCCTTTAAAGCTATACAAAGTGCCTTCCTGTAAATCAGAAAAGCACCCTGTAATAGTTACTTTGCCATCAGGTGTTCTTGTTGTAAGTATCTGCCAATTAGAGTCAGGCTTCTTGAACCGAACTCTTTCAAGAGTGGCTTCTAATATAAGTTCTTTGTTTTTAGACATATTAGAACTTTACATCTTGTTCAACTGTAGATTGATTTTCAGAGTCTTCAGCGTGAACTTCTTCTGTCATTTTGCTAAAATGTTCTTCAAATTTTGTTATCATTTCTTTTGCGAAAGCGCCTTCTTCTTTTGTTAAGCCTCTTTCTATATCAAAATCAACCCTTGCGAATCTGTTTCCGCCCTTTGTATCATCTCTTAATTGAAGCTTAAGCATAAAATATTGAATTAATAATGGCTTTCCGCTTTTTGTTTTTGTAGCATTACATTTTTTAATTAATTTTTTCCAAGAAGAAAGGGATGTTGGTGGAATCCAAAAATTAAAAATAAAATTCTTTTCATCTTGATCAGGAAATTTATACTTCATTGCAATAAGCATTCGAACCCTTGGCTGACAATCAGTTCCAAATCTATTTAAAGGGCAACCTTCACATGTTCGTTTCTTATCGTTATAACTTTCTTCAATAATTGAAGAAACAATCCCATCCACAGCGGCACAACTAGGCATATTTTGACCAGGATCAGCAAAATAACTTCTTGTTCTTCTATGTAATAAAACATGAAGACTTATACAGTCTACAGGCTCATCTCTTGTTCCCAATCTAATAATGCTAGAACCAGGAACAATTGACTCCTGAAGCTTAATATAAAAACCATGCTTACCTTCTTTTCCATCATGTTCCACTTTAAGAAATGGCTCAGCTAATACTCCTTCAGTTTGATTTGCAACTTCTTTTTCAACATCAAGACCTATTTCAGAACCAATTTCCTCAATAGAGTCAAGAGCATCTTCATTTAATACAACTAATTCTTTTTCTTCTGACATACCAGCCTCCTTTTACAGTTCCATTGTTTCTGCTACTTCTTGCGCGGCCTTAATAACATCATCTTCAATATGTTTACCAGAAAATGTTGTGCATGTTTCTGCTACATTACAAAACGAATCACAAACATAAATATTAGGAATATAAACCCCTAGTTTAATTCCATTATATATTGATGTTATTATTTTTTTAAATCTTGAAAATGAATCAACAAGCTCTTTCTCGCTATTAAAAACAGTGATAATAGGATCACCTTTAAGATCACCGGGCTTAAATTTTTGCTTAGTTTTTGGATTTGTATAATTTCTTTTATGTCTTTGAAGTTTTCTCGTATGATAAATAAATCCTTTTTCTGGATAAATACCAAGACATCTTGAATTGTTATTAATTAAAATCGTTCCGCATTGAATCCCAACAGAATAAAGCCTTAATTGAAGTGAATTTATTAATCCATAATATCCTGGAATCATTATTCCAGTTTTTGCATCAACGCAATATATAGAAAAATCTTTCTCATTTTTGCAAGCTTCAAATTCATCCCATGTAAATCTATTTCCATATTTCTTTATTGTATGCGGAGCTAATCTAATTTGATCAATTGTTCCTTCAAACCAAATTCCTTCAATTTTCATTTTAACATCAACTTCACACATAACAACATCATCTATAGTTAAAATTAAATCTTCATTATTACAATTACAATAAGCATCAAGCATCTCAAATCCATCATCGCAAGCTTTCTTAATAGCTTTTTTCGGATCATTTTGCACTTGCTTTATTGGAGCTTTAGAGGGATCAGTTAATCTTCTTTCGAGTTCCCCATCAAAAACTTGCCTAGCTCTTTCATATTTTTCTTCTTGAGTTTTGTCATTTTTATAAGCAACTATTCCGTTTACAACATGGTCAATTGGGGAATTTGGAGACAAATACCATTTGCAATGATAACTCTCTATTCCCTGATGATCAACGGTCCCAATTTCCGTATTAAGCCTTCTGATTTCTTCTGGAAATCCATTAATATATTTTAAATCAAATTGCATTCCACAAAGCCCAAAAGTTGAAAAATGACTTTGATGACAAGGATTATCAAAAGAGCCAAAATCTTGTCCAACATAATATTTTAATTCTTTATCGTCACTTGCCATAAATTTTTCCCCTTTCAATTGCCATTTTTACCAAACTTCTTGTTTTAGATAATTTCTCAAACAAACCGCCTCTAACTCTATTCATGCCCATTTTTTCTTGAAATTCAACAAGAGTCATCCTGTTTTCCGATGTTAAAAATTCAATAATAACTCTTAATGCCATTGCTAAAGCATGATGTTTTGTTTCATTTATCCATCCAGGTTTTGCTTGACCAATAAAAGCATATGGCGCTGCATGAGTTAAAATTTGTAATAATAAATTTTGAATACCAATTTGATCATGTGTTTTAACTATACCTTTATTAGCATAAATTAATTTACCTGTTTTTCCCATAGATAAATAAAACAAATCTGTATTTTTTATTTCAACATTATTATTACTACTAAGAACCATAATTATTTCAGTAGGCCATCTAGTGTCAAAATCTAAAAGATTTAAAATTCTTTTATTAAAATCATTCCTGTTTTCTATGTAAACTGAAACCGTCACAGGTTTATCGTCTAATAATTTAATTGATAAACTATTAACATTTGGATTGTAAAGCCCAACAAGATCAGGATAAAAAAATTCTTTATCTGAATTATGTATTGGATACCCTGGAATGCATGTGATTCCCCATTCAAACAATTGAGAAATAGAAATTCTTTTCAAAAAACCGATATCAGAAAAAAAATCATCCATTGAATGTTTCCAAAAAATAAATAACAACTTTTATGATATCGGAAACCCCTCTCCGAATAATATAATTAAGTCGGGAGATAAAGCTACTACGAGAAAGGGGCTAACCGAAAACTCGTAAAACCCTATCTCCCTAAATTCTATATATCAATTAAATTTGCAAAATGTAATTTGCGATTTGTTTTATACAATGGAGCATTGCATTTTTTTATCCAAATCACAATATAAGAATATTTCAAATTATCTTCATTTTGCTTAAGCCTGTTTATTGATGCAATCATATTGCCTGGGGCAATTTTTTTCTCACAATATCTATTGTATATTTCTCTCCATTCTTTTCTTCTATTAACTCCATCAGAAAAAGTCAAATCTGCAACTTGAAAAATTTTCTCATTATAACAAACAAAATTCATTCTTGATTCAAGAATTTTTATTTCAGCATCAGTAAAAGAATAAAATTTATAAATTTCCTGAAGAGTAAGAGGGCCATTTTCATTCATCATTCTTAAATCATTTTTTGATATTGTGTCATAAACAAGAAAACATACATGATAAATTAATTTAAAAAAAGAAAGAAATCTTTTTCTCGCAGATTGAAAATGAAAAGAAAAATTTATTTTATCAAATTTATTCGCTGCACAATCTATTAAAGAATCTTTTTCAGACATCTTAATCGCTTGGTTTATCAACCTTCCCATCTTTAGCCCCTTTATTAGTTTCTTCAATATCTTCCTGCGTTATTTTAAAATCTTCAGGTTTACACATAAGATCATCTTTTCGAACCTTAAAATAATCACTTATTTTCGCAAGCTGATTCAATGATGGTTTATGACGACCAGATTTCCATCCATAAACAGATTGAACTGATACCTGAAGATCAATCGATATTTTATCAAGCGGTTTAGGATGCGATTCAATTAACATCCTAAATCCTCTCCAATTAAAATAATACATTTTTCCCTCTTTTATATTACTATTATCTATATATATATTTTAATTTTAAAAAATTGCATTGTCAAGATAAATTTTAATTTTAAAAAATAATTATAAGCTCTTGTGCAATAACAAGTTATAGCGGATTAATTATATCAGACACAAAATCATAAGAATTATTTTCCGGAGAACCAGCTTCAGCAGCTCTCGCACTAGACCTTGCAGCCTTTTCGCTTTTATGACAACTTTTCTTTTGCTCTCTACCGTCCGGTAGTATTTTAACGACAATATGAGTTCCTTTATCGCCATCAGCGTCTACTCAGGCACGTTTCCTTACCCTAAATGGCATATCAATCCTCCAGTATTACAATAGGTTTTAAATCAGGTTCATTAAAATTATCAGGCTTTACCCATTTCCCATCTGGCCTCATCCCATTATATCCAAGCGGAAATTTGCTCATATTACTTCTGTGAATTTCACTAAAAATTTCAGAATCATTCAATAATCCAAATGTAAGATATGTTCCAAGAACAACAACTTCAGAATCAGCCAATCCATCAGCAACCTCAATTATATTACAATCTTTATCAGCTTCAAATTCAAGATCACTCATTTTTAAATCTGTAATACTTTTCTCTTCTTTTGGATAAATAGAAACGCCCATCGCTTTAATAGCTTCAATAGCTTCTTCATAAATTAAAGCTGCGCGAAGCTCTCTTACATCTTTATGCGGAATAATTGGTTTATCAGGAATGTGTTGCAAATATTTCTTTTCCTGAAGCGATCTATCTTGAATAACACTCATAAACTCTTGAACTTTTTGAGATTTTTCCGATTGCATTACTTTGGCCCCCCAACAGGGATTCCATTTTTTGCGCAATTCTGTAAAAATTCTTTAACATCAAGAGGAAAATCAGATCGATAAATTATCCAATTTAAATAATCCCTATCTGTTTCAACAACATACTTAAGCGTTTTTCCGTTATGCTTTCCAAAACAAACTTCAACTTCGCCAAATCCATTCCATTGAAAATGATAAGTTCCAGCAACATATAATTCAGAAACGCAAGCTTTAATCATTGATTCAATATCACAATCAATATTAAAAGCTTCTAACATTTTAAATAAAACTCTTTCATTCCCAAACAAATCCATTTTAGCGTCATGCTCACCCTCAAGTGGTTCATGGCAAAATCTTTTATGCGCATCTCCAAGCTTTCTACTTTCTTGAGCATTCCAAATATCAAGAGTATCTATAGCTCTAAAATCTTCTATGGATAAATTCTTGTGTGGCATTACACGATTTATTTGGTTTACTAAAACAGGAATGTCAAATGTTTCGACATTATGACCACAAATAACATTTGTGTCATTAAAAAACGATAAAATCTCTTCGGAAATTTCAGAAAAACATGGAGCATCTTTTATAGCGTCTTGATCAATGCCATGAACGCGAAACGATTGTTCTGGTATGGGTGCTTCCGGATTAATTAATGAGTAAAATTCTTTTAAACATTCTTTAGATGGAATAGCTATCTTTTTCATAGCTATTTGAACTGGCCTACATTTATTTACATCTGTTCCTGTAGTTTCAAAATCCAACATCACTATAGAATCTGTCATAAAAAGCCCCTTTACTGTAAATTAATCTTCTATGTTTTCATTACTTAAATCTTTTGTCTCTAATGCGTCATCAATGGAAACTTCTTCCTTTCTATATCCAGTAATTTCTATTGCCTGATCAAGCGTAGGCGCAGGACAAAGAAATTTTATTTTTGGATGATCTACTGAAAGCCTTTTCCCTCCAACATAAACTTCTTTAAAGCCAGGTATAGGTTCATAAACTTCGCCCATTGTTTTTTGTTTTCCAGCTTGAAGATACCACCATCCTATTTTTATATCATTCATTTTGTTCTCCTGAATATATAAAAATAGGGGTCAGAAAATTCTGACCCCTAATAATTAAAATTTTTATAGATTGTCTATTGCTGCAATAGCTATTTTCATCGCAGCAAAATCAGCAGCGCCATCAATTGCATCCAAAATTTCATTTATTTTAGTTGCAACTGCTGCAAGCGGAGCAACATCATCAGAACGAAAACTGAACAATCTAATAATAGGAGTTGTTGCTGTATCAGGAGTTGCTAAATTGACACGAATTAAAACCTGACTTGCAGTATGAACCTGGGCCGTAATTTCATCAGAGTCAATATCAACATCCAAATCCCAAGAACTTCCACTATCATAACTAAGATCAAATGTTACAGTCCCACCATTCAATATAATATCCGTATTAATTTTAAAACCCTGAATATTATCTACAACTTCCGCATCCTTCGGATCAAAAATAATAGACCCGACAGCGTCATAAACTATGCTTCCCGCACCAGCGGCGGTTATTTCTATGCTATCAATTTTACATAATCTATCATCATCATTAAGATAGCTGTAAGACCCAATTCCTATTGAAGTAAAAGCATCAGATAATTGAGTATAACCAGCATCGCCATCTGCAAACATGGTTAAATTAGCTTCACCTTCATAGGCAAGTAATTTATCAAGTCCTTCAGGTTGAATCCAAAGCTTAAATGTATTACCAACAACTTCAAATTCAAAATCAGTATAATTATAAGTGTTTCCAGCTACATGTCCCGGATGCGTAAAGTCAATGTTTCCACTAGTCCAAGAATAAGGATTATTATGCACTCCAGGTGGCCCATTAAACCCAAAATATCTAACAGGATTATCAAATATACCAATTCCTAATGAAAAACCACACATATCTTTGCTTGACGTTTCCCCTAATGGATTAAGCTTCACTTCAAGCATTCTCATCTTACTATGCGAAGGAATGCCATCTCCAAGAGTTTCATAATACATACGAAATGCGCATTTTTTATCACCAGCAGCAAATTTCTGCGCTGCTGAACAAACCCTCCAAGGAGTATTATCAACAATATTTTCAATTTTACCATCTACTATTTCTGCATTTACAATTTGCCCATCCCATTTTGCAGCATCTACGTCTGGGCCATCAAATGTGTCTTCAAATAACGCAGAAGATAATGTGCCATTCAAGCCAAAAGCCCTTGCGCCTTCAGCCGGAAAAGGAGTATAATCTCCACTTGAAATATCAGCAAGGTCATTAGGATAAATCTTGCTCGAAGGCACTGCATTGCTAAGATCAATAATCGCTTGAACATTATCTTCTATTTGAGCTAAAGCATCTGTTTTTTCCTGAACAGTCCAAATTCCACCAGCAGGATGATTATTAAGATGCTCCAAAAGATCAGTTTCTAATGTAGCAATTGCTGAATCAAGAATATTGAAATTATTAAAAACTGTAATTGAAAGATCGACAACATCGGTTTGCAAAGAAGATAAATCGGAACCAAGATTTCCAGTAATAATCTGCAAAGCAGCAATATCAGCAGCCAATGCAGCATCAGCAGCAAGAATCAAAACAAGTTGTGCTTCAATAAAATCTAAGCGCGTGACATTATTGTAAATAATTGACCCAATTTCACCAGTTGGAGATAAAGAATCTTGAATTGCTAAAATATTATTTCCATGCTCAGCAAGTATCGCATTCATCGCAGCAATATCTGAAAAAACACCTGTCATTTGATCCTGCAAAATCGTGATCATGTCTTGAGCAGCTTGAACAGAAGAATTTAAAGCGTTGATGTTAGTGTTGTAATCAATAACATGTGAATTAAAATTAAGAATATGTTCATTGAGATCATCTTGCAACTGAGCAATATCAGCAGAGTTTGCATCAACCTGATCTTTAATCTCCTTAATGAGCTTAAAATGATTACAACTAAGCTCAAGAAATTTACGACATTCAATGATATCAGCAGCAGTAATTTGATCTGCATTAGCATTAACCCTAAGTTTCGCCAGCGGAATTTCACCTTCATTAATATCAGCAGCAGGAACACCAGCTTCAGGGTCAACCCCGGCAATTCCTTCTTTAACCGCAATTGTAATCTTTTCACGCCGATCATCTGAAGAAACTTCATCGTCACCATCTTCATTTTTTAATTTATACATTCTGGCAATAACTAAATCATGACGTGGTAAAGTCGGATGCGCATCTGAAACAGGAACAGAAAGCTTTAAATAAGAATCTGTTAATTTACGATTACCAATCATCATTCCTTTGCTAACGCCAGCAATATCTTTAACTCGAATAGCCATTGCGGGAGAAGCTAAAGGCTCAACAGTTCCGTTAAATTCAGTTACATCATTTCCATAAAAATCTTCAGGAAACAATCCATTACAAACGGCATAATAGTTGATCAATTTTTGAAATTTTTGTTTCGGAAAAATTCCAATAGCGGAACCTGAACCGCATTGACATACCCTTCCACTCATAATTTACCCCTCTCATTATTTTTTATTAAAATAAAACAATAAATGATCTTTATTCTGCTTCGATTTGAATTTCAGAACTTACATTTATGTTCGCAGGGCCATTTTCTAATCCAAGCACATGTTCGCCAACAGTATTACAAGTAACGTTAATAATTGCTTCACCATTAACCATTTTAATTGGATTGCTTTCCTCGATAGAAACATCACCAGATATAACTGCAACATCAACTTCACTGTCATCATATTCAATTACAGCGCCATTACCGCTTAAAGATTGAATTTTCAATTCTTTTGGAGTTGATACAACAGCATTTTCAAGGTCTTTCTCATAAGCAATTTGCGCTACAAACTTTTTAATCTGTGCTTTCATTTTTGCTACATTTGTTGATTCACCACCAGCATCATAATATGATTGTGGCAAATCAGGAGCTACAGTAATAAATCCTTCTGTAAGCTCATCAATGTCATTAGCTATCAATTTGTCAGGATCATAAATCTTTGTCTCTCCAGGCATAAGCGTTTCTTGATCTTGGCCACCACCTAATGTGCGACGAATATTGGTAGCGTTACGAAACCTATAATCTACCATAACTTAACCCCTCCTTAAAATAGTAAATTTTTTAAATAAACAAACAGGTATTCTACTTTATAATTTATGCAAATCAAGACTATACAAAAAATTTTAAATATTTAAATGTATCTAATATTTTCTATTCTAAATCCAATTTTACCATTCTTATCTTTCATTATGTGTTTTTATTTGGCAATAATCCTCTGTCATTTTTTATCGCTATTTTTATGCCTGCGCTTCTATAACATGCAATATAAAATCTTAACCTTTGTGATAGCTCTAAAAGATAAGGATTTGTATAGCAAATATTACCAGTATTAATATCCGGAATAGCAAATGGTTTAACCTGCCATTTGATCCATTTTTCCTCAAGCATTCCTTCTGGACCAGCTTTCTTCATTCTGTCAATTATTTTATCTGCATTATGTGATAATCCTCCATCGAAATAATAGTCTTTATCATACCAGCAGAAATCAGACCCATAAAGCTCTATGTTTCTAAATCCCATATAAACAGATATCATTAGAGCTGCCTGTGTAATAAATTGCAAATTTGGCAACTCTAATAATTTCTGTTTTTTTGAGCATAATTCAGCCCATTTTTTACGAATTATTTTTCCAATGCCATCACATGATCCAATATTATATACACATGTTAAATTATTTTGACATAATAGCGGAGAAAATGAAGAAGGATTTGCATGTGGAGTCGTTATTACAATCACATCCTGCGAAATATCGCCCCAAATTTCCCTTGCGTCTGCCGTTCTTTCAGTCCATACGATAAAATCAGGATCAATTATTCTGACAGCACGATTAACGGCCATAATTCGCCCTTGAACGCATTTTAATTCTTTTTCAGCACTTTGTATGGAAGGGCCAGGGCAAACAATCCTGAGCAAATCCTCGCCACAAGAAACCCCCTTAAGAGTTCTTGCAGACTCACATTTATGAAACAATGCTGAATTAGATTCAACATTATCTTCATACTCTTTTTTCTTGCTTGGACGATCCTGAACATACTCAACTTCCTGCCAAACCTTATCATTGCCCTGATTAAGCCACCAGACAGGATTCCACAGCCAAACATCTCTCGAATATGGCTTTTCTCCATTTGGACCAATAGGATAATTTAACCGAATTTTCACATAACTGGCATTCAATTTTCATTCCACATCAATAGATGACGATTCTTCTTTTGGCTCCGGGGATTCCAGCGGTTCTGGCAGCTTCTTACCTTCAAGCAGAAGTCTCACCTTTGTATAAGCTTGAAAAAGTATAAAAAAATCAATCGGCTTTAAGTCAACATATTCTTCATCACCAGATTTATCATTAATAATTTTACCAGGATAAAGAACGTCATTTTTTTCTTCATCAGTTTCAGCTTTTACAGACAAAGCATGAAGGGCGAATGGTTGAATTATAGAAACAAGCCCTTCAATTACCTTTTGCTGATCCCTTCTCAGGCGATCCAGGTAATCCACTTTCTTTCGCCACGACATTTGACTGAACTGAGTCATTGTTGGAAATTTTATTTGATTCACTTGAGCCTGTCGCTGCCTTTCCTGATGCGTTGTCAGTTTCGTTTTTTCCATCTTTTCCTTCATCCTTCTTTCCGCCCTGATCTGCTGCCTTGTTTTCTTTTGAATCTGATTTTCCTGCTGAACTTCCGGCTGACTTTCCTTCTGACTTTCCTGTTTCTGCATTCTTATCCCCTGCATTTTCTTTTTGCTTTCCCGTTGAATCATTAAGCTTTAATGACTCTTTAACTTCAGCGTCCACAACACGCTTTGCGCCTCTTGGTAATTGATGAGGCTTATTTTCACGCTTTGGTTTTTCAACATGAACAATTTCGCCAGAAAAATGATTCATAACATCATCAGCTATATCATTAGCAACTTTAACTACGCCAATAAGGCCATTGTCAATAAATAACTGAATGTCAGTGTGCGAATTGTTCTTAGAGCTAATTCTTGGATTCATTTCCATCTTTACCGTCCTTTAAGTTAATTTTCATAAGCTATTCCACAGTCCCAATCACTACAGCCTTTGTAGCCAGGACAACAATTATTATCGTCAACCCATACCCAATCATTATTTCTGCCATAATCATCTTTCCACTTAAGAACCGCTACTGTTTCATTGGTGCATTCATAATATATTTCAGGCGGTCCATATTCAAAACCATGCATCTCTTTATGGCGGCGTAAATGAATACAATTATGACAGCCATCATTAAACATCTTCATCCTCTTTTATAATTTCTTTAAAATGAGAGCAGCATCTATGATCCCAATCATATTTTTTTATAATCCAGTATTTTAAATCCTCAGAATCGTCTTGCTCTCTAAAAGCTAAATAATCACCAATAAAAAATTCTTCATCATTAAATATGCTTAAAAAATCATTAATAATATTTTTAATATGATCATTGATTTCAACAGCATAAGTCGTCATTGATTTGCAAAAATGTGTCGCATGATTAATCATAATCGCCATCCAATACTTCAGCAAGTTCTTTTTTTATAATATTATCTTCCATATAAATCTCTATAGCGCGTTGAACTACTGGATTATGAACAACGCAATTACCATAAGCCCAATCAAGATATTTTAAGCCTTTATCTGTAAGGCTAATTTCTTCAATAGTTTTGCCATTATATTTGCCAAAGTCTATGATTGTTTTTGCGGCTTCTCTAAAATTCATAATCAACATTTCCTTGATTTTGGAATCCATGTTTTTGACGTGTGCGGATATGGATCATCATGTCCTTTGCAAATAAAATAAAAAACCTTATTTGAAGTAACTTTTTTCTGCATAAATCTTCCACATGTTCCACAGTTTTCACGCCTCTTCTTTTTTTTGTATTCACTCTTTTTTTGCGCCATTTTCTTTCTCCTTATCTTGTAATTCATATTCAAGCTGCTTATTTAAATACCAAATTGCTTTCTGTAAATCTTCAACAGAATCAGCAATATCCTTTTTCCCCATCCTACAAAGATATTTGAGCGCATCACCAACACAATGGCATTTATCATGCCCCCAGGCGCGAATTACTTTTATCGCTTCATAAGTAGTATCGCCACCATAATGCAAAGGATGATTAACAGACTCTTTTTCTTTAACATTTTTCATAACATATTCATAAGCATCAAATTTCTTTTTCGCATCATATACACAAACATTGTCAATAGAGGAAATAGGCAGTCTATACCTTTTAAAAGGTTTAAAAATAACAAAAGAACAACCTTGGTGTTTATTTGCAAGTCTTTCAGCTTCCTTTCTAGCTGAATCAATATCATTATGATGCAAAAGCCTTTCATCTTCTTCTGAAATAATAATATAGCCAGGATAATGCGCTAAATTTCCATCCATTCTATTCCTCCGCATCAATTGGATTTACCTGCCAACCATTATGAATAGCCCAAGCTTGTTCACGTCTTAACATTTCTTCATTAAATATTTT
>Ga0180433_10006021_pt1 | contig 16104 bp, 16 predicted proteins | sample SS_ome_8_FD_132980 | JGI IMG/M metagenome (GOLD analysis project Ga0180433, IMG submission 132980) | Hypersaline lake sediment archaeal communities from the Salton Sea, California, USA - SS_1_D_1 metaG | ecosystem: Environmental > Aquatic > Non-marine Saline and Alkaline > Hypersaline >... | reverse complement strand
TTTTGAGATAGGCGGTTATCCTGGGGCAATGATCCACAAGGGTGATTTACTGCTTTGCCAAACGAATTACAGTCATGATTGGGCCATCGGATGGGCGGTAAAGCCTATTCATGATGGTTGGGTCATTAAAGAAATAGGTAGTAATAGGTTATGCAACGTCCAAAATGAGGGATTTGCAATAATCAGGGGACTCCGCTTTGTTGATAAATTAGAAATGGATGAGTGGGTTTTCCACAAGAAGGTGGCAAGAGCTTTTTGGGCTGGCGGTGAAGATCATTATCGATACGGCGGTATGGAATTCTCCAAGGATGGTAGAAGGAGGAAGGCCAGGATAAAGATAAGGGCCAAATTCAATGATTATTGTCCTGCAAATGAAAAGGCTGTCCCCATTGAATTTGATATGTATTGGACCAAGAAAACCAGCATCAAAAAGATCATTGAGGAATTAAAGGCAGCAGGGTATGGAACTGCTAAATTCAAACACGTTAAAAAGGAGGGTTAAATGAGTACGTTGAAAGGAATTGTGGTAGGATTGGGCGTTCTTATAGGCTTTATTGCCTTAATATTCGTCCTGGAATTGGTAGGATTGGGCTTTTTCAAATTCTTTGAACCCAAAAAGGAAAATATCCGAAGGGAGGTGTTCGAAAACACGCAGAGTTACGTCCATGGTAAGGTACAGGATCTTGCCAAACATTACGGAGAATACCAAAAGGCAGATGCCGATGGTAGGGAAACGATCCGGGGAATCATCGTGCTCCAGTTCGCTGAATTCGATGAAAAGAAGATCAAATCAGACAACCTCAGACGTTTCCTGGTAGACATGAGGGGATTCTAATCCATGAAACACAACACTCTATTAGTCCTAACTGTAGTAGCAGCCATATTTTCAGCGGTTTATCTTTCCGGATGTTATGACGACAGGAAGCAAAATACGGCTGACGCAAAACAGACACAACAGACCGAAAGGGCCATGGCCGAAGCTCAGAGACAGGTGGGTATGCCCAGCGTAAAGAACTTCCAGCAAAGAAAACTGATGAAGATGATCTACGAACTCTGCGACAGGGAAGATCTCATCTGTTATGCCTACATCAAATCAGACTACCAGGGCAAGCTTGTATTCATTGGAAAGTGTGTTGGATTCGGTATCCCATTCAGTGCCCAGTTCACCAACCCAATGAAAGTAATCGACCCTGATCATATACCCGGCCACCAATATATCCATTCAGAAGGAGTCCCGGTAGTCATTCCACAACCGGACCCCAATGGATTATTCATGCCAACATCCTCCTCAGCTACGTGGTTGATGATGATAGACCCCGAAACAAAGAAGCCCAGGCCAGTATATATTGAACCGGAAATCGTGGTTAGTCCGTTCCCACTCCAGCTAAACTGACAAACCCCCTAAATCCAAGCCCTATAAAGCCCTTTTTGGTAGCAAGTTACCAGAAGGGCTTTTTTTATTGTAGGCCAAGGACTTAAATCTATATTTCTATACCTAAGTAAATATATAAAATAATTTTAGTGAATTTAAGTATATATTTTAGCCAACTCCCTATTATAGAATAAGTTTATAACCTAATTATGATAGGGAAATGATAATGAAATCAACCAAGAAGGCCAACTACCTCACCCACCCGCAGTCAATCAAAGACATCAATCAGATCATAACCAAAGCGCACCGGAGCCGGGACTCTGAGATGAAGATTCATCTTTTGGAGATGGTGCGGGATACGATCAATCGTTTCCCTGGTATTGTGGGGCGCGGCCTCAAGACCGACCTCAACAAAGCAATCAAGGCATTGAATCCGAGATCCAAGGTGCCCATCGAAGAGTATGATGGAGCCATGCAGAAGATCCAGAAAGTCCTGAAGGGACGGATGGCCCGGCGCGTGGAGAAGGAAATGTCCGTGTGGCGTGTGGCCAAACGAGCAGCCCTCCTGAACCGGAAACGGGTCAAGAACGGCGGTGAGTTATTCGACCGGGTGATGTTGGCAATCAAGGAAGACTGTGGCGGCAAGACGCTCCAGGACTCCAAACTGGTACTCCGTCATGCGGATAATGCTGTAAGACACGCAATGACAATACGTTTGAGCAGTGATGAGGCCAATCCTTTGGACGAGATCATGGATGACATTGAAAAGAATACTCCGTATGGGGTATCGGATGACATGATCGACAAGGGCGAACACACGCGCTCCGCTATCCTCAACGGCCCGGACAGGCTGATGCGCCAGTACTTCATCAAACACGGGGACACCCCGGCGTGGCGCATGGCCGCTGCTGGCCTGGATGTCTTCCGGGATCTGACCCGGCAAATGTTCGGGTACTGGGGAAGCACCGATTACCTCAAGCGGAAGCTGGCCATGGTATCGAAATACATGGTGAATCCAGGCCGCACCGCATCTAATAGCCTTCCTTTCAATGAGTTAGCATCCAAATATGAATTCATTATCACGGCCACTCCGCAGCAAGAATGGGCGAAGAGGATGGTTATCTCCTTGCTCCGTAATGACTTGGACGATGCCAAGGAATGGAGAGGGCGGTTGCTGGGTTATTTGAATGATCGCCGGGCGAAGCGGGAGGGTCAGATCGCTATGATCCGCTGGGCCGATTATACGGAAGAGGAAGTCCAGTTGATGGTATCGTCCTTGGGTGAGCATTTGCGTGTGTTCCTGGCCACGAAAATGTACGAAGAGCAGCATTCTGATGAGATGACCCCGACTGCCGGGATTCTATACCAGGGCTACCGCTTATTCATGGAAATGGCCACAAGTCCTGGAACAATTCCAGGAGTTGAGATGCCGGAGTCGGTCACGGCTGGGGCACAGAAGATGCTGGCTGATCCTCAGTTTGCCAAGGCTGTCACCAATGGAGTGAAGCAGCAGTACAATATCGATCTGTCTGAGTCCAGCGCGGAAGTGGACCCGTATGGGCTTGAAGATATGAGTTTGACTCCTTTTGCCGGGGGTGAGCGGGATGAGATCGTGGAACAGGAATCAGTGGATGTGCCTTCAGCCGAAGATATTCAGCAAGCGTTTGAGGCCGGGCAGAAGTATGAAGGGTTGGAAGGCGTGGACGAAAGTGATGTGGTTGAACTGCCGCTGACGCAGGTGGCCCAACTTCTCAATGACGCTCCCATGATTGATGACACCTTTGGATATGAAGGCAAACAGTTCCTGGTTATTCATATTGATTACAATAAGAACACCGGGTTGATTCAAAGGACGGCGCAGAAGGTAGCCGACAAGTACCGGGAGTTCGAAGTCAGCCTGGATTCAGAACCTGTTGAGTATGATGACAGCCTGGAGGGTGGGCTTGCCGATAAGAAGGCTCCAGGCCAGTTCGATGAGGAACAGCTTCAGAAGGGTGTCGAAGTGGAGATGGAGCACACCGATGACCCGGAGATAGCCATGGAGATTGCCATGGACCATCTCTTAGAAGATAAAGATTATTATAAAAAGCTGCCCATTATGGAGGGAACCCCGTTGGGGGAATTTCAAAAGGTGGACAAGCCTGAAGATTTTAGTCCCCGGTACTCAAAGAAATCCAACTGAGAGAACATAATGTCATCCACCATACGTTTAGCAACTGAGAGCGACCAGTTAAAGATCCTCAGAGATAAGCTGGAGCAGAAGGGCATCGAAACCATAGGTGCTGTTCCTGCTGATTCTGCTTTGAGTTATTTTGCTAAGTATATGGACGGCACCAAGGAAATCTTGGGAGCGGTCAAGATCAATGAAGATCTTGGCGTGTACGAATGGTGGGTGAAGAAGAGGGCTGAAGTTGGTGGTGAACCTTATGCCCTGGTTGCGACTTACAAGTTCAATGAAGCAGATGGGCTGGTATGGTCCGTCCATCAGAACGTCACTATTAATGAACAAAAGGGTGACATTGAAAAACCGGAGGGGTTCACGCCCAGGTACAGCCAACTGTCATTAATAGAACGGCTTGAGGAAAGATTGAAACACCTGGGCCTTCAATATGGTTATAGGTTTACAAAGCGGTTTGAACCCAGTGTTCATTTCTATCTTAAAAATGATCAAACGGATTATGCAGTCACGGTCAACCTTGACCCGGCATCTTATACCATCAATCTTTATAGGGAATATCCTAACAATACGGTAGACCGCCGTGAGATTCCTGCTTTGGATCTTGACCCTGTATTTGAAGTGACAACTAAGGTCCATGAGCATCTGCAAAAGGATATGGTGGCTGAGGAAGGTGAGGAACAAAGCGCAAAGGATTTCGCTAAGTATATTAATGATAACTATCCGTGGTTGATAGCTATAGAGATTGATGACGGCAGGGAAGTTCTTGTTGAGGATACGGAGTCAACCTTGGACGCTCAGTATTATCATATCCTTAAAGTTTCTGCTCATTTTAATGAGAATGGTGACTTTGAAAGGTTATCAGGTAAGACGTATGATGGACAGACACGGCGTTGGACGCTCCCGGCCCGGTCGAACTATGATACGATTGCTAATCAGATCACCAAGATTTTCAAAGCGAACAAGCCTAAAGAAGATCCGGAGATCGGTAGGCCGGAAGGGTTTACGCCACGGTATTCAAAGCGTGAAGCGCAGGGTGTTATGGCACACATTGTTCGTCACTTCTCTAAGTGGCCTCAACTGTTATCCGTGGAGAGTGCTGATGACATGGTTGTGCTGAGGCCAACACCTGCGTATGAGGAATGGTTTGAAGAGGTTAAGAAGAATGATTGGTTTGCTGAAAGTACCCCGACTGACTTTGAAGTAATCATCATGTTTGATGAAGCCAGTAAGGATTTTTATTTTGGTGTACGCCGGGATGGTGATATGGATGTCCACGATAGTTCATATGGCCCTTTCCAGTTGAAGGAAATGCATGATGACATAGATAGTTACATCCTTCTTTCCAAAGCTATTACAGGTGAGGTTGGCAAAGATACTCCCCTTGTGGATAAGCCGGAAGGATTCACGCCCAGGTATAGCCGGAATCGGAAGGGGCAGATGGTTGTTCCGGTGGAGCTTGAAAGAGTTATCCAGCAGGATGTGAATCTTTTTAAGCCTGAATATAAAAGTGTGAATGGTAGAAGTGGTTCGTTTATTGTTCATTTGGATGAAGATGGGAATGGTAATCCCCGTATCATGGTGGCTCCCAGTGGACCGGATTGGTATAATGATAGGAAGCTTTATTCAGATCCATATACCGAAGAATTCATTGCTGATTTTCATGATGACGAGTGTGATAATACTGATTTCAATTATTATGGCCGAGTTTGTGGTGATCTGTGGCGTAGGAGGCGGGACATTAATGATCCGGAATATGATGAGTTAGATGAGCGGTTGGATACAGAATTGGAAGCGGCTGGACGTAGGCTGGACCAGGGTGTTTATGATATGGTTAAGATGTCATTACCTGGGATGCTCAATAAGGTAATGGAAGATTATAACTTGGATTCCCCAAGCAATGACAGGGTAGTGTATGTTAAAGCAGGTGAAGATTCTCTTGTCCCCCCATGGGATGCAGATGAACCGGAGATCGGTAGGCCGGAGGGATTTACGCCAAGGTACAGCCAGCAGGAGTTTGCGGAATACAGAGCACATACAGATTCAAAGAAACTTATTAAGTGGCTGCGTGAGAATTATCCGCAAGCCATAGTTACGAAATCTGCACCACATCCCCGCTATCCTTCTGAGTATATGATGTGGGTAGAGTTCCCCAAACAGATGGAATTATCCTTACATGCTTATGCAAACAGCGTCATGATGCCTGTTTTGTTTAATATGGTTTGGATGAAGGATGGGGAAGTAATGACCAATGCTGGCGGTATGACCCTGGAGAAGATCCAAGAGAATATAAATGATAGGTATTCTTTAAATGAAGTGGAGCGGCCCGAAGGATTCACGCCAAGGTACAGCGGTAAACGTGAAGCTGATGTTGAAAGTGATAGAGCTTATATTAAAAAGAAAATAGATTCAAACAAAGTTAGTGCCCTTTTTTCTCCTCATGGTCTTTCATTAATATTGGTTGAGAATGTTCCTCCAGGCGAAGATGAACCTGTTATTGGTGTTGTAAGGTTCGATGGCGGTAATTATCAATTCAAACCTTATGGTGAGGCTTTTAATACATATAATAATATTCCGGATCTCTTAAAAATGGTAGAACAGTACATTCGTTCTACCTTAGATGCAAATTATTCTATAATGGAAATAGAAGATGTGGACAGACCCGAAGGATTCACGCCCAGGTACAGCGGTAAAAGGAATGCCCAGTTCGACCAGGAATTCTTTTATGGTTTGGCTGATGAGATCCAGGGTATGTGGTTGGGTGATGCCCGTCTTTATGTAACGGTATTTCCCGATGAGGCCAAGATCAAGGTCTTCCGTGCGGCTGGAGAAAACAGGTATTTGGAAATATGGATGGAGCCGTGGCATGACACTGGTGAATATTCTTATGCCAATGTCCAGGAGTATGAGAATGACCAGCCTGATATGACAATTTATCAATATGATGATTATGTGATTGAACGTGTCCGGGACCATGTGAAGAGATTCTTTTCGAAGGATTTGTGGGCGCGTAAAACCCATCAGGCAGTCCTTGATAGTATCGGGGCGTTGGGTGTAGAGTGGGAAAGGATAGAGAATCCTCATTCTTATAGCTCATTTAATCCAAGTCTTCCATATGCGGTACATATCTATCACAAAAATTATAATGCTGAAGATCATGAGGTGGTGGGTTATCGGCTTGCGAATGAGGATGACGCAAATAAGATGCAGAAGTTTTTGATTGATCTTGTTCAGTCTGAGAAGATTAAGGACGCATCCCATTACGTCACCATATCCTGGAGCCAACCGCCTGAAGGCAATATGGAAGAAGTGGATAAGCCGGAGGATTTCACGCCCAGGTATGGACAGAATAATGTGACACAGACTGAACTGTTAAGTTTAAGGGAATGGCTGCGGGTCGAATACCCTAATATAAAAACTTCTGATTTCTATCAGAGGGGAGCAAATGAGTATTTGTTTTATATTTACCCCCGTGATCATGTTAAAATAGAAATATCATCCTATAAATCTCCTTCTGACGAAAGAGTTCTGTTTTGTTTCAAGAGATTGGTACGCTCGACTACTGGAAACGAAAAGGTTTGCGGGTTGCTTTTCGAACAAATGATAACTCACATTGACAATGAGTTTGGGGACCGGACTCCAGTTGATAAGCCGGAAGATTTCACGCCTAGGTATGGTATGAAACGTACTGGAGTATTCAAGCTGCTTATTAGGGATGTAACCACAGGCCGGGAAGTATTCAGATGGAGTCCTGAATTCTCTACTATGGTAGATGCGCTTGAGGCCACAGATCAGTTGAAGCAGGAATACAATGATGGGATTTACCAGGATGTTTATAACAGCGTGGCCGAAGAGTATCAGGACGAGCTTGATATTGAGGACGATGAGTGGGACCGCCGTACTGAGGAGTTTGACCCGGCGATACAAAGCCGTGTCATGGATGAACTGGAGCGCAATTGGGTTCATTATCAGATTGAGGTCAAGGAAACAGCGAATGTGGATGACTTGGAAGAGTATCTTATCGATAATGGCTTCCCCCATGAGTTCATCGAATGGGATAGGAACTTTGATTATCTCATCGTGAGCGGTATGGTAGGCGAAAGCAAGGAATACATCTACCGCATCGATGTTTATGATTCTGAAGACGGCACTGTTTATGAAGTGTATGATTACAGCGATACTGAAATGGAAGAACCTATAGAACAGTTCCTGAAGGGTGACGAAGATAATCTGCTGCAATTCCTCATGAAAAACTCAAGTCCGGTTGGCCCGGTGGATAGACCTGAAGATTTTAAGCCACGTTATGGTCAGCGGGAACATAATGTGGATTTTAAGTATAGCCTGTGGATGGATTACCCGGAAGGATGGGAGGACCGTGGCGAACTCGCTCTTTATGAGAAAATAAGGCGCGTTTTTCAGGGGATTGATGAAGAAGATAGGTCTATCATTATTTATACTGCTCCCCGCAAAGAGATTCGGTATGGAAAAGTTCTGATTCAGAAAGGTGAAGCTTCTGGTTATTTTTATACTTTGTGGGATGAGCCGTATGAGATAGCGCAGACATTGGATTTGACTGATGAGAATGGCGAATACAAGGAAGGTGTGGAAGAAGTATTTGAGGACTTTGATGGTCTTTTTCCTTATACTTATTATGGTGAAGATCCTGGAAGTGAAATTGAATTTACTATTGATGGGACTGAAACGTTTGAGGAAATGATGACAGCGGTTGATCAGAAAGAGAATGAGTTATTGGAGTACGATCAGCAGAATTGGGCACAGGTTGAGGAATATGCCAAACATTATCATGAAACGCATCCAAAAGAAATCATTGATAGGCCGGAGGATTTTACACCAAGGTATGGTCAGGTTAGTGATGATGGGGTTGAAGAAATAGATAGACCTGAAGATTTTAAGCCACGTTATGGAGCGGCATGATGGACATTCATCCTAGTTTTGATAGAAAACTAACTCCGGACCAGCTAAGGGAACTGAAGCGCATGATGCTGGTGCTGAGATCCAAATATGCGCGTGTGCATCCTTACCCGATGGATACGCAAGGCGGTTACGTTCACCTCAGTGCTGTGGATATGGATGAGAACGGTAACATCCAGGTAGAGGTGCGTTTTGGTGTTCAAAACGAGTGGGAGGATTGGGAAGAATTCTCCATCGAATACATTTCAAAAGAGGATTTGGAGAACTAATATGGAACTTACTCCTGAAATTCAGCAAGCAATTGAAGCAAATGACATCCCCACCCTGGTGAGTCACGTACAGGCCCAACCTGAACTGGCTGGAGAACTGACACCGGAACTGGCCCATGCCGTCCTATTTGAACTGGGCAAAGCGAATCCCGAAGCCGTGGTAAGAGCCATTGCCAGCAGCGATACGCTCAATACCGCAGAGTTCCTGGCCAACTTCTCCCATGCTGCTCTATCCGTATTCCTTTATGAAGCGGTGGAGGAAGGCAAGGATTACAACAACCTGAAGCTGATGGACAATATCATCAAGGTGCGGCCTACCATCCTCAAGGATCTAAAAGACATCTTCCAAATGTCGGATGACCAGTTGGTCCATTACCTCATCCATCTGTTCTCTAAAAGGCTGGGTGAAGTATTCATGAAGCTCATGGAGTTCGATCCTGAAACGGTTTACAACTTGGTCAAGGTTTACCAGGAGAACGAATCCATTGCACAGAACATGAGGGATAACGCCGAGCGGCTGATGAATCAGATGATCAATCATTTCGGTAAGGCCAGGGTCGGTATCCCCGAACTCCTGCCGGGTGAGGAACAGACTTATATGCCCCACACCCAGCGGCCTGATCTTGTGAAGATGCCAGCGGCTGGACCTCAGTTCGCCAACTCAACCAATGCGCTTCTCTACCTCATCACAGGCGAAGAAGGTGGACAGGCGCGGCAGGGTATCCGGCTGGCCCAGGAGGATGACCCGGAACTCCAGGCATTTCTCTCAGAAGCCGAACAGCAACTGCGCGATAAGGGTGTGCCGGAAGACCGTATCCCGCTGGCCTTGGAAAGTAAAAAGAAGTTCTTCTTCAAGCAGAAGAAAAAGAAGGAGAAGGAAGTACCCAAGGAAGCCGTGCGCGAACAGTTCATGGGTAAGCTCCAGGGCGAAGGCAGTGTGCCTACGGCTGATATGGTCGAAGCGGTCAAGACCCTCACTGGCGGCAAGATCGATCCTGAGATTGAGGATATGCTCACACGCCAGCAGTCGTGGAGTCCTGAGTCCCTGAACATCCTGGCTAAGAACCTTACGGAGTTCGCATCACTCCCGGCAAAGTATAAGGATAAGATTAAGCCGTTTAACCACATGCTGGGTATATCCGGCGAAACAGGCTTTGTCCACTCTTCCGTCCCTAATTCGGATGGGTTCTCCATCTTCACCCGCTGGTGGAATCTGCCGGAAGACATGAAGGGGTTGGAAGGAAAGATGAGATCTTCCCAGGCTGCTGACCATGGTGGTGGCCATAAGGATTTGGTGGGCTATGTTGGCGTGACCCCTTACAGAATCAAGAAGGGTGACAAAACGATCAAGAAAGCGTGGACGCTCCAGGAGATCCAGGCACCGATGGTTGCGAACATTGCCGCTAACGCTAATCCCCAGGAAGCGAACAAGGTCCAAAACTATTTTAAGGATTGGTATAAGCTTCTGTACAACAAGGTACTGAAGCTGGCCAAGAAATACAACGTGGATGAAATTTGGGTCACGCCCAGCGAATCTGTCATGGATTACTGGGCTGGACAAGGCCAGGGCGATCTGCGGGACACCTATAAGAAGATGAAGGAAAGCCATACGCTGGCTCAGAAATATATGGATGCCCCGGACAAGCTCACTCCTGGAGAAAAAGAAAAGTTCTTTGAACTGGTCAACAAGGAAACACAGAAGTGGAAGAAGCGTATGATGGATGAGCACAGTATCCCTGAAGCCGATGCTGATGCTGAACTGGCCAAGCGCAAGGACGAGATTGTCAAATCCCTGGCCGGGCGTATCCATGCTTGGGAACGGTATTATGATGAATATGCCAAGGAACTGGGCGGCAAGGAACAGAACGTGGGGCATGACCTGAAATACATGGGTGATTCCACACCTTTCCGAAACGACAAGTTCATTGTCATCAACACCGCTGATGTCCCGGAAGAACGGCTGGCCCATAAGATGGCTGTCATGCGTCTGTCGGCCTCACTCATCCGGGAAGCTTATCAGATCCAATCGATTCCGGAACTGGTGGACCGCATCAAGCGTCACCACATGCATAAGGAATGGTCGGACCAGGAGAACCAACAGTGGATTGACGGGCTTTCCAGGGTGATCCGGGAAGAGGTCAAGCAGCAGGTTCGGGATAACCCGCAGGAGTTCAAGCAGATGCTCCAAAAGGCAATGGGATCTGCTAAGGTCAACAAAATCTATAACGTCTTCGAACAGAACGTTATGCGATAAAGCGGGAAAGGTTCTCGCAGTTGGTGATGGTGTTGTAGAATGTAGCCTTGAGGGTACGCCGATAGATGTAGGACATGATGGGGACGTTTACACCAAAGGCGTACTTGAGGTCACGGCGCAGAGGCCAAACCAAAAGATAAAGGTCACGGGTCCACATCTTCACAGTGTAGTAGATGACCTTAGCCACGACATAAGGAATGGTTGTCAAAAAGAAAACAAGAGCGAGTGGCGTGATGCTGCACAGATGATCGGTGATGCGGTAATCATCCAGGAACTCTAAGACTGATTTGTTTCGGATCATGGTTTCCCCCTCCATATTATTATAATTTGAGAATGGGAATTCCAGTGAACTATTTTGCAAATCATGTAGCCATAGATAGTTAGGGACGAAGAAATGAGCATGGAAGTGAAACAGAAGCGCGTAGTGGAGTGGACCGGGGCTGCATCTGATAATTGGAATGATCCGGAGAACTGGGAGCCGAAGGTAGTTCCGACCATGGATGATGAAGTAGTGGCAAAGCCGGGATCTACGATTGATATTACTGGAGTAGATGGAGTCTATCGATTGTTTGGGGACAACTGATGGGGCATCAAGAAGATCGGGTTTGTTCTGAGTGTGGAGAAACGATACCGGATGGGGTGGGGCATTATAATCATCCCAGTGGCCTGATTTGTTTGGAATGTCATGAAAAGAACAAAGACATATCGGATTACTAAGGAAAGAAGGGCGAAGAAGAGGGCCAAGCATCTTCTTAAAGATATTTGGCAGTACCCTGATTGGCATGAGGATGAGCGTTGTGTCAATATGTGGGCTACGACCCGGACTCGCTGCTCCTGCTGGATGTGCGGGAACGCCCGGAAGTGGTGGAAGGATATTACTTTTGCGGAGAAGATTAACCGCATTGATTTTCGGGAACAAATAAAGGAATGTGCATGATGAGCATGGAGAGGTTAAAATTTCCCCCTTTTTATCCCACATACTTTAATGTGTTGAAGGGTGATAACGATCATTTACATTCTATTTTTAGGAAATTCGATGAGTTTTATAATTTGGGGGGCAAAACGCTAAACCTATCTTTCGAGAAGAGAAAAGAGGGTGGTTATAAATTGTGCGTTTCGCCTATTGAATCAAAACAAGGAGCAAAGTGATGACCACAGGAACTCATAAGGTACGGTATAGAGGCTTGAAGGGTAGCACCATTTACGAATACGAATGTACGAAATGTGAGTACGTTCAGACGGAGCGGCACAGTGTCCAAGACAACCCCAAAATCATTTGTGAAAAGTGTGGCTGCGAAGATATGCAACGCCTCATTGGAAGCGGTAATTTTATCCTTAAAGGCAAGGATTTTCCTTCTAAGGAACATAAGATCGATCAGGAGATTGCCAAGCAGGACGAAATTATGGCTGAAGGATGGCGAAGCCAATCTGAGATTGAAACTGCTAAACATATGCTTAAAGAAAGGGACGAGCAAATGGTGAAGGATGGCCGTAAGCTCCTCCCCACTGATCGGGGAACGGAAGAAGTGGTTACGAAGAACACCGTTTCCAAAGATCAGTATGAGGCCATCGACAAGCAGATCAACAGCTTGGACAATAAGCCGGAGAACAAACCTGTCCGTGCCATGCTGGAGAAACAGAAACAACGGATGCGGGAACAGGATGGCAAGATCGTTAAGCGCACCGTCAACAAGAAGGTGGGCGAGAAAGCCCTGAAGAAAGCGGCCAAGAAGCAGCGGGAAATGATTAACAAGAGATAAGGGGTGTACCCATGCTAAATGAACGACTGATGCTTCTTGTTTATTCTCCTGCCATTGCGTGGTGCATCTATATCACCTTTGCGGGATTGTGGCAAACAGTGGAATGGGCAATTCAATTTTGGAGGTGGTTATAATGGCAGGTAAGGGAGATACCCCAAGACCTTGTGATAAGAAGAAGTATGACGAGAATTATGACAAGATCGATTGGAACGATGGGAGCCGGGAAGGTAAACCCGCATGGGAGAAAGAACCTGATCCTATGGTACTCGTTCCAGTGCCACCGCCGCCTGAAGGTCATCCCAGCCTTTACGACCATGCAGAGAAGTACAATATGCATATCGACATGGCTGATACAGAGGACCGGACAGGCGTGGTTGATGTTAAAATGGAAGACGGCAAGATCAGAATCGAAGACCTTGATCTCACGGCAGAGGAGATCATGGATGTAGAGACAGATGTATTTGTAAAGAACCTTGAGGAAAACAATTAACCAGGGAGGAACCCATGAACAGTATCGCAATGCTTAGGAAGGCCATTAAGGACCACTGCACGGTCAATATTACTTACAAGAAAAAGGTAAGTAAGAAGAACATTACGTCACAGACGAAGGATTACCGTGGCGTGGAACCTTACGAAATCAAGAACGGTCGGCTTTATATCTTCGATCCGGCTGCTGGACATATCAAGAACTTCCTGCTCCGTGAAGATAACCCGAATGAAGGCGTGGTCTTCTGCACAGTGAATGAAGGGCAGACGTTCAAACCGCGCTATGAAATTAAGGATGCGGAGGAAAAGAAAACTCCTCCGACACCGCAGGTATGAACTGGGAAATGGCAACAAGTATTTGGCTGATTTGCTGTATGGTCCCGCTGGGTATCGTGATGTTATGCGTTATCCTGCGGGTACTAAGTTGGAGAAAGATTCGGAATGGAGAAACTGTACAGCTTTCTGTTGGGCCACGATGGTTTGTGGACGGAGATGGGGATTGGCATAACATTACACTTTGCTGTAATGGAAACGATTGTAATTTCTATATTGATGGGGCAAAGTTGAACACATTCGTCCATATGGTGCCCGAACAGGCGAAAGAATACGTGGGTATCCAGGACGGCAGAGTAGTTCTCTATGTCAATATCAATAACGGGGAAGAACAAAATGACTCCTGATTTTATTAGATCTACACCACCTGCAAATCCTCCTTATGAGACAGATAAAGGATTCTTGGCCAAGAGCCGGGAGATCCGTCAAGTGGGGGATCGGTTCTTTGTTCAGAAGGAAGGCCAAAAGATAGAGGTGGAAATCACGGAAGTCGTGGAGGATTACAGTTACCTGGATTGGCTTTCTCGTTATGATCGTAAACCGGACAAGCGCAATGTATATAGGGTGAAGCCCGTGGATACATTAAATATCGAATCGGATCTTGAACGCCGGGCACAGACGGATAATGTGCGGCTGTTTGTCGAAAATCTTGCCAACCTGCGGTCATCGATTGCCGATATTCTCCGTGAGGACGAGCAGTATTTGGAAGAAGACATTAACAAACTGCTCCGTAACCACGCCACCATGGTCCGGCAGCAGCCCATGATTAAGGAATTGGGCCTACGTGAATCCCTGAAGGGGATGCTTGAACTGCTGAGGCTTGACTTTGCTGACCCCATTGAGAAATACAAACGATTCAACCACTACTACAACATGAAGGTTGTAGATTCCATCAAACAGAACCAGCACATGTTCGGTATTCGGTTCGACCCCAATCTTCTCGCCGCCGAAGATCAGACATCATTGATGCGTCCCCAAACGATGAAGATTGACCCGAAGATACCGTCTTACCTCAAGAAACTGAAGGTGCCGGAGATCTCCAAAGAGAAACCATCACGCTCCTGGCACAGCAAATTAGAATCAGCAGATGAAATGCTGAAGGTTCTTGGCCGTTATGTTCCCATCTTGGAAGAGTCCTTGGAGTTCGCCGGGTTAGCTGAAGAAGATACCCGGACAGTCCTGGACCTCCGTGATGATAAAATGGTCATGGCTCATATGCCCCAATCCAATAATTTCTACGAGATAGTGGTTCAAACGGCAAGCCGCATGGCCACATCTAAACTTATGGCTGTCAAAGGGTTGGGGCATATCTACGCTTTGGAAGAAATTCCAAAGTTCTATCCGTTTGACGCAACGGATAACCGGGACATCCTGGATGCAATGTTCACGGCCTACATGAAAACTGGTGGTGCAGACGCTATGAAGAAGCGTATGGACCAGTGGTATAAGGACCGGACAGCACTCAGGAAGAAGACCCGGCAGGTGTACCAGCAGTGGGTTGCGCTTTATCGTGATACGGCTGAGAAGGTCGGTGTCAGTGCGGTAGAGCCTATTGAGATCCAGTTGGTACGCTATGGCCAGCAGATAGTATCGGATACTGATATTGTCCGACAGGCCCAGGAGTTGGATAAAGCATGGGAAAAGAGCAATGAGGAACTGCATGACATCGTTACTGATTTGGCAGCGGTACGATATGCAGTTCAGGGGGCTATCCGGCATAAGGAAGGTGGCGATATTGAGGAGTTTGAACGCGCTGCTCAACTACGTGAGCCGACTGCACCAGTGACACGGGTGGATATTCCTGAAGCCCCGACCGCACCGGAAGCCCCTGAAACACCCGTAGCTCCAGGCGGTGAACCAGCAGCCAAGCCGCCCAAGCTGCCCGTTTCGGAAGAGTTCTTGCCGCTCCTGTATGACGAAGACATGCATATGTATTTCTCCGTGGACGGCAAGTTGACCGCACCCCAGGCCATTGCAATGGCTGGCCGGAACGAGATGATGATAGCCATGCAGTATCAGAAAGCATCTCAGACAGGTGATCCGGAAGAAGGGGTTACTAAGAATTATGTCTTGGAGCCTTATTCTTATCGGTTTAAGAACACCAAGCTGCGTGGCAGACGGAAATACCTTTTTGCCTTTGACCGGATTGACGATACGATCAAGGCATTCCTTGTAAAGAATATCAAACAGGTGCAGATATTACCTGAATACTTTGCACCCCGATGGGAAGTAGAGTTCTATTGATGAAGGAAAGAGAACTAAGAATGGTTTTTATGTTGGTAGCATCTCTTCTTTGTGGGTATGAGTATGGGATGCTGCCGGGGATTACGGCCTTTCTTTTTGGATTGGCGTTGGTGAGGTGAGCATGAGTCTTGACTTTGGCGAAATGTTATCCATCATCCTTGCCCTTGCAGCGGGTTACTTTACGTTTGTCATTAAGTCGTTGCAGGGAGAGATTAAGGAAAACAAGAAAGACCATACCAATGAAATCAAGCGTATCGAAGAAGAACTCAAGGATGTAC
>Ga0180433_10006016_pt1 | contig 16112 bp, 13 predicted proteins | sample SS_ome_8_FD_132980 | JGI IMG/M metagenome (GOLD analysis project Ga0180433, IMG submission 132980) | Hypersaline lake sediment archaeal communities from the Salton Sea, California, USA - SS_1_D_1 metaG | ecosystem: Environmental > Aquatic > Non-marine Saline and Alkaline > Hypersaline >... | reverse complement strand
AGGACAAGAAGTCCGCTTCCAGGGAGCCCATATCGGCAAGGCTTATTGCGGATCTTCTTACCACTTCCGGCGTGAGCCGCGTGATCACTATGGACCTGCACTCAGACCAGATACAGGGGTTCTTCGGGATACCGGTGGATCACCTGACCGCGACGCCTTTGCTGGCCAACTACATAAGCTCCAAGAAGCTCAAGGACCTTGTCGTCGTCGCTCCCGATCTCAAACACACCAAGACCGCGAAGAAGCTGGGCGACAGGGTGGGCGCCAAGCTCGCCGTGATTCACAAGACCAGGCCCGAACAGCAGAAGGCCGAGGTCCTGCACGTGGTAGGAGAAGTTAAGGGCAAGACGGTGGTGCTTGTCGACGACATGGTGGATACGGCCGGCACCGCGACCAGGGGAGTGGAAACTCTCAGGGCGCTCGGGTGCAACCCGGACATTTACTTTGTCGCGACGCACGGGATACTTTCCGGGCCGGCCGTTGACAGGATCAGGAAGGCAAAATTCAAAGAGGTCGTCATAACCGATTCGATCCCGCTGTCCAAGGAAAAGAAGCTGCCCGAGATCAAGGTTCTTTCCACCGCGGATATGTTCGGCGAGGCGATCAAGAGAAATTACACGCATCAGTCCATCAGCTCGCTTTTCGACTGAATATATGAAGAAGAAAGCCGTCAAAATCGCGATAATCGGGTTCGGCAACATCGGGAGAGCCGTGGCCAGGAACCTCAAGAAAAACGCCGCTCTTATCAGCGAACGGGTGGGATCCCCAGTCAGGCTGAAGGCCGTTTTCGACAAGAGCGCTTCGGCTCTTCGCGCGGCCAGAGCTCAAGGCGTCTCGACGTGCGGGAGTCTGTCGGATATTCTCCGCGATCCCGAGATAGACATAGTGGTGGAGGCAATGGGAGGGGAGAACCCGGCCAGGAAAGTCATAATGCGTTCGATGGCTGCCGGAAAGAGCGTGGTAACCTCGAACAAGGAAGTCGTGGCGAAGAATCTCAGGCGAATGCTCGCCGCGTCCAGGAAAAACAATGTTTCCCTTCTTTTTGAGGCGGCGGTCGGAGGAGGCACCCCGGTCATTGCCGCGATCCGCGACGAGCTTGCCGGAAACGTCATCGGACTGCTTTACGGAATAGTCAACGGAACTACAAATTACGTCTTGACCCGCATGACCGAGTCAGGCTCCGAGTTCAAGGAGGCTCTCCGCGACGCCATCAGGCACGGCTTTGCCGAGGCCAATCCGAGGATGGATATCGAGGGGCATGATTCCGCCTACAAGACGGCGATACTCGCTTCCGTGGCATTCTCTGCCGACGTGAAAGTGAAGGATGTATATGTCGAGGGGATATCAAGGATAGCTCAGGAGGACATAAGGTACTCAGACGAGATAGGGTATGTCATAAAGCTTATTGCCGTAGCGAGGGTCGCTCACGGCCAGCTCGAAGTACGTGTTCATCCGATGCTTATTTCCAAGAACCACAGGCTGGCGTCGGTGAATGGTTCCCTTAACGCGGTTTACGTTAAGGGCTCTCCGCTGGGCTGGGTCCTTCTCTCGGCCCGCGGTGCGGGAGGAGACCCCACGTCGTCCGCGGTGCTGGCTGACATAGTAAACGCCTCGAGGAGAATAGTAAACGGGGACATGCCTGTTTCCTGGAGCATTCCAGAAAAGATCAAAATCAGAAAGATGGGAAACGTGGAGAGCAGGTATTACATAAGGCTGAAGGCTCCGGACCGTTCTGGAGTTCTTGCCGGCATATCAAAGGCATTTGCGGCTGCCAGGGTAAGCATTCAGGCTGTTGTCCAGAAGGAGACGGTCGGCAGCGCCGCGACCATCGTTATACTGACCCACAATGTCCTCGAAAAGAACCTGATGAAAGCGATTTCATACATAAAGAAGCTTTCCGTCGTCAGGGAAGTTTGCAATGTCATAAGGGTTGCCTCCGAATAATTTCCCCTGTAAATTCTTTTGTTTTTTTCAAAAAACCGCTTGACAAGCTTTTCCCGCTTCTGTATAATGCCCGCTTGTTCGCCTGAATAGATTTCTTTTTAGACCGCCAAAAAATTTCAGCTATTTTGGTAGAAGGTGGTCTTATTGCCTTTTTTAAGGGTGGAGTGAAATATGAGAGAGATAATCACGTTAGCCTGTACCGAGTGCAAGAGAAAAAATTACGCGACTACCAAGAACAGGAAGACAACTACCGGAAAGCTTGAGCTTTCCAAGTTCTGTCAGTTCTGCAGGAAGCATACCAAGCACAAGGAACATAAATAGTATCAACTGGAAAAGGAAATTTCAAAACGCATGCGGGTTTCCTTTTCTTTTTGTCTCAAGTGCCGGGGGATTCGATCGGTTTGTTAATAGGCCAGTAGCTCAATTGGTAGAGCACCGGTCTCCAAAACCGGTGGTTGCAGGTTCGAGTCCTGTCTGGCCTGCCATGAAGTAGAGCAAGCTCACCTCATGGCCTGAACCTGAATTTGGGAGCTGTGATGAAACTAGTTAAGAACGGGATCGGAGCTGTAAGGAATTTCCTGAAGGAGACCAGGGCCGAGGCAAAGAAGGTTGTCTGGCCGGGCAGGCAGTATGTGGCGGTGGCCACTACCATAATTCTGTTCATAGTTCTCGTCTCGGCGCTTTACGTCATAGTGCTGGATTCGATTTTTGCGAGAATTTTCGGCTATCTCATGAAGCTGGTTTAAAGGGGAGTATTGATGTCCGAGCCGATGGAAGAAAATAAAGAGAAGCAGACCGAAGCCAAGGCTGAGGAAAGCAAGGAAGCTCCGGAGAAAGAGGAGCGGGAAGCGCTGGAGGTCAAAGAGGAGAAGGCGGAGGAGAAAACGGAAGAAAATGCGGAGGAGCGGGAGAAGGAACAGGATAAGGATAAGAAGAAGGGGAAGAAAGGGAGGAAGGGGAAGGAGAAGAAGGAAGAGAAGAGGCAGTGGTACGTCGTGCAGACCTACTCGGGTCAGGAAGACAGGGTCCGGGACAGCATAGAGCGCAATGTGAACGGAATGGGCATGCAGCACAAGATATTCAAGGTTCTGGTGCCCACCGAAGAGACTGTTGAGATCAAGGACGGCAAGAGAATAGAAAAGATCAAGAAGATGTTCCCCGGTTATGTGTTTGTCGAGATGGTTCTCGACGACGAATCCTGGTACGTCATAAGGGGAACCACCGGAGTCGCGAAATTCATCGGGAGCAAGGTCACCCCAACGCCGGTTTCCGACAGGGAGATGCAAAGGGTGCTCAAGCAGCTCGGGGTAAAGGAGGAAAAGCTTGAGGTTTCCTTTGAGCGCGGTGAGGCAGTGAGGATAATAAGCGGCCCGTTCAGGGGATACACGGGCTCGATAGATGAGGTCAACGCCGCGAGAGGCAAACTGAAGACGCTGATCAGCATTTTCGGGCGAGACACTCCCGTTGAGGTCAACTTTGAGCAGGTTCAAAAGATAGTCTGAGGCAGGAGGGTAAAGTGGCTAAACCAAAAAAGAAGAAAGTGGTCGTCGCCAAGCTTAAGCTGCAGATACAGGCCGGCAAAGCCAATCCGGCTCCGCCGATCGGTCCCGCCCTGGGACAGCACGGCGTCAACATAATGGAGTTCTGCAAGGCCTATAATGCCGCGACTAAGGACAAGGGCGACAACGTGGTGCCTGTGGAGATTTCCGTTTACAAGGACAGGTCGTTCACTTTTGAGCTCAGGACCCCTCCGGCCGCCAAACTGCTCTTGAAGGCCGCCGGGGTCGAGAAGGGCTCCGGAGAAGTTCCCAAGACCAAGGTTGGAAAAGTAACAAGGGCCCAGGTCGAGGAGATCGCCAAGATGAAGATGGAAGACCTCAACAGCTTTGACATTGACGGAGCTGTCAAGGTCATCGAGGGAACGGCAAGGTCAATGGGAATAATGGTGGAGAAATAATAATGAAGACTCACGGGAAAAAATACAGGGACAAGTCCAAGCTCATCGACAGGAGCAAGACATACGCCCCGTCAGAGGCCGTGAAGCTCCTCAAGGAAATTAAGTACGCCAAGTTCGATGAGACCGTGGACCTCGCGGTGGTTCTCGGAGTGGATACCAAGAAGGGCGAGCTTGTCAGGGGGACGGTTGTTCTTCCAGCCGGAGTGGGTAAGCCGGTTAAGATAGGAGTTATCGCCAAGGGCGGCAAGGCCGATGAGGCGAAGGCGGCTGGAGCGGATTTTGTGGGGGCCGAGGACATAATCGAAAAAATCAAGGGCGGATGGCTGGACTTTGATGTCCTTATAGCCACGCCGGACATGATGGGGCAGGTGGGCCGCCTTGGGAAAATACTCGGTGCCAGGGGCCTCATGCCAAATCCCAAGTCCGGGACAGTAACCCAGGACGTTACCAAGACCGTTAAGGAATTCAAGTCCGGCAGGATCGAGTTCAGGACGGACAAATTCGGCGTTCTTCACCTTAAGATGGGCAAGGTCTCGTTCGACGACGAAGCCCTTCTTAAGAACTTCCACACTTTCTTTGATGCCATAAACCGGGCCAAGCCCTCGAGCGTCAAAGGCACATACATCAAGTCGGCGACGATCTCGTCCACAATGGGGCCGGGCCTTAAGATAGACACAAAGAGGCTCAACGCCTGACCGGGGGATTGAAAATGAAAAAACAAATGCAGGACAAGCAGAACGTAGTTTCAGGCCTCAAGGAAAAGCTGGACAGCTCCACGGTAGCGGTTCTCGCCGATTTCAGGGGCATGACGGTCAACGGCGTGATCGAGCTCAAGAAAAAACTGCGCGATCAGAAGGCTGAGTTTAAGGTCGTTAAGAACACCCTTATAGGCAGGGCGATCACCGCCAAGGAGCTGGAGCCGCTTAAGGAACATCTGGAGGGCCCCACGGCGTGGGTGCTTGGTTTTGAGGATCCCATCGGTCCCGTCAAGGTTCTGGCCAAGTTCATTTCGGACAACGAGAAGCCGGTGATCAAGAGCGGAATATTCGAGGGCAAGGTCATCACGGCCGAAGAGTTCAAGGCCATATCAAAGCTTCCGTCAAGGGAAGAACTGATTGCCAGGGTCGTCGGCGGGATAAAGTCTCCGATAACGGGATTGGTCTTTACCCTGAAGGGCACCATAAACAAGCTGGTGTTCGCGCTTCAGGCGATAAAGGATAAAAAAGGGCAGGAGAAACAAGGAGGTGAACAGAAATGACGAAGACCGAGGTTAAGATAGACGACATAATGGGAGCCATTGAGAACATGACGGTGCTTCAGCTCTCCGAGCTGGTTAAGAACCTGGAGGAGAAGTTCGGCGTAACGGCGGCGATGCCCGTAGCGGCAGCGGCACCGGGTGCGGTGGCCGAAGATGCGGGAGCCGCGGACGAGGTTACCGTTACTCTTACCGACGCCGGAGCCAAGAAGATTCAGGTGCTCAAGGCGATCAGGGAAGTCACAGGGCTGGGACTGAAGGAGGCGAAGGAGCTGGTGGATTCAGCGCCTAAGCCGGTTAAGGAAGGAATCAAAAAGGAAGAGGCCGAGGCCATCAAGAAGAAGATCGAGGCGGAGGGCGGCAAGGCGGAGATAAAGTAAACTCAGGAGGGCTAAGTTGGCAACACGTCGAAGGAAATTACTAAGCAAGCAGGCTCGAAGGAGCCTTGTTCAGCCTCCCGACTTTCTGGAAATACAGAGGGATTCGTTCCGCTGGTTTCTTGAAGAGGGCTTGAGGGAGGAGCTGCGCAACATTTCTCCGATAAGAGGGCCGGAGAAAAGATGGGAGCTTCATTTCACCGGATCTTTCAAGCTGGTGGAGCCGAAGTATTCCGTTGAAGAGTGCCTGATAAGAGAAATCACGTTTTCAGCGCCGCTCAAGGTAACTTCCAGGCTTGTTGACAAGGAGACCGGAGAAGTAAGGGCCCAGGACGTCTTCATAGGGGATCTCCCCAAGATGACTGAGCGGGGCACCTTCATTATCAACGGCGCCGAGCGTGTCGTCGTCAGCCAGCTGGTTCGCTCCCCGGGTGTTTACTACAGGGAGAACAAAAAGGTGGAGAGAGGCGGCAAGCCCGCCTATTATGCCTCGGTCATTCCGGACAGGGGGTCCTGGCTGGAAATCGAGACCGACGCGTCCAACGTTATTTTCGCCAGGATCAACAGGACCAGAAAGATACCGATAACCGTCCTGCTCTGCGCCATAGGCTGTTCCGAGAAGGAGATTCTCGCCGCTTTCGTTGACGGCGAGTTCAAGAGAAACACCTTCAAGGAAGGGCAGATACGGCCGAAGGAAGAGGCGCTGATTGAGATCTACAAGAAGATGAGGCCGGGAGACCCGATAACGGTCGACGGAGCCGAGGTTTACCTGAACAACCTCTTCTTCAATTCCAAGAGATACGATCTGGGCAGGGTCGGCCGCTACAAGCTCAACAAGAAACTGGGCCTTAAGCCCAAGGAGAACTCCTTTGTTCTGACAAAGGAAGACCTGCTCGGAATGGTCAAGTACCTTATCAACATCAACCTGGGCAATGGCATGCCCGATGACATTGACCACCTCGGCAACAGGAGGGTTCGCTCAGTGGGCGAGCTTCTCCAGAGGCAGTTCAGGGTGGGACTTGCCAGGGTGGAAAGGCTCGTCAGGGAGCAGATGATAATAAAGGATATGAAGGACATCACTCCCCAGCAGCTGATCAACATCAGGCCGCTGACCGCGGTCATCAGAGAATTCTTCGGGTCAAGCCAGCTCTCGCAGTTTATGGACCAGACCAATCCTCTGGCCGAGCTTACACACAAGAGGAGATTGAGCGCGCTCGGGCCGGGAGGACTCAGCCGTGAGCGGGCAGGGTTTGAAGTAAGAGATATTCATCCATCTCACTATGGAAGGATATGTCCTATAGAAACTCCGGAAGGCCCGAACGCCGGGCTGATTTCATCGCTGGCGACCTACGGCAGGGTGAACAAGTACGGGTTTATCGAGACCCCGTACAGGAAGGTCTCCAGGGGAAAGGTCACCAAGAAGATCGAGTACCTGACGGCCGATGTCGATGACGTTTACAAGATAGCGCCGTGCGACGTAAGGGTTGACAGGAACGGAAAGATTCTCGACGAGCAGATTCCGGTCCGATACAAGAGGGAATTCATTTTTGCTTCAAGGAGCGAAATTGACTACGTTGGCGTCGCGCCTGAGCAGCTTGTGGGTGTTACGACTTCGCTTATCCCGTTCCTTGAGCACGACGATGCCAACAGGGCGCTGATGGGAGCCAACATGCAGCGCCAGGCTGTTCCGCTGTTGAGGCCCGAGTCTCCGTTCGTGGGGACTGGACTTGAGCAGCAGGTGGCGGAGAACTCCAGGCTTCTGACGAGCGCGGAGTCCAGCGGCAGGGTGGCTAAGGTCGCCGCCCGTGAGATTGTGATAAGCACGTCCAGCGGAAAGAAGGAAACATACAGGCTGACCAAGTTCCAGAGGAGCAACCAGAACACCTGCCTGCACCAGAGGCCCATTGTCTCGGTCGGCCAGAAGGTCTTGAAAGGGCAGATAATAGCTGACGCTTCCGCGACCAGTGGAGGGGAGCTTGCCCTGGGCAGGAACATACTGGTGGCCCTTATGCCCTGGGAGGGCTTCAACTATGAGGATGCGATCATCATAAGCGAGCGCCTGGTCAAGGAGGACGTTTTCTCCTCTATCCACATTGAAAGGATGGAAGTTGAGGTCAGAGCGACGAAGCTGGGAATGGAAGAAATAACCAGGGAAATTCCGAACGTCAGCGAGGAAGCCCTTAAGGACCTGGATGAGAACGGGATAATCCGAGTTGGCGCTGAAGTGGGTCCGGGCGATATCCTTGTCGGCAAGGTCACTCCGAAGGGAGAAACGGAGCTTCCGGCCGAGGAAAAGCTTCTCAGGGCGATATTCGGCGACAAGGCCAGGGACATGAGGGACACTTCTCTGAGGGTCCCGTCAGGAGAGAGCGGAAAGGTAGTGGACGTGAAGCATTTCTCCAGGGAAGAGGGGGACGAGCTTCCGCCCGGAGTGCATGAGCTGGTAAGGGTTTACGTGGGTCAGCTTAGAAAAGTGTCTATAGGCGACAAGCTTGCAGGAAGGCACGGAAACAAGGGCGTTGTCTCCAAGATACTTCCAGAAGAGGATATGCCCTATCTTCCGGACGGAACGCCTATAGACGTGATACTCAATCCGCTTGGAGTTCCCTCACGTATGAACATCGGGCAGATATTCGAGCTCCTGCTGGGGCAGGCGGCTCTCATTCTCGACAGGTCATACGAGGTTCCTCCATTTGACGAGCTTTCCGAAGAGGAGGCGTCGAGGCGCGAGGTTCAGAGCGAGCTTGAGGAAGCAGCGGGAAAAAAAGGATATCTGTGGCTTTCAAAGACGGGCAAGGTAGCCCTCAGGGACGGAAGAACGGGCAAGGCCTTCGACAAGAACGTGGCGGTCGGCTACATGTATCTCATGAAGCTCATCCACCTGGTTGACGATAAGATGCACGCAAGGTCGACCGGACCCTACTCGCTCATCACCCAGCAGCCGCTGGGGGGCAAGGCTCAGTTCGGCGGACAGCGCTTCGGAGAGATGGAGGTTTGGGCGCTTGAGGCTTACGGGGCGGCTTACACTCTTCAGGAGCTGTTGACGATTAAGTCCGATGACGTGGTCGGGCGCGCCAAGATATACGAATCAATAATCAAGGGCAAGCCAATGACAAAACCGGGAACGCCGGAATCCTTCAAGGTTCTGGTGAAGGAGCTCCGCTCGCTCGGGCTTGACGTGAGGACAATAAACCGCGAGGGCAAAGAGGTCAGAATAGAAGAGGAAGAGCGCGTGGAGGGCGGAGGCTGGTTCGCCAGAATGGCCGGAAGAGAAGGTTCGAGATCCAGAATGCGCGAAAGAGCGAAAAGGTAAAAAGAGGAGGCATTAATGCCAATCGGCAGAGCTGTAAACATAGATTTTGATTTCATAAAAATCGGCCTGGCGTCTACCGAGAGGGTTCTTCAGTGGTCTTACGGCGAGGTTGAGAAGCCCGAGACCATTAACTACAGGACCTTCAAGCCCGAGAGGAAAGGCCTCTTCTGCGAGAAGATATTCGGCCCGGTCAAGGACTGGGAGTGCCACTGCGGAAAATACCGGCGCGTTAGGTACCGGGGAGTTGTCTGCGAGAGGTGCGGCGTCGAGGTTACTACGTCAAGGGTCCGCAGGGAGAGAATGGGGCACATCAAGCTGGCCGTTCCGGTAGCCCACATATGGTTCCTTCGCGGGGTGCCGGGCTTTATCGGGCTGCTGCTCGATGTTTCAACAAAGGCTCTCGAGGAAGTCGTTTACTATGACGCCTACATAGTCACGGACGTTGATGAGTCCGTGAAGGGCAAGATCAAGCCGGGAAGCGTTCTGCGCGAGGCCGAATATCAGGATGCCAGGGAGAAGCACGGGAACTCGTTCAAGGCCGACATAGGGGCAAAGGCCATCAGGGACCTGCTTTCCAAAATCGACATGCACGCCCTGGTCGCGAAGCTCCGCAGGGAGTTCAAGGCCGCGACGGGCCAGAAGAGAATGAGGCTCATCAAAAGGCTCAGAGTTGCCGAGGCGTTCCTGCACTCCGGAAACAGGCCTGAGTGGATGATACTGCAGAACGTTCCGGTAATGCCTCCCGACCTGCGTCCCATGGTTCAGCTCGAGGGCGGCCGCTTCGCCACCTCCGACCTGAACGACCTCTACAGGAGGGTGCTGAACAGGAACAACAGGCTCAAGAAGATGATTAACATGGGCGCGCCGGAAATGATCGTGCGCAACGAGAAAAGAATGCTTCAGGAAGCCGTCGATGTTCTGATAGACAACGGCCGCAGGAAGAGGGCTGTTACGGGTTCTACCGGAAGGCCCCTTAAGTCGCTTTCCGACATTATTGAAGGAAAGCAGGGAAGGTTCAGGCAGAACCTCCTCGGCAAGCGCGCGGATTACTCGGGCCGCTCCGTAATAGTCATCGGGCCCAACCTCAAGATTCACCAGTGCGGACTTCCCAAGGGCATGGCTCTCGAGCTGTTCAAGCCCTTTGTCATAAGAAAGCTGGTTGAGAAGGGGATCGCGCAGAACGTGAAGAGCGCAAAGAGACAGATAGAACGCGGAGAGGTCATGGTGTGGGACGTCCTTGAAGAAGTCATCAAGGGGCATCCGGTCCTGCTGAACCGCGCCCCCACGCTTCACAGGCTTGGGATCCAGGCGTTCGAGCCGATACTTGTGGAGGGCAAGGCCATTCAGATACATCCGCTCGTATGCGCGGCGTTCAATGCCGACTTCGACGGAGACCAGATGGCCGTGCACGTGCCGCTTCTCACGGAAGCGCAGGTTGAATCAAGGATACTCATGCTGGCATCGGGGAACATCCTTTCTCCGGCCTCAGGCCGCCCGATAATTACCCCCACGCAGGACATGGTCATCGGCAGCTTCTACATGACCGTGATGGACGAGAAGCGCACCGAAGGCAAAGGCATGACGTTCGGTTCGGACTGGGAAGTCATGGTCGCGCATGATCTCGAGCAGATACACCTCCACACGCCGATAAAGGTGAGGATGAACGGAACCATCATGGAAACTTCCGCGGGCAGGATCAAGTTCAATTACACTCTTGCCAGAATAGTTGAGAAGAGCGCTCCGGGCGAGAAGCTGGACTTCATCAACAGAGTGGTCGGCAAGAAGCAGCTGGAGACCATAATCAAGGAGTGCTATGGCAGGTTCGGAGCGGCGGTAACCGCCCAGATTGCCGACGAGATAAAGAGGCTAGGCTTCAAGTACGCGACCCTTGCCGGTATATCCATAGCGCTCGACGACCTCAGGGTTCCCCCGGAGAAGAAGAAGATAGTGGACAAGGCCAACCACGAGGCCGATTCGCTGGAGAAGCGCTTCAGGGCCGGAACTCTTTCGGCCAAGGAAAAGTTCATCAGAAGCCTGGACATCTGGAGCACCGTGACGGAAGACGTCACCAACGCCATGCTTCGCGGCTTCGACAAGCTTAATCCCGTTTACATGATGGCGTTCTCGGGAGCCAGAGGAAACGTGCAGCAGGTAAGGCAGCTTGCCGGCATCCGCGGACTGATGGCTGATCCTTCCGGAAACATCATCAGCATACCCATTAAGACCAACTTTAAAGAAGGCCTCAACGTCACGGAATACTTCATTTCTTCCTACGGCGCCAGAAAGGGACTTGTCGACACGGCTCTCAGGACCGCGGATTCCGGATACCTGACGAGGCGCCTGGTCGACGTGGCTCAGGATGTCATGATAACCGAGGAAGACTGCGGGGTCGGCGACGGAGTCGAGCTCTCCAACGTCAAGGAGGGATACGAAGAGGTAGTGCCTCTCGCCCCGAGGCTGGTCGGAAGAAATTCGCTTAAGAACGTGTCGGACCCCGTGTCGGGCAAGATAATCGTGAAGGCAGGAGACGAGATAACCGAGGAGAAGGCCGACAGAATAGCCGAGGCCGGGATCGAGAAGGTGTTTGTAAGATCTCCGCTCACCTGCCAGGCCAAGAGGGGAATATGTCAGAAGTGCTACGGCAGGGATCTCTCGTCGGGTGAACCGATGAGCATAGGCGAGGCTGTCGGAATAATCGCGGCGCAGTCGATCGGAGAGCCCGGAACCCAGCTCACCATGAGAACCTTCCACATCGGCGGAGTCGCCCTCCATAAGGGCGCGAAGGTCACGATCAAGAGCAAGCACGCGGGCAAGGTTGAGTTCGGTGAAGGCGTGGAGGTCAAGACGATTATCGACGATGTCGGAAGCAAGGTCCCGATGCTGACCAGGGAGTCGACCGTTTACGTGAAGGTTAAGGACAAGAAAGAGGAATTTGTGCTTCCGGTCGGAGCGATACTGCTTGTCAAAAAAGGCGCTCATGTGAACGCCTCCGACACTCTCGCGGAGTACGATCCCACCTACGAGTACGTGATCACTTCGTCCCCGGGCAAGGTCAAATTCCTCAACCTCGGGGTAAACACGCGCAAGAGAAAAGCCGGCAACAAGACCATAGTCGAGAGCCTGGCCAACAGGGACGGCGAGATCTTCGTGTTCAACCCTAAAATGAAAAAGGATTACGATGTCCCCAAGGGGAGCAAGCCTTATGTTGCTTTGGGGGACAAGGTCAAGGTGGGCACGGAGCTTGCTCCCGGTGTTGAATCCAAGACGATGGGCGCCGTGCTTGAGGTGAAAAAGAGCAAAGGCGCGGCCAGGAAGACGGTTGTGGTGGTGGCCCCCGGCGAGGCTTACAAGATACTATCCGGTTCCAGGGTCTCCGTTTCCGACGGGCAGGAAGTTGACGGGTATGATGTCCTGGCGAAGGTTGAGGCGCTCAGAAGGGATCCCAGCAAGACGAGGGATATCATCCAGGGGCTTCCAAAGGTTGAGGAGCTCTTTGAGGCCCGCAGGCCGAAGGACGCGGCGGTCCTCGCTGACTTCGACGGAGAAATCTCAATATCCGAGAAGGAAGGGGAAAGGGTTGTTACCTTAACCGGCAAGAAGGGCGAAAAGGAATACATAATTCCTTATGATGTTCGCCTCAAGGTTATGTCCAAGGACAAGGTTGCCAGCGGCGCCGCTTTGACGGAAGGCACCATCAGCCCTCATGATCTTCTTCGAATAAGCGGGGTCAAAGCTGTTCAGACCTTCCTTGTTGACGAAATACAGAAGATATACAGGTCTCAGGGAGTTGTTATCAACAGCAAGCACATAGAGGTGATCGTGAGGCAGATGACCCGCAGGGTCAGGATACTTAAGGCCGGCGACACCACGCTTCTTCCCGGAGAGCTGATCGACGAGGCGGCGCTCAAAGGCGTGAACAAGGCTACCAAGGGCGAGCATGCGACAGCCAGCGATGTTCTTCTTGGCATAACCAAGGCGTCTCTGTCGACCGACAGTTTCATCTCGGCCGCGTCCTTCCAGGAGACGGCCAGGGTCCTGACCGACGCTGCGGTCAAGGGCAGGATAGACGAGATGTACGGCCTTAAGGAGAACGTCATAATCGGAAAGCTAATCCCCGCCGGCACCGGTTTCCACGGGTACAGGAACCTTGAGATAGTGCCGACGGTGGGCGGGCTGAAGAAGGAATAGCATTTAAGGAGGAAGACTTTGCCTACAATCAATCAGTTAATAAGAAAGAGAAGATCCAGAAAAAAAAGAAAGGGCAAGGCGGCCGCGCTCGCGGGAAATCCGCTGTGCCGCGGGGTCTGCCTGAGGGTTTACACAACGACGCCCAAGAAGCCGAACTCGGCTCTCCGCAAGGTCGCCAGGGTCAGGCTTGTCAACGGAATGGAGGTCTCGGCCTACATCCCGGGGATAGGGCACAACCTGCAGGAGCACTCCGTGGTGCTCGTCCGCGGCGGAAGGGTAAAGGACCTTCCCGGAGTCAGGTATCACATAGTTAGAGGCCACTTCGATACTGCCGGTGTCGAGGGCAGAGCTCAGGGCAGATCGAGATACGGCGCGAAGAGGCCGAAAAAGTAGGAGGATATAATGCCAAGGCGCGGTAAGGTACCAAAAAGAAAGGTGTCTCCCGATCCCGTTTACGGGAGCGTAACGGTAAAGAAGTTCATCAACAAGATCATGCTCGACGGCAAGAAAGCCGTGGCGGAGAGGATATTTTACTCGGCCATGGAGAATGTCGGGCAGAAGCTCAAGAAGCCTCCGATCGAGATATTCGAGAAGGCGCTCAAGAATCTGGCTCCGCTCATGGAGGTCAAGCCGAGGAGGGTCGGCGGCTCGACCTACCAGGTGCCGATAGAAGTGTCTCCCGAGAGGGGAGAGGCTCTGGCGATGAAGTGGATCAGGGAGTTTTCAAGGTCCCGCTCCGGCAAGTCCATGGTGGACAGGCTGAGCGCGGAGATCGTCGACGCGTATAACGGAACCGGTCCGGCTATGAAGAAAAAGGAGGACACTCACAGAATGGCGGAAGCCAACAAGGCCTTCGCCCATTTCAGGTGGTAACAAATGGCTAGAAGCTGTCCGATGGAAAAATACAGGAACATGGGCTTCGTCGCTCATATCGACGCCGGAAAGACGACGACTACCGAGAGAGTGCTTTTCTACTCGGGCAAGCTCCATAAGGTGGGAGAAGTCCACGAGGGCACCGCCGTAATGGACTGGATGGCTCAGGAGAAGGAGCGCGGCATCACGATAACTTCGGCTGCCACAACGACGTTCTGGAGGGACCACAGGATAAACATCATAGACACTCCCGGACACGTGGACTTCACCGTTGAAGTTGAGCGATCGATGAGGGTGCTGGACGGAGTCGTGATCATATTCTGCGCGGTTGGAGGCGTTCAGCCGCAGTCCGAGACGGTCTGGAGACAGGCTGATAAATATCAGGTCCCGCGAATGGCGTTCATCAACAAAATGGACAGGACCGGTGCCGACTTTGAGAAAGTCGTCAAGCAGATTAAGGAAAGACTGCTGCTCAAGCCCGTTGTGCTCCAGATCCCCATCGGAGCCGAGGACACTTTCACGGGCATGATCGATCTCGTCAACATGAAGGCGATAATATATGAGGATGAGATGGGCATGAAGTTCGCCGTGAAGGACATTCCGTCCGACATGATGGACAAGGCCAAAACCATGAGGGAAAAGCTGGTCGAGTCGATCGCCGAAACTGACGACGCCCTGCTTGAAAAATACCTGGAATCTCATGATCTCTCGGCTGAAGACCTCAAGAAGGGGGTCCGCGCCGCGACGATATCTTCAAAAATAGTTCCGGTTATGTGCGGTTCGGCGTTCAAAAACAAGGGCGTCCAGGTCCTGCTCGACGCTATAGTTGATTATCTTCCCTCTCCCAAGGAGCTTCCTCCCGTGAAGGGGCTGAACCCGAAGACCGGTGAGGATGAGGAAAGAGAGGCCAAGGACGAAGCTCCATTCTCGGCTCTCGCCTTCAAGATCATGTCCGATCCTTACGTGGGCAGGCTCACTTACTTCAGGGTCTACTCCGGAACGCTTACGTCAGGATCGTACCTTTTCAACTCCTCAAAGGAGAAGAAGGAGAGAATCGGACGGATTCTGCAGATGCACGCGAACAAGAGAGAAGAAATAAAGGAGATCACCGCCGGAGACATAGCGGCTGCCGTCGGGCTCAAGGATACTTCCACGGGCGATACGCTTTGCAGCGACAACAGGCCGATAATACTTGAGTCAATCAAGTTCCCTGAGCCCGTCATTTACGTGGCCATTGAACCCAAGACCAAGGCCGACCAGGAGAAACTCGGCATGTCGCTGGGAAGACTTTCGGAGGAGGATCCGACTTTCAGGGTAAAGGGAGATCCGGAGACCGGCCAGACCATCATCTCCGGAATGGGCGAGCTTCACCTTGAGATCATCGTCGACAGGCTGCTCAGGGAATTCAAGGTGGAGGCGAACGTCGGCAAGCCTCAGGTCGCCTACAGGGAGACGGTTAAAGGATCGGCCGAAGTCGAGTCAAAGTTCATCAGACAGACCGGCGGACGCGGGCAATACGGACACGTCCTTATCAAGCTCGAGCCTCTGGAGAAGGGCAAGGGCTTCGAGTTCGTCAATGATATTGTCGGCGGCGTCATACCCAAGGAGTATATCCCGGCGGTCGAGAGCGGAATCAAGGAGGCAATGGCCACGGGAGTGCTCGCGGGATACCCCGTTACCGACGTGAAGGCGACTCTCTTCGACGGATCCTATCACGAGGTGGATTCGTCCGAGATAGCATTCAAGATAGCCGGCTCGATGGCGCTGAAGAACGCGTTCATGAAGTCCAAGCCCGCGCTGCTTGAGCCCGTTATGAAGGTCGAGGTCGTCGTTCCGGAGGACTACATGGGCGACGTCATCGGTGACCTGGGGAGCCGCAGGGCTCGCATAGAGGGAATGGAGACCCAGACAGGGGTGCACAGCGTGATCAAGGCAAAGGTTCCGCTTTCCTCAATGTTCGGCTATGCGACCGCAATTAGGTCGTTGACTCAGGGGCGCGGAACGTTTACAATGGAGTTTTTCCGATATGAGGAGGTTCCGGGCAACATAGCCGAGGAAATCATAGCAAAGTCAAAGGGAGAATAAGGAGGAAAAAGAGATGGCAAGAGAGAAATTTGTAAGGAGCAAGACGCACGTTAACGTAGGAACAATAGGTCACGTGGACCACGGGAAGACGACGCTGACGTCGGCGATCACCAAGGTGCT
>Ga0180433_10006015_pt1 | contig 16117 bp, 22 predicted proteins | sample SS_ome_8_FD_132980 | JGI IMG/M metagenome (GOLD analysis project Ga0180433, IMG submission 132980) | Hypersaline lake sediment archaeal communities from the Salton Sea, California, USA - SS_1_D_1 metaG | ecosystem: Environmental > Aquatic > Non-marine Saline and Alkaline > Hypersaline >... | reverse complement strand
TCGCCGGACAGAATGTAAGCCTCGCCCCACGGACGACCGAGCTTCGGGAGGTCGATGTCCAGAAGACTGAGCGCCTCACTCATTCGTCCTTGTTCGAGGAAAGCCTCAAGTGTTTCGATGGGAATGTCGTCCTTGATTTCTCTCACGATTTGAATGAACCGTGTTCGAAAGCGAACCGTCGACCGATCGATGAGTTCGAGAATTCTTCCTGATGGATCTGTAAAACTGGCCATCTATCTCCCCTGACAGGTATATGTCGCGGCGTCCGGGTCCCTGTCGACATTGATGATCTCGAATGTTGAACCTTCGATCGTGATTTTCCACTTCGACTTCGGAACAGCCGCCGGCGAAATGCTGTCACCGAGAAGTGTGATTTTCCTGTCGCCTTTTCTCACAATCGTTCCGTCAACTTCGCTGTCTTTGTAACTGCTAACGAATCCGCGACACGTGTGAGTCGATGGCGTTTTTTCTTTTCCACTCGTGAGACTCCCAGATGTTCGAGAGCCGCGAACGTATGAGGTCAACGTCGCCGCGAGGACATGCTTTCCGAGTTCCTTGTTGATGATCCCGGAGATGTTCACACCAAAAAGATTATTTCCCATTTTAAGCGACTCCTTCATTCAGGTCGAGAAGATCGTCATCGTCGAAAGCGGTCTCTCCACTTGTGTCACTGGCCCACGGAGCCGCGAGCGTTGAAGCACCTTCGAGGAATGACCTGATCAGTTCATGTGCGCGAGTCGGAAAACGAGGAAAGTCTCCTTGTGTTCCGACAAAGAACTCGACCTCCGCCGGTCCGGCCTTCGCGCGTTTCACATTCGATCCGCCGTCCGGTGAGTCCGGCTTCGCGGCGTCATCGAGAAGAACGACCGCGAGTTCGTAACACGCGTATTCAACGTCCAGCGGGACCGTCGCGCTGTCCACACTTTGACCGTCTTTGTCCGTCAGACCTGTCCGCGGGAATTCGAGCGCCTGTGGCGTCACGAGATCCGTCTTGAGTCCTTGCCAGTTCGCGCGGTCGAGCCATCGCGTCGCTTCCACAAGCGCGCGCCTTTTGTCGTTGCTGTCCGCGTCTGTCCACGCCGACACTCCGAGCCGTCCGGCGAGATAAGACTTCGCGCCGGCCTCCGTCCCGTAAATGTCGAACGTGTCACTCCCGATGCTTACTGTTCCCATCGTTCGGCTCCTCTATTGAATAATTTCCTTTTTGTCTGTCTCGTTGTTCTCCGATCTTGCTTTTGTTCCAGCTTGAGAGCTTCGAGAAGTATCCACAGATCCTCGCGTAGCCTTCGAGAACTTTGATCTCGCGCTTCTCTGTCAGGACTCCTTCGAGTTCCTTCCACGTGTATGACTTCACGGCGTCCAGCTTGACACCGTGGATCGGTTGTGTCCCACCTTGAAAGCGAACCACGAAAGACCAGTCGAGATCTGGATGTTCCTCCAGCTTCTTGATGAAGTCTCCAGGTTTCATTTTTATGTTTGATCCCTATCATGAACAACCGTCCATTTTCCCCTTACCGGCGTGAACGTCTCTGAACCATTGACCCACTGAACCTCGTAGTAATACTCGTTCGGAGTCTGAGCCGCTTGTGCCGCTGACAATGTGAAGCTGACCTTCGCGTTCGGTCCGTCCGTGACCACGCCGTTGACTGTGAACAAGTTCGTCGTCGTCGGCGAGGCCGGCTCTTCGAGTTCGTCCACCGCAAGCGTGAACGTCCAGCTTGTCACATCAGCGATCGGAGTCCCGTCGGATGTTTTTGTAAACGCGAGGATCAGCGGCCTCGTGTCGTCTCTTGTTACCTCGATGTCGATGACCTTTGCTTTCATCGCGTCGGATTCAGCCATTTTTAACTCCTTCTAGTCACATTCACAGATCGAGACCTCGATCTCGTTCGTCTCAACCGCGACATTGATTTCGTTCGTTTCCACAGAGACAGTGACCTCTTGAGATTCGACAGACACTCCGACCTCTTGAGACTCAACCGCGACGCCGACCTCTTGAGATTCGACAGACACGCCGACCTCATTCGTCTCGACCGTCACCTCGACCTCGACAGGAGTTCCCGTCGCCGGTGTCGGAGGATAAGCCTGATCCCTCGTGAACAATGGAAATATACTGATCGGGTCCGCCATTAAATCGGTGTCCTTGTTCTTCTGTCGCCTGAGATAGTAAAGGAGAACGCCACATCGACGCCGTTGTCTTCATACACGTCGACTTGTGTGTCCGTCCCGTTCACGACGACCTTGTTCGTCGTCACCTTTCGGATCTTCTCTGAGATCACCGTCAACGCGTCGATCTTCGTTTCGTTCGCGTCGACATTAGTCTCCGAAGCCGGATCAGCGGGAAGGTTGTCAGTTTTCGCCTTGACCGCTGTGACATCCGCCTGGAGAGCGTCGATTTTTGTTTCATTAGCGTCCACATTCGTTTCGCTGGCCGGGTCCGCCGGGAGATTGTCAGTCTTTGCCTTCACGGCTGTGACAAGAACGCCGATCGCTGTGACATCTCCCTGGATGGCGTCAATCTTGACCTCGTTCGCGTCGACGTTCGTCTCTGAAGCTGGATCAACGGGAAGGTTGTCCGTTTTGGCCTTCACAGCGGTCAGGTCTATTTGTAGCGCGTCGATCTTCGTTTCGTTCGCGTCAACATTAGTCTCAGAGGCCGGGTCCGCTGGCAAGTTGTCAGTTTTCGCTTTGATTGCTGTAACATCAGTTTGAACAGCGTCAATTTTTGTCTCGTTCGCGTCGACGTTCGTCTCACTCGCCGGATCGGCTGGAAGGTTGTCAGTCTTCGCTTTAATCGCCGCGACATCCGACTGAACTGTATCGAGGTTCCCGCCAGACGTGGCGCTCTTTGTCCCAGTGACGCCGAGCGCCTGTCTGATTTCCTCTTTTTCTCCACTTGTCCAGTCTGTTCCGCCTCCGCCTCCGACATCGTCCACGGTTTTCGTCGTGATGGCGTCGCCGTTGTGGAAGAACGTGTCAAAGTTGTCTCCAGTTTTCCCAGAGAGCGCCTGACCTTCGAGCGCCTTCGTGTCAGCGTGAACATTCGAGCCAGTGAACGTCAACAGGTCAGTCTTTGCTTTCACCGCTGTGACATCCGTCTGAACGGCGTCGATTTTTGTTTCGTTCGCGTCCACATTAGTCTCCGAAGCCGGATCGGCTGGGAGATTATCGGTTTTCGCCTTGACCGCCGTGAGGTCAGTCTGGAGAGCGTCGATTTTCGTCTCGTTCGCGTTGACATTCGTTTCGCTGGCCGGGTCCGCTGGAATCCGGTCATCCATCGAAGCGATCCGCTCGTTGATGGAGTCCGCTGTCGGAGTCCCTGGAATCGCTGTGTCGAGAGCGTTGTCGACTTCCGTGTTGATGCTCGCCTTCTTCAGAGCGCCGAAGTCGATGTTGTCCTCCGCCTTGACGTGACTGTTCACGTTCGCGCCGGTAAATGTAAAAAGATCCGTCTGACCCTTCACAGCGGTGAGGTCCGTCTGGAGAGCGTCAATTTTCGTCTCGTTCGCGTCGACGTTCGTTTCCGATGCTGGGTCCGCCGGCAAGTTGTCAGTCTTCGCCTTGACCGCCGTGAGGTCAGTCTGGAGAGCGTCGATCTTTGTTTCATTCGCGTCGACATTAGTCTCCGAAGCTGGATCGGCTGGGAGATTATCAGTCTTCGCTTTAATGGCCGCGACATCCGTCTGATCGGCAAGGTTCCCGGATGGGAGCTTGTCGTCGATGGCCTTGATTCTCTCGTTGATTGAGTCCGGTGTCGGAACTCCAGGAATCGCCGTGTCGAGCGCGGTGTCCACCTCCGCGTTGATGCTGGCCTTCTTTGTTGAACCGAAGTCGATGTTGTCCTCCGCCTTGACGTGAGCGTTGACATTCGCGCCGGTGAAAGTCAGGAGGTCAGTCTGCCCCTTGACCGCTGTCAAGTCAGTTTGAAGCGCGTCGATTTTGGTTTCGTTCGCGTCGACGTTCGTTTCACTGGCCGGATCGGTCGGAAGGTTGTCCGTCTTTGTTTTGATTGCCGTGACATCTGACTGAAGCGCGTCGATCTTTGTCTCATTAGCGTTGACGTTAGTCTCTGTGGCCGGATCGGCTGGGATGAGATCCGTCTTTGTCTGGATGTCGTCCAGCCTGTTGAGCGCCTCGCCAGCCGAGCCGCCGGCGACGTGTCCGCTGAGCGCCTCGTTGTAAATATCATCGACAAGCTCCTCCGCGGAGGTCCCAGCCGAGCCGCCGGTGTCAAGAAGCTCGACGGGATTCGTCGCTTCGTCAAAGTCCGAGATGTCTCCTGTGGGAAGTTTATCATCGATCGCCTTCACGCGTTCGTTGATGGAGTCCGCTGTCGGCGATCCAGGAACCGCCGTGTCAAGCGCGTCGAGGACCATCTCCTTGTCTGATCGGTGTTCGATGCTGAACTGAGCGAGGACAGATGTCACCGTCTCGCCGTCGATTGTCGCCGCTTCAAGGACGACAGCGAAGTCATTCCCCGCCGCGTAGAAAGCGTCCGTCGTGACGATCTCCACAGCGTTGAGTCCTGTTTTGCTGTTGTATGTCGCGCGGTCTGTCACGCCGGTCGTGGTTGTGGCCGGCGTCGCCGGCGCTCCTTTATAGACGCGAATCGTCCCAGCCGCCGAGCGCGCCACTTGACCGCCAGCGACCTCGTTCGAGGACCAAAAGACCGGGACCGTTTCCCCCGCTTTAAAATCTCCGAGGTATTTACTCATCGAGTGAGCCTCCCTCCGACGTTCCCGTCGTCCGTCAATAATCCATCGACGAGGTGAGTCGCGTAGTATTTAAAAATTGAATTGAGGTGAATTCCGAAAGCGCCATGAGAAAGAGCACCGAACACAGGAGCCGTTCCTGACGCTGTGCTTTCGTCAATTATTCGAGCGCGAATAATATCGTTGACCTCAAGATCGTTAAAAATAATTCCATGAGAACACATCGACTGGTATGAGTTCTGTCCTCCTTGCGCGCCTCGATTATATTCTCCGAAGTTTCCATATTGTTGAAGCGTTCCGTTCTTCGAAAAGCGAATGATGTCATCGTAACGATTCGAGCCGGACCCTCGAAGCGCGTGACCTCCGAAACAAAAAAGAAAATGACCTTTCTTCTTCACGGTCATCCTGTCGCGGTTCGTCGATGTGTTGTGTTCAAAAGCGTCATCGTCCGCCTGTTCTCCGTCGAATTGAATGTCCGCACCGGCGGTGTCCCATGTCTGAGTCAAAAAATTCGAGTGACACATGAGTTTATTGATCGTCGAAGGAAGCGCGACGACTTGCATGTTCACAAGATAATTGTTGCTTAACTTCAAAGAACTGTTGTCAGTCTTTCCTCGAAGGCTGATCAGATCATTCGCGTTCAATTTAAGAAGCGCGATCCCGCTGGGAATTCCGTGGTCACATCCGTTCAGTCCTCGCAAGTAAGCGCCGGCGAATCCGTGGCGCTGTGGACTTCCATTGACATGAAGCGCCGTCAGAAATGTCTTTCGAACGCCGGAGCCGGTTGTCAAGATGTCGCCCTTGACTGACCACGTGACAAGATAGTCTCCTGAATACTTCACTTTTAAATCGCCGGAAGGATAAGGCGATCCCATCTGAAAAGTCGCCGTGTCAAATTCGTCGTGTGTATCCCACGAGATTGAAGTGTATGACGTGTTCATTGTCTGAGGAGTAACGATCAGACCTCCGCCCTGTTTTAATCTTGCATAGTCCCAGTCGTCATCGAGCTTCAGGACTTGAAGGCCGCAAAGGTTCGCGCGCCGTGTCACGGAGTTCCCTGATTCTGTGCTCGTGTTCGCGCTTCCGATTGAAAGGTTCTGATTCGCTGTCGGAATATTCACGATCCCAGCGCCGCAAATATAAGCCTCTTCACAGCCGCCGGTCGTTCTGGAGTATCCGCTCGCGCCTCCAGGTCCGAGGCCGACTGTCAAATAATGACTGATGATCGCCTGATGTTCTGTTCTCTTGTTTGTCCCACCGCCGACAAAACACAGATTATAGAGAACAAGATATTTTCCCGTCTCTTTCAGCGTGATTTTGTTTTTCTGTGTAGCGTGTTGCTGGATTGTGTTCGTGTCACTCTCATGAACGATCGTGTCCCAGTGTTCCGAGGTCAGTCCGGTTCCGTCGCGACCTTCGCCGCCTGTGGCTTCTCTATAAATTCCGAACGCTCCGGCTGGCATTTATTCTTTTTCCTTTCCTTCGTCGTCGGCGCTCTCCGGGAGTTCCTCTTCTTCCTTCTTCGGTTTGTCCTTCGGCTTCTTTTCCCTGTCCAGGAGAGAAGCGTCGAGGTCCATGTCGATCTCGATCGGCCTGGAGAGTCCAAGAAGGTCACGGACTTCGCCGATGACCGGGTCATCCGGTCCGATGACGACGCCGGCTTGAGCCATCTCCGCGAGCGCGGTCGTGATTTCAGTGACTTCTCGATGTTGTATTTTGTCAGGCTTCAAGGTCGGCTCCAGTTCCTTCGGCCAGCCGTTGAGCTTCATGACCGGCCTGACAAGGTCCTTCTGAACTCCTTCGTTGACTTCTTCCATCGTCGAGTCGACGATGAGCGCGGACTGTTGACTCTTGTCTCTCGACATGGCCAGACTTCCGGCGCCTGTTTCTCCAAGGAGAATCTCCTCGAAGCCGAGAATCCTGGCGATCTCTCTGTTGAGTCGTTGAATGGCGTCCGCGACTTCCTTCTGACTTGTTGGTCCTGACTTCAAGAGGTCGATCCACCACTTTTGATTCCCGGATGGCGCTTTCTTTTCGTCCGCTGTTTTCCACACCGCCGAGTCGAGGACCATCCCCTGTTGAGGTGTCTTGATGTGGTTCGTGATGAAGTTCTTCAGCGGGAGCGCGATGGCGTCCGCTTGCGCTTGTGAGATGTCGCCGGCCTTGACCATTTTGGCCATCTCTTCGAACGGACCGTATCCGACAGGCATCCCGCGTAGATCCGTCTCGAATCCCCAGCCTTCAAGTTGTTCGTATCGTCTGAGCCGGCGCGCCGGTTCCGCCGTATGTCTCAAGAGTCCAAGTCCCTCCGGCGAGTCGTTCAGACTATCGTCGACAATGTAAACGATCTTTTCTCGCGGAAGGTAGATCTCGTTCATTGTCTGAGGTGATCTTTGCCATACTCCACGGACAAGACCGGCGTCGTCGACATCCCATCTCTCGATTGTTTTTTGTGCGCGAGGTTCGACATCGAGGAGACCGATCTGTCCGTCTTCCCTTCGCTTCGCTGTCCATTCCTGGATGTTGAAGCCGTAAAAGCGATACATGGCCGCGCGCCGAACGACGCGCCTCCACGGTGTCGCCATGTCGTTGATGATCTCCTCCATGAACTCCGCGATCTCCTCCGCCTTCGCTCCGCCGCCTTCCGCCGGCTCTGCTTTCCAGCCGGCCTTCGAGATGAGGTTCAAGAAGTAACGAACGCCAGCCGCGACGATGCTCGTGTTGACTAGCGTTTTGCTGAACGTCGTGTAGCGTTCAGATCCTTGAAGGTCAGAACTCTCCTCGATGGACGAAACATAGCCGCCCCAAACCGCCGTCCCTCTAGCGCCGAGCCGCGTCATGGCTGAGCCGCGTGGCGCCGTTGCTTTATGTATCCACTGTTTCACTCTGTTCAACATGTGATCACCTTTTAAAATTCGTTAGCTGTGACAAGGATCGGCGCCATTCCGATCCCGTCGCTTTCTCTCATTCCTATCGTGATTCGCATGAACGCGCGACTCGCGGCGTCCACTTGATCTTTATATGAACTGGGAAAGTTCGTCAGTTCAGAGATGAGCGCGTCATTCCACGGCGCTCGAACCATACAGACGTTGCCGGCGTTCCACTGAGCCGCGAACGGTCGAGCGCGGTCGACCTTGTCACCGCTCTCCGGTGAGAAGTATGTCGTGTATCCGGCGAGGAGCTTCGTGATGACCTTGACCTGATGCTTTCCGGCCTGTCCTGGATCTTGTGGAAGGTCCTGACAACAACCGACGCCGTCCTGTTTCGCGGTCGACTTCAGACTCGACTCGACTCCTTCCGGGTCCAGCCGGTCACGAAAAACGTCCTCAATACAAAAACGCCCGTCCTTGAGTTCCGACATCTTGAGGCCCACGGTGAACGCTCCGTGTCCGTCCTTCGTCGCGGCGAGGTCCCATCCACGCGCGCGCTGTTTCACTTCTGGAAGCGTGTCCACGAAGTTGATGTTTCTGTCCGGGTCCTCCTTCGTTCCGCGCTTGAACAGTCCGCCGCCTCGCGGCGCTGGCCGCTGTTGTAGCTGAGCCGCGACAGCGTAGTCGCCGCCCCACGAACGAAGGCCCTTCTTGAGTTCCTCGACCTCCTCCGGCGGAAAGCGTTCCGTCCAGAGAAGCTCGTTCTCCTCCTCACGCCAGTCCTTGAAGTCGAGCGACGTGTGGCTGATTGTCTTGTGGTTCTTTTCGTATTCCATCGGAAGACAAAGAAGTTCGTAGCCGAGGTCCGACATGATGGCGAAGCCGGCGACATCGCGCTCGTGAACTCTTTGCATGATGATCAAGATCGCCGTGTCGATGTCGTTCTTTCTTGTGGTCACGACCTCCGCGAACCACTTGAGCGTCTCCTCGCGGACCGTGTCGCTCTCCGCCTCTTTGACGTTGTGCGGATCGTCAATGGTCCAGATGTCCGCGCGCTCTCCAGTTCCAACACCGCCGACAGACGTGGCCAGCCTCCAGCCGGTTTTATCGTTCTCAAATTTGACCTTCTCGTTCTGATCTCCAGTAAGCTCGAAGCGATCGCCCCACAAGGACTGATAGAGTTCCGACGTGATGATGTTTCTACACTTCCGGTTGTCCCGGATGGAGAGCGGCGCCGCGTAGCTCGCGCCGATGAATCGCTTCCCTGGCATGTTGCAAGGACCCCAGATCCACGAAGGGAAGAACACGTTGAACGTGAGCGACTTCGTGCATCCTGGCGGAATGTTGACGATGAGCTTCTTGATTTGTCCCAGCTTGACCGCTTCAAGATGCTCACACAGAGCGTGAAGCGCGCGGCCTTCGACGAAGTCCCTGTCCGGCGGCTCGACGATGTGCCACATCAGTCGAATGTAGTCGATGAGCTTCTTCTCAGCGTCACACGCTTCGAGAAGCTGGCGAGTCCTGTCTGGATTGCCGATCGCTCTTCGAAGTATTACGTCGAGTGTGCTCATCTTTAGCTCACTAATAGAAAAAGAAAAAAGACTGTCCACATCAGAAGGATGAACAAGTCAATCCGCCGGCTCCACTTTCGACAGCGTTGAACCTCCGCCATGTTCTTCTCGAACATCACGAGGCCGGCTTCCCTGTTTTCTTGCCACACGTCCCGCATGGCGTTTCCGTCTAATGACATCAGCCTTTTTCCCGTTGTCTTATACTGTACGGGACCGCGGCGCCTGTGGCGTTCCGTTTAAAGGACCGCTCACATTTTGAGCACCTTCGATCCTGTCCTGTCGTTTCCATCCTGACCTCGCAGAAGGGACAAGCGCCGTCCCTGATCATTTCGTAGTATTCTGATCTAACCCTCATCTAAGTCGTTCCCTCTTGTCGCGCGCCTGTGAGGTCAGGCTTTTATTTTAGCGCGGGAGGGAATCGAACCCTCATGACCGGCTTATGAGACCGGCGTGTTGACCGCCTACACTACCGCGCGTCGTTAATTTCCGAGGAACACCGTCCCGGCGTCATAGAACTTCGAGAACTTTTCTCTCTTCGGTCCCGGCTTCATGAAACACACGATCGCCGTCAGACCTCCGTCCACAGTGATCGAGACCGTGACGTGTTTCACAGGACACACGTCCTCGCCGGTATCGCCGTCGACGACCTTCATCGTCGGAACGATTCCGTCAGGACTTATGAGTCGAATCGTTTCAGGTATATGGTGTTTCTTTTTAATCCACTGTTCAGACATTGAACACCTTTCTCACAGGACGACACTTGTCAAGAATCGCGTCCTTTTTTATCATTTTGTCGATTGTCATCTTTCTTCTTCTGTCTCTTGACTTCGATGGCGAGAATTTTTTCGAGGAGCTTCCGGCTCTCCGTGGACAGGTCCCGGATGTCGGCGAGCGCCAGCCCGGTCACGTTCACGTCGCTCGTGAGCTTGTCGCCGTACTCTTCCCGCATGTGGCGTTTCGCATGTGCGAGAAGGAGCTTGTCGCTGAACTTCCGAACGTGGCCGACGACCTCCGGCTTTCCGGTCGCTGGATTCCTCCAGTAGATCGGTTCGTCCCAGCCTTCGACGCCGCGCTTGTGGATCGTGGCGCCGATCTGTTCTGCTCTGTAAAGTTCGAGAGCCTCCTCCTCCGCTTCCGCGAAGCCGGCGGTCTCAAGGCGATGATCTCGAAGACATGTTGAACTCACACCGGCGGCGAGACGCGCGAGCGCCTTCTCACCTGTGGCGCGGAGTTCTTCAAGATACTTTTTTCGGCGTGTTGCTGTGAAGGTCTTGCCGAGAGATCCCGGCTTTTCCTTTCCTCGTGGCTTTCTCTTTTTCATCGACTGACTCCTGAGACTATATTCCCTTATAGTATACCACATGATTCGAAAAAATGCAAGAACTTTTTTCTCCCAGCCTCCAACACACCTTGCCTAACGTGGCCAACATGGTCTAACATGCCATTTTGACATGTTGGACACCGTAAGCCGAGCGCGCTCTTGAGCTTATCCCAGAAAAAGGCCACTTTGCCTAACCTGACCGTAACTTTTCAACTTTCTCAGTTTTTTCGGAACACCGTATATCCCCTACACTACATCTTGTGGAGTGAAAAAAGTGACTTGTGGGCATGGATGTTGGCCAGATTTTAAAACCTGAAAAGACCGAGTCATGTTGGGCAGATTTCGACTTTTCGCTTGTAACGTCAGCCGGGACAGGAGCTTCGGATGTCCAACATTGTCCGAAAACGATGTTGGCCCATGTTGGCCCATGTTGGACACTTTTAAGGACTTACGTCCTGTTGTACCTTTTCATGTACCTAAAAAGGCCGATCTTCCCTCCTTTTTAGGGGGAAAACCGGCCACAATATGTTGTGGATCGGTACATTCGACCGATCCACGTTTTTGAAAAAAGTTGAAAATTTATCGTTCTTCGAGGTCTCCAGCCTCAACTTTAAAGGTTCCGATGTGCTCGACTCTGATCAAGTATTGACCATCTTTCTCTTTCTTGTGGACGATTCCAGGAAGGCCGAGAGGATTATAATTTTTAATCACGTAGCGGTTGACGATCTGAACGCGCTGGCCGATCGTCCATTCCTTCGCCGGCTTCTTTGAGAAATATTTCACCGCTGGATTGATCTCCATTCCGCCGATGTGAACTCCAGGACCCACGGCTGACTTGACAGTGTTCGCCGTTCCGCCTGGAATCTTGAACTCATGGCCTTCGATGATCTCCTCATAGATCCCTTTGACGGCCTTCCACCGTTCATTCGGATCTCCGTCCTTCAGATGTTTGAGGTCCATCTCGACGCCGGAACACATGAAGGACTTCGGCTTTCCGGGAATGAGTTCGAGCGTGTGACCTTCGCGGAGAAGCATCACGAGACCGCGGAGGATTCTACTGTTGATCGTTCCCGATGGCGCCATTAGCGTCAGGATCATGTCCGCGGTTTTCATCGCCGTCGCCTGACTCTCCTTCCGGCTCTCCGCTAGTTTGCTGATCAGGACCCAGCCTGTCGCCGTCACTTTGTTGAACTGAATCGGCGGTTCCTTTTTCTTTGTCATCTTTCTCGACCTCCTTCTTCGGTTCCACGAAGTTCTCCGCGCCGGCGCTTTGAGCCGTCTCCATCGGATCGTCGCTCTCAAGCTGTTCCCACAAGATCAAGAGGCCGCTCACACAGAGTCCGCGGTTCTCATCAGGATGAACGCGGACACGATGGCCGGCCTTCACGAGCGCCGTTCCTCCAGGAGCTTCGAGGAGAGCTTCAGCGTCACGGCGTCCGCCTTCGACTTCTTCATGGCGCTGACAATCTTGTCGAGGACCTCAACGCTCAGCGTCATCGTGTGAGCTTCGTCGTTCTCCTCGTTCAAGATCTTTTCAACGTCCGGGAATTCCGAGTCAATCGGAACCGCGGCGATTTCGACATCGCTCTCAAGGTCAGTACAGCGCGCGACGATCTTGTCCTTCCCTTCGGTGAGAAGAATGTTCTTAATCACCGGCGGAAGGGAGCGGCCATTCGGGAAAACCTTCAGGAGCTTCTTGATGAAGTCCTGAGAGATGACCTTCTTGAACGGGTCCCGCTCCTCCGGTTTCTCCGCGACGAAGGCCGGAAGCTGTTCCGGGTCAACATCCGGGTATTTGACGCGGATGGCCATTTTTCCGTCCGTCGTTATGCTGTGTTCTTCTCCGAGAAAGAGACCGCTCATCACCACACGCGCTGGGTCATAGTCGAGAGCCGCCTGGACTTCGAGGTTCAACTTGTTCACGATCTTCATGATTCTCTCCTTTCTTACACGTCGAAAAGCGCGACGTTCTCCATCAGTTGCGTCCGGGTCTTGTCCGACTGATTTGTGTCGAGGTCAATGATCTCGACTCCCGGCTGAACATTGAACACGGCGCCTTCGAGGTTGACGACTCTGACGCTCATCTTGTTCACACGACACACGCGACACGCTTGAAAGCCGCTTCCGAGGTCTACCTTCACACCGTCGCCGACCTTGAACGATCTGGTCAACTGTCTCCTCATGTCCTTCTCGCGTTTCTCGATAGCCTTCCGCGCGAGTTCGACCTCAACCATTGAAGTCATCGAGTCGATCATTTTTAACACGTCCGAAAATTCACTTCCTTCCTTCATCATTCTGCTCCTTTCAGCTTTTCACGATGTACTCGTGACGCTCGCCACACATCCGACACCTTCCGAGTTCAGGAGTCCCGTATTCGACGTTCTCAGTCCGGCGATGTCCACACGCGCGACACTTGATCACGAACTCCTCGACTTCGTTCTTGACGACAGGAGTCTCGAAGTGAGTGATCTTCAGTCCCTTCCTTTTGTATCCGCGAGGAAGTCCGACCTTCCGATGAGAGTCACACCAGTCCTCGACATCCGGGAGCGCCTTGATTTTTTTGTCACTCGTGAAAGCCATTTTTCTGTCCTTTCGTTTTCTGCTCTCGTCATCCTTCTATTAACAGTATACCCTCATTTTGACAGTTGTCAAGAAAAAATTAAAAATATCCTTCTTTCGCTTCCCAGCTTACGCGAACCGAGAATATTAAAAGACTTATGACGACTGTCGATCCGCCGGCCTGGAATCCGAGCTTCCAGTTCCAGCCGCCTCCGAAGCGTCCGAGGAAGTCCTTCCGACTTCTCCAGTCGATTCCGAGTCCCAGCCGTCCGAGCTTCCAGTGTCGTGTCAATTCTTCCTCCGTGGCGTCCAGCCGTCAACAAAAACCTTTCTGATGAACATCACGCCATCGATCTCGATGGCCGGAAGCGTTCCGGCCTTGATGGCCCAGTATACAGCCTGTCGCGTGACCTTCTTGAGCTTCGCCGCTGACTTGACTGTGATCAGGTCATTGACTTCCATGTCCTTTTCCTTTCTTCCTGACCGTGAAGGCCGGCGTTCCATTCGGTCGCGTTCCCGTTCGCCTTGTCCCGGTTAAGCGCCGCGCCGGCCTCCGGCCTGTTTTCTTTATCCTGTCTGGACGATACACTTCGTCCGCTTGTTGATCCATCCGTGAGTCCGTTCGATTCCCTTCGAGCCGAGAGTCTCGATGTCGTAGTATCTCAAGTCCTCCGGCTGGACATCCTTCTCCGTGTCCCAGTAAGGAAGAACATATTTCGACTTGTCGCCAAGGTAACAAGTCCCTTGAATTCCGCCACACGCGACACAAGTGAACATCTGACCTTCGAGATGCTTCAGCCGCCCGTCACACGCCGTACACTTGAGATCCGTTTTCATCGCTCTGCTCCTTTCACTGACTCGTTTTTTCCTTTCTATTAACAGTATACCCTCATCTTGACAGTTGTCAAGAAATTAAATACTAATTTTTAAAAAATTAGTTTTCAGGTTTTTCGTCTCCGTTTTTCCCGTATTCCATAAAACATCCCCATCCGACCTTCAGCTTCTTTGAAACTATTCGATACCAGAAGCCGACCGGGTCCTGACGCCACGGTCCGATGATTTGTTCTTCTTTTGGAGGTCTCCACGGCTTCGTCGACTTCTTAATCCATTGTCGACTCATGATCCGCCTCCTCCGTGTTCCATCGAGCGCGCTGGAGACATCTCACGAGGTCCTCCAGGAACTCCGCGCTCAGCTTGTTGAGTTCGTATCCGACCTTCTCCCGCGGGAACTTCATCCCGCCAGGATAGTCCTCGAAGCATCGCCGAAAGAGCCGGCTGGCCTTCAGGACGATTCCGGTCTTTGATGTGATCCGTTTCATGACACCGTCCTCACGTAGTATCCGTCGGAGTGATACATCTCGCGATGTTCGCCGCAAAGGTTCGCGCGCTTGACGAATCCACTCCCGTCCGGGTCCCTGATTTCGACGAACTGAACATCGTCATCATAGTTCTCGTGTTCGCCGTCTCGACAGTCTGAACATCTTTTGATCCCTTCCATTTCGTCCTCCTTGCAATACTGACAAAGAAAGCTGTTCCCATCAGCGGCGAGGAATCCACTCTCCTGAACGGGAGCGATTTGGCTTCCACAGTTTCGACATTTTTCGTTCATCACTCTGCTCCTTTCCGGGAAGGCGGTCACAATCTGTGACCACCTCCGCGTCGACTTCTAGCTCACATAGGCGACGGTCTCCATCTTGTCGCCGACTTTGTACCATGTCAGAACGAGGAGCGCGTTCGTGACGGCGTCCGGGTAAGTGTCGAGGCCGTTGACCTTGACCGCTCCGTCGCGAGCCGCCAGTTCGAGCCGAGAGCTTCCTTCAGCGCCACAGAAGATTCCGCTGAACTCTGTCCCGTCCTCCTGGATGATCTTGATTCCTTCGCTTTCGAGGACATCGGCGATCCCGCCGATGACGATCCCGCGGTGAAGTCCTTTTGTCAGGTCTGAGATTCTTCCGTTCAGCTTGCTTCTCGTTTTGGCTTTCAGCTTCATCGTTCTGCTCCTTTCGCTGACTGTTTTTCATCCTTTCTATTATCAGTATACCCTCATTTTGACAGTTGTCAAGAAATTATTTATTTTTCTTTTCGCTGAAGAAGTCCATGTGGATCTCTTTCCATTCCTCGACGGTTCCTTTGAAGTTGAGCGCCTTCGCCGCGCTTCCAGGGAACCACCTTTCTTGATAGCTGAGCGCCTCCTGGACGGCTTCGTGTGTCCCAGTCCACCAAGTTTCTCTGTGTTTTTGTTCTGATTCCTCAGTCCGTTCTTCAAAACCGAACTCTTTGAAAAGCTGTTCCTGTTCTTCCAGGGACATCGGCGCCTCCTCGTGTGTCCGTCCTTTCACGACGCATCCCTTGTCGCCTTGATCGTATTTTCTTTTCGCCGCTTTTAGACAGGACTCCAGACTTCCGCGACCGATGACAACGCGACCGCCCCATGTGTATTCCGCGTTCCAGATGGGACCGGAAACGGCGTGAGGCTTGAAAGAGACGCTGATGAGATGGCCGTTGTATCCGGCGTCCGCTGTCGCCATGGCATAAGAGACAGATCCCGTCGCCGCGGCTCTTCGATTGATGAGATCGACAGGAGAATAAGGAATTGTTTTCAGCCAGTATGATTTTCTTTTTTCTTCGTTCTTCATCGGTCTGCTCCTTTCCCGGAATGGCCGGCGCGAGGCCGGCCTCCGGCTGTTGTGTTTTATTTCTTTGTTTTCATTCCTTCGATGTATCCGTTGAGCCATTCGGCGGAGTCTTTGAGTTCCGCGATGTTCCGCTCCTGTCCGGCTTCGCTCTGTTCCATCGTCTCGACGATGAGCTTCCTGACTTCATACATCGCCTCGCTGAGCTTCTCAGCGGCGTTCCTGGCGTCGACCTGTTCGTGGCTGACCAGATAATATCTGAAGCTCCTGTCCTCTTTAGGTCCGAAGCTGTTGACATGGACGTTCTCAGTCTGAGCGGCGCCGTGAAAGCGGACGACCACGTTCTCGCCTTCGACTCTTTCAATGGTTCCGTTCCCTGGATTGTTGGCCACGTCGCCGCGATAATGGAAAGCTCTCCCGGCCTCAACTGCTTCGTTTTTTGCTTCGTTCT
>Ga0180433_10006013_pt1 | contig 16120 bp, 32 predicted proteins | sample SS_ome_8_FD_132980 | JGI IMG/M metagenome (GOLD analysis project Ga0180433, IMG submission 132980) | Hypersaline lake sediment archaeal communities from the Salton Sea, California, USA - SS_1_D_1 metaG | ecosystem: Environmental > Aquatic > Non-marine Saline and Alkaline > Hypersaline >... | reverse complement strand
GCAATACTTCAAAAGATGAAACAAACCGCAGAAGATTATTTAGGTGAAAGCGTGACTGAAGCGGTGATTACAGTGCCAGCATATTTTAATGATTCCCAACGTCAAGCGACTAAAGAAGCTGGTGAAATTGCGGGTTTAACTGTTCGTAGGATAATCAATGAACCTACTGCTGCGGCATTAGCTTACGGTTTAGATAAAAAATCTAAAGATATGAAAATTGTTGTTTTTGACTGTGGTGGTGGAACTCATGACGTATCTATTTTAGAATTAGGTGATGGTGTATTTGAAGTTCTATCCACAGATGGTGATACTCATTTAGGTGGGGATGATTTTGACCGAGTATTAATTGAGTATTTGGCTGAAGAGTTTAAAAAAGAACACGGTGTTGATATATTAAAAGATTCAATGGCTCTACAACGTCTTCGTGAGGCCGCAGAAAAAGCGAAGATAGAATTATCATCATCATCACAAACTGAAATAAACCTACCTTATATAACTGCGGATTCTTCAGGACCTAAACATTTATTAATTAGTGTTAATAGAGCCAAATTTGACCAATTAACACAATCTTTGGTTGATAGGACTATTCGTCCATGTGAATCGGCATTAAAAAACGCAAATCTAAAACCATCAGATATTGATGAGGTTATTTTGGTTGGAGGTTCAACTAGAATACCTGCAATTCAGGAAGCGGTTAAAAAGTTCTTTGGTAAAGAACCATCAAAAGGTGTTAACCCTGATGAGGTTGTTGCTTTGGGTGCGGCAATTCAAGGCGGTGTTTTAGCTGGTGATGTAAAAGATGTTTTATTATTAGATGTAACACCTTTATCGTTAGGTATTGAAACAATGGGTGGTGTTTTTACAAAATTGATTGAATCTAACACAACAATTCCGACTAAAAAATCTGAAACATTCTCAACCGCAGTGGATAATCAACCTTCCGTTGAAATTCATGTACTTCAGGGTGAAAGAGCTATGGCTAAGGATAATAGAACTATCGGTCGTTTTCATCTCGATGGATTACCACCATCAATGAGAGGGGTTCCTCAAATTGAAGTAACTTTTGATATTGACGCAAACGGTATTATTAATGTATCCGCAGTTGATAAGGCAACTAAAAAACAACAATCAATTAGAATTGAATCATCTTCAGGGTTATCAAAGGAAGAAATTGAGAAAATGAAAATTGAGGCCGAACAAAATGCCGAATCTGACAAAAAATTAAAAGAAGATGCGGACACTTTAAATTCTGCGGATTCATTAATTTTCCAAGTTAATAAATCAATGGGTGATTTGGGTGATAAAATAACTGAAGAACAAAAAAATGAAATTACCACAACAATAGACAAACTTCGTGAAGCTCACAATCAAAAAAATGTTTCTGAGGTTAAGGTGTTGATTGAGGAGGTTAATTCAAAATTTCAAAAGATAACCCAAGACCTTTATTCTCAAACTCAAGAAACCGATGAAGGCGGGTTTGACGCTTCAGATGTAGAATTTGAAGAGGTTAAATAAATAATTTGAATCCCCGATTGAAATGTCGGGGATTTTTATTATATTTGTTCTATGGAAAAGTTAATTATGCTGATGAGTATCGTGTGTTTTATCGGCTCATCATTTTTTTTAGTTGCTAAGGTTACGAAAACAAATCAGTTTTTCACGTTTTTGTTTAGACTTATCGGTATATTAGGTGTTGGGTTACCTATCTTATTTTGGTTAAAACTGAACTCGATAATTTAATTAAAAAATGAAAGTAATATTTTTAGACCATGATGGAGTAATCTGTTTATCCTCAGAGTGGGGTGGTCGATTCAAGAAGGAAAAAAAATTTAGAGATGAAACGGGCGTTCAACGTAAATTAAGTTCACGACATTACGGTTTACCCGTTGATTGTAGATTTGATAACTTTAATAAAAAAGCTATTAATGTACTTAACTCAATCCTTGAGGAAACAGGTGCTGAAATTGTCGTTTCTTCTGATTGGAAAAAATGGGCTAATGTTGAGGAAATGGGTGAATATTACCTATCACAAGGTATTATCAAAAAACCAATTGATTTCACACCAAGTTTAAGTCAATGCACTAACTACGATAATGATACATTCCCTTGGTCACGTCAGTGGGATTTGGAACAAACTAGGTCTATCGAAATTAAACAATATCTTCAGGACCATCCTGAAATTACACATTGGGTTGCGGTTGATGATTTGAATATGGGTAAGACAGGATTATACTATAGTATGGAGTTTGAACATGAATGGGGTTTAGATAATTTTGTGTTAACCCCATTAACTAATCAAGGAATCAAACAATCAGGTATCAAAGAAAAGATTGTAAAGTTCCTTACATAAAAAACCCTCATTATTGGGGGGTTTTTATTCTTCAGTATTTCTACTCTCCTTAAAAAAGTTAGTCATAAATTTACCAACAACACCTAACACTATTGACGCAATTATCAATCCTTTAAGCTCTGTTTGAGTAAAAATATCTTTTAAATTATCAAATTGCCATATGCCACCAATCGATAATACTGTTGCCGTTGCTAACAATGAGTCACCTAATCTTCTCCATTTTTTTGGAGTTGGTTTCCAATAATTTTTAATAGTTATTTTATTTGCCATATCTATAAATATTATAAATTTTGTTTATCTACCCTGACCTTTATATTTTTTTGGTTTTTCCTCTTTAGGTCCGAATTTCTTTTTAGATTTACCAACACTCTTTTTTCCAAAAGATTGTTTCATAGAATTACTTGAACTTGATTTACCTTTAGCCATTTTATTTAAAATTTTTGTTTTATTTTAATAAATAAATATCAAATATTTTAAATAAAAAAAGGAGGTCAAAAACCTCCCTTTTTGTATATATAAAGGCTCTCGTGATGAGAGTGATAGTTATTATAAATATTAACTTTTTTAAAAAAGTTTCATTTAAACTATATTAACAGGTATTTTTTTTTACTTCCTATTTTTAGGAAACATTTTATTTAAAGATTTAAACAACTCATCTTGTTTTGAAAACAAATCATTCATATTTCCAAACATAGAAGTATCCATTTTAGGTTTTTCCATGTTTTTCATAACATCCATTAATTTAAAGATTTTTTTACCGTATTTTTTCCACCAAAAGTATACTCCAGATGAAATGGTTATAAGAACCAAAACTAAAATTGTGAGAATAATGTTTAAGTACATATTTTTTTTTCTAAATTTTAAGTTAAAAAAACCAATAAGTCAAATTATTTGATTATCAATTCAATTTGTTTATATTTAAAAAAATGAAACGTTGTATTGAAATTTTACTTAATAAGGTTTTTAATCAGGACTTAGAACTTTTATTTGGTAAAGGTAGCTACGTTATTGTTAATTATTGTAAGTATAGTACAAACAATCTAAGTTTTGTTATAGACTGTAAAGTTTTAGTTTCAGACATTGATTTATCTAAGGACGTTTATCCTGATGGATTAATTTTATTAGTTGAGGAGTCTTGGAAATTTATAGGATTCAATGAAAAAATTTCTGTTATAACATCAATAGACATTACATAATACTTCAGAAATTAATCCGTTTTTAATGTACTCGTAGTAAACAGATTCAACTACATGTATAATTTCAACATTAATCGCGTCTTTTAGTCTTAAACTAACGTCATTTCTAAAATTTTCAAAAACACCACAGTGGTGGGCTTTCCAATATAATTCTTCCAAAAGTTCTTCGTTTGTCATGGTAATAAGGTTTAATGTCATCAATATAAATATAACGCTAACTGAATATTAAATCAAAAAGTAATTGATTATTTATCTAAAAAGGATTAAACTTATGAAAAATATATATTATGAGACAAATTAAAATCGGTGATACTGTAAAAGTACACTACACAGGAAAACTTGAAGATGGAACGGTTTTTGATTCATCATTAGTAGAAGGGCGTGAGCCATTAGAAACAGTATTGGGTAACAATATGTTGATTAAAGGTTTTGAGAACGGACTTATTGGTTTATCTGAAGGGGATAAAAGAACTTTGGAAATTGAGCCTTCAGAAGGATATGGTGAGTATCAAGAGGAAATGGCTAATGAAATTCCAAAAGGTAATGTACCTGAAAATGTTAAAGAAGGGGAGATGTTACAAGGTATGAGTCCTACGGGGCCTATCAATGTTAAAGTGGTTGAGGTTAAAGAAGAAACAGTAGTTATCGACGCTAACCATCCTTTGGCGGGTAAAAAACTTGTTTTTGATATTGAAGTTGTAAAAATAAATTAAATTAAAATGAAAAATCTACTAAACAAAATTTCAGAAAAATTAAAATTAATTTTTAAATCCACATTTATTTATGTGGTTATTCTATCATCAGCAGCAGCCTCGTTTTTTATTGGAATGTATTATCAAAGAATTAATACTAAACCAAAAAAATATCAAATAACTAACGTGTTAAAAAAGGATGTTGTATTAGCGGTTGATGAAAATAGTAATTTGATTATTATTGAAAAGTCGACAGGTGATTACACAATATTTCAAGACTCCGTAGGTAAAAGTATATTTAACATTTACGCAAATAAAATTCTAACTCAAAACAATTACACAACAAAATAATTATGAAAACTAAGAACGTATTTTTATTCTCAATATTAACAATGTCTTTGATTGTTATGATAAGTTATTTTACAGAACAAAAACACGTTCAAAAAGAGTACATTTACATTAATGGGACGGGTAGTGAAAATTCTCTACCTGTTTCATTAAAAATGTATGAAATAATTGAGGAGTTAAGTACCAAATATAAAATACCTAAACACATTGCATATAATGTGGCGTATATGGAAACTAAATATGAGGGTCCTTTTGACTGGACCTATAATCCTTACCTAACCTCTAATGCTGGTGCTGAAGGACCAATGCAAATAATGCCATCAACCGCCAATGGTATACATAAGAGTAATATTGATAGAAAAACTCTTAGAACTGACTTGAGATTGAATATTGAAACCAGTATGAAGTTGTTACGAAGATTGTACGATAAATATGGTGATTGGTCTTTGGTTTGCGGTTACTACAACACAGGTCGCCCAATAATTAATAATTACGCCTCGTTCTGTTCTAATAATAAAGATTATAGAAAAAACTGGGTTTCACCGTAATAACAATTACTCATACATTTTTGGTTCTTTATTGGGATTTTCTTTTTCAAATGTCTTAATTAGTGAACCTGCTTTAGAATTAGCTTCATTTTCATTCTTACCACCAATATCAGGACCGTGGTTTCGGTTTAAATTACTAAACTGATGTTCATGTATCCACTCGTGTGCTAAAGTCCTGCAAATGTCACGATTCATCCTATTTTTACTTAAAACTTTTAAAACACTATGTTTGTTTCTACTACCTGTAGACATCCCTTCCGTTTTTTTACCTAAAAATAAAACTGTAATATCCTTTTTCAATGGAACTTCTTTCTGTAAGAACTTTATAAAGTTATTAAAAAACTTATGTTCTTTAGTTGGTATACCAGAATTAATATGTTTTACAGTTACTTTCATATATGATAAATATAGTTGACTTAAACAATAAATAAGATATTTATTTTAAAAGTGATTATGTATAAAAAATTAATTATAGAAGAATCTGAAAAAAACCATATTAAAAATTTATATGGATTAAAAGAAGAAGAAGTTTCTAACACCTTTTTATTAGATTTTATTAAACAAGCATGGGAGTCCCAAAAAACTCCTAGTAATTCGTCCGTTAGTGATTTAACTAAAGGTCTTAGTAATGATTCAAACGTAGACGCATCGTCTTTAAATACTGGTGATGTTATTTTAAAAGGTAATTTTAATAGTAACCAAGAAAATATAATAAAATTAACCATTGATGAGATGGAGAAACAAGGTATTACTGACCCATACACTCAAATAGGTATTTTATCTGTTATTGACAAAGAAAGTGGTTTTAAAACTTATAAAGAAATTGGGTATGGTAACACACCCGATAGTAGAATTGAGAGTGTTTTCGGTAAAAGAGGTAAAAAATGTAAAGGTCTAAAAAAAGATGATGCTAAATTTTTCGATTGCGTTTATGGATATCAATCAGGAATTAGATTAGGTAATGACCAACCTGGTGATGGATGGAAATATGTTGGTCGAGGATTAAATGGAATTACAGGTAAAGCAAATTATAGAAAGTACGGTAGTATGATTGGTGTTGATTTAGTTGGTAATCCTAAGTTATTAGAAGACCCTAGAATTGCGGCTAAAGTAGCCATCGCGTATTTTACTAAAGGTAAACCTGTAAGTTCTATTCCTGATTTTAAAAGTAAGGAAGAAGCAGTAAATTATTTCGCAGATTTAAATGCTGGAAAAAAATCTACATTTGGCAGAAGTGCTGCGATAGCATCGTCATCTAAGTTTGACGTAGACACATCTAATTTAGCTTAAACTTATTTGTATTGTTATACCCGCTTCCCCTGAAGATAACCTATAACTATTATATCGGTTATCATTAACAAATCCATAATTATTAAATTTAAATATTATCACCTCATTATCACCGAACCAACCATGAATTGCATTTGTGGCATAATCAATGTGAACACTTTTGATTAAATTTAATTTCCAAGGCTCTATAAATTCTTTTTCTAATTCTTCAGGTGTTATTAGTATATACATTAAATTAATTTCATATGGTTAACAACCACCAATTCCTGGCCATGGGTCTAATGGTATTTCGTATTTCACTAATTGGTCCTCATTAAAAATATGTAATAACCCATATTCTTCCATTTCGGCAACGACCCTGACATCACCTTTAGTCGTTTTAAATACTGACACAATGGTACAAGGAAATCTATACCCTTTTGGTTTATAAGCTTTGTCTCCGATTTTAAATTTTGTATTTTCCATTTTTCTACTTGTTTTTGTTTATTTTTAATTTGATAAAGGTGCTTTAATTGCTGGGTGAGATTGATAATTATCTAAAACAAAGTCTGTAACGCGCAATTTGTCAATAATACTATCAAAGTCGTTTAAATGGTCTTTGAATAATAGTTTAGGTAGTGGATATGGTTTTCTTGTTCGAGTTGGTATATCTCTTGTTTTTAACTTAGATTCTAACCACTCATCGTTCTGAACTTTCATACCATCGGTGTATTCTTTTTCGTAGATTTCCTTTCTTTCTTCTACACTCAACTCTCTACCAATTTGTTCCTTTGCTTGTTCAATATGATTCAAATATAAGTGTGTATCACCTAAGATTCCAATCAATTCATCAGGAACCATATTAACTTCTTTTGCAAGGATTTCTAATAATAAACCATAAGATGCAATATTGAATGGTAAACCTAAGAATGTATCTACTGAACGTTGATTCCACATTAAAGAGATTGCTCTGGTTGGAATATTTAAACTATCTCCAAAATCGTGTGAGAATGATTGTCTGTCAACTAAAGCACCTAATGGTTCCTCATTAAGTTTAGGGTATTTTGTAATGGCGTACAATTCTCTCTCTTCCAAACTCAATTCTCTTGTATAAACTTGAAATCCATAATGGCAAGGTGGTAATACCATTTGGTCTAATTCACCTACATTCCAAGCATTAACCATTAATCGTCTTGAATCTGGATTTGTTTTAAGGTCGTTGATTAGGTTTGCGATTTGGTCTATACCTTCAAGTTTCCATTTTAACATTGGTCTATCAGGATGAGATGGGTCTACTTTGTCAGTTGCTTCCCATTTAAGATTATTCCATCCTCTCCATTGTCTCCCATACACGGGCCCTAATTCACCCCATGTCTTAGCAAACTCATCATCTGTTTTGATTTTGTTGATGAATTCTTCTTGGGTGTAAAGGGAGTATTCTTCGTTAGTAAAAAACCCATCAAAAGATTCTTCCAATTTTAACCATTTTCTACTAAAAGTACCTTCATCAGCATTTTTACAATAGTTTTTATAAGCATCACCATTCCAAATGTTACACCCATTGTCAACCAAATATTTGATGTTTGTGTCACCACGCAGGAACCATAATAACTCAGTTACAATTGTTTTGAAAGGCATACGTTTCGTAGTCAAAAGAGGGAAGCCTTCAGACATTTTATGACGTATTTGTCTTCCGAATACTGATAGTGTACCACCATTTCGGGTTTGTTTTGTTACTCCATTATCAAGTATGTCTTGAAGGAGGTCTGTGTATTGTTTATCTAGGTTATTCATTTTCACTCAAATATAAGTTAATTAATTCAGAACTATCTTTCTCATATTGTTCCTGTCTTTTAATTTCATGGTCAAATCTATCATTCGTCAATTCATCTAAATCAACTATATCAAAATGTTGGGTTGGGATTGTAAAAACTCTATATCCTTCTTTTGTTTTATTAATCGTTATTCCTTCAACGATGTATTTTTTGTCTAAGTTATTCATAACTTTATTTTTTGTATTATATTTTTAACTTGTTGTAAATTAAATTCACAATCTCTTTTATATTTTTGTAACTTATCTATTATGTAATATTGTTCATTTATGTTGGTTATTAGATTTCCATCTATTGTCGGATAACCATCATGTAATGTCCAATAATCTTTATGAATATAGATTGGGTCCAATTTATATTGTGGCGGTCTTATTAACATAATCGTACCTCCATCTCTAATAATCGATATATTGTATATTGACCATAAAACACCACCTTCTTTAACATACTCTTTAATATAACTTTCTTTCTCAAAAACATCAACTTCAGGAAATATAAGTTTAGCTGAATTATTTGGTGTAAAGTTTACCCTATCGTATCCTGATGTTATCATTTCAAATTCAACTTCTAAACCCTCTTCAAGTGGTTTGTATCTTATTTCATCGTCTTTTATATATTTGATTGAATTACTATCATTAGATAGTTCTGTATAGGACCAATGCGTTCCGTGACCGAATGAATGTAAATCAGACCATTTTACCATCCAAATACCATCCTCATTTCTTGTTAATATTCCTTTCATAACTTTCTATTGTTTTGATTGTTTTCTTATCCATTTTCTGTCCGAAGTTAATACAAATTCACCAATAAAGGAGTCTTTTTTATTCCATTGTTCGGGAGATATTAATGAAAGCGTATTAATTCCGTTAAAATTATAGAGAAAATAATTGTGACCGACAATAGGTTCAAATGAAATTTTTGACTCCCACACCATAACAGAATCTGAATATTCTTGATATAACTTTTCAATTTTACTTATAATTTCACGTTTTTCTTGTTCAAAAACATCAATCATTTTTTTAGATGACTCATTTTTAACTAAACCAACATTTGGTAAATTAAAACTTGGTGCACCTAAATTTGTTGGATACGGTTTTATGTTGGTATCATAACCATTTTTTCACTCCAAACAACCAAATCAGGTTTTTTACTCATACTCTACTAATTGAAAATTCAAACCCTGTAAAATTAGTGAAATAATCAGTTAAATAAAGGTTTTTAGTATCAAAATCATCACATTTAATTTCAACAAAGACGGCGGGCACGTCCAAAACCCATTCATCATTCTCGTATTTATTTTTTTCCAAAATTTCATAACTAACCACCTGAATGCTTTGGTCGGGGTACAGTTTTTTTATAATTTTTTCAAAAATTTCACGTCTCATACTTAAAAATAAATTATTATTAAAAAAATATCAATCTTTTTATCTTACGGTGTTGTTATATTCAAAAAAATGATTTAACTTTGTGGTGTAATTAAAATCAAATAATAATAATTAAAAGAAAATGGCAACAAAATCAGGAACACGAGGTCGCTACATTTGTAAAGTAGGTTTTTATGATGTTTACGCGAAAGATTCAATGAAAAAAGATTCAAAAGGTAAAGAAGTGGTAGGTTCAACCGACTATTTAGTGTATCACGCTAAAAAAATGGTTGCGAAGGGATTGAAAACAAAGGATTTAGCGGTGGCAAAAGCCCTTGATTTGTTGGGTGATAAATATAGAGGCGTATATAGTCTCTAATTTTAAAGAAAAGTCGGAAATTCCGACTTTTTTTTATTTGAATTTATCCTAAATAACACTTATTATTATAAAAAATTAAATAGTATGGATTTTAGTAAAGATTTTAAAAAGTACGCACAGAGTGAACATAATTTGTCGTCAATGAATTTACATTATTATGGTCAACAAATTGAAAGTTCTATGACACCTTACATTTTGGAAGAAAGAGAAATGAGGGCAACTCAAATTGATATTTTCTCTAGATTAATGAGAGATAGATTGTTGTGGGTGGCAGGTGTTGTTGATGATAGAATGTCAACCGTTGTACAAGCTCAATTAATGTATTTGGATTCTGTGGATAATACGGACATAACAATGCATATTGATAGTCCTGGAGGTTCCGTTAAATCAGGTTTAAGTATGGTTGATGTGATGGACTATATCAAATGTGATATTAGAACCGTAAATACAGGTATGGCTGCGTCTATGGGTTCAGTTTTACTAGGTGCTGGAACAAAAGGTAAACGCTCTTCATTAAGATTTTCAAGAACCATGTTGCACCAATCGTCAGGTGGTTTTAGAGGAAATATTCAGGATGCGGAAATCGACATGGTTGAGTGGAAAAAAGTTAATCAACTTTTGTTTGATTTATTGGGTGGTTACTGTGGTAAAACAGCAAAACAAGTTATGAAAGACGCCAGTCGTGATTTGTGGTTAAGTGCTGATGAGGCATTAAAGTACGGAATAATTGATGAGATTGTAACAACCAAGAAAAAATAAAAGGGGTTAAAACCCCTTTTTTTATTTGTTCCTTTGATTAACGTAGATGTATGTTATTGTATCACCAATGTCATAGTTATCTCTCTTATTTGAAACTACGTTTGTTCCACAATCTGTCTCAAAAACAAAATACGGGTATGGTTGTAAAGTATTATTACTTTGCCTGACACACATTTTAACTATAACACATTTTAAAACTAAATCATCATCAGTGATTTTTCGTTTGTTATTACAAGAAGTAAGTAATAATATAATTGTAATTGTTGATAATATTTTTTTCATTAATACAAGATAGAAAAAAAAATATTATTTATCAAGTGGTTGTAGTCATTTCCCAAGACCTTGATTTGCAAAATTTTGAGCCATAACATCAATTAATTGGTCTTGAGTAACTTCACCAGGACCTGGTTTGTTATTTAAACCCGCAGTTCCTGAAGTACCACCTGTGTTTTTAAAATTTTCAATTACGTCAATTATTGTATCTAAAGAATTTTTTGCTTCTTTTTCCGTGTCAAAATCTTTAAAATAACTTTTATAATAACTAACTTTTTTCCATAATTCAGGATTCTTTTTCTCAATTTCAAGTCCGTCTGTACCTCCTGACTCACCTTTTAATTTTACATATATTCGGTATTTTATAGGATTGTCTGTAGGAAGTCCGCCCACATACCAAAGATTACCATCGACATCTGTAGAACTATTTGAAGTTCCTGTTTCAGCCTCAATCAAATATCTTTTCTCTAATAAAAGATTGGCTCTATTAATTGCTCTTTTTTTGTTACTCATTTTAGTTATTTATATGTATAAACTTATCAAGGTTTATTGTTACCAAATATTCTTGTGGTCCAGAAATAGTGTAAAATATTTTATTGTTATCGGGTAATAAGTCATATAGATTGTTTAAATACGAATCCATTTCGACTCGTAAATTATAACCTAAATTAAAAACATCTTCATCATTTGCCCACTCATTATCACTGTCTTTTTTTTTGAGAAAAACACTTAAAGCAGATGCGAACATGTCTTTTTCATTCTGTCTATAATAATCCCTAACTTTTAAATCTAAATAATTAGCAATTTCATACATATTCACAAATACATCTAGATATAAAAAAGAATCATATTTCTCAAAATCTTGTGAAAAAGACCATTTTTTTAAAAACGGGTATTTTTTCTTGGTGCCGTTAAACGCCATTTGTATACCCCTAATTTGTTTATCAGAAAAATTATTGTCCCTATAACTCATTATTTTAATTCATCTTTGGTTATTGATAAATATCAAAATAAATAAAAAACCCCATAATTTAGGTTTTAATAAAATTATTAAGACATCATTACTCTGATTTGATTCATAATCTGTAGTTGTCTCATCTCAAGTCTTTTAATTTCATCCATCTGAGACTTATTTAACTCAATATTTTGACCTTTAATTTCATTAATTTTGTTATGTAGTCTAGTATGTTCATTTAACAACTGACCATAGAGTGCTGCTTTTTGTGATTCGTTCATATTTTTAAATTTAATTTTTAATTTAGTTATGTAAATAATTTAACCTATTTCTTCATTAACATTATTAACAGGTAAACCATAATTTTTTTCAAACCAAGGTTTTAATAGTTTTTTAAAATTTTCAATCCCCAAAACGTTTATTATGTTTTTAAAATACCATTCTGCGTAATATAGTGCGGGCGACTCATTTTCTTCGGTATAGTCATTACTCGTTGGGTGGTATTGTAATATCCAACTATCATCTTCCCAATCATCCTCAACATTTTCGTAATAATTGTAGACATCTAAATCAACGTATCTGTTTTTTTCATAAACATAGTAATCATAACTTTTATCGGCTCTATCTAAATCTTTGAATTCTTTCATCATAGAGTCAAAGGCGGATTCTAATTGTTTATGTTTAATTTTTATGTCCATGTATATAAATAGTTAAAAAAATAAAAACCCCACCTTGTGAGTGGGGTTCCAAGAGTCTATAATAGAATAATTTAAGCTTTAGTCTTTTCAACGACAGACCAAATAGTACCAAACACAATAATATAAATAAACTACCAGTCAATACCTGGTCCGAACTTTCTATCGTCCACTATTTCATTGAGGTATAACTCAATATTTGGTATCCATTCTTTAATTCTATATTGTAATTCACCTCTAATATTATCAAAATCAAATCTATTAGAGTTCTTATGAATATCAATGTAAACCTTAATTTTGTCTACAGTAGTAATGCGGTCAATTACAACTTTATCAATGGAATCTATTTCATCCAACTCATCCATCTCACCTAATCCCCATTCTTCGGAATCTTCCCTAATAGCGTCTAATTGACCATTAATTAAATTTTGGATGATAGACTTTAGTTTATCTATCTGTAGACTACCGACTTTAATTTTCATTTCTATAAATATCCATATTTATTGTTATGAGACAACTAATAAAAAAAAATATTAAGAGAAGAATTGCTTCAGGAAAAATTTAAAGTTGGTGAAGAAAAAACGGATGATTTTTTATTGGTGGTACCTTTAACTCATAACGCATCTTGTAAATATGGATAATGAAAATTTAGAACTAGAAACTGCTTTGTATAAAGTATATAACAGTCTTTATGTTAAAGACAGAGTTGACTTCTATGTTAAATTATCACCACATAAATTTGATGTAAATTCATATAAAGTTTCAGTATTTTTTATTATAGACCAATCTAAATATTGGAAAAGTTCACCATTATATTCAGAGGAGTATTTTGATTTTGTAACTCTTTTAGGATATGGGGATGTTGAAGAGGAATTGGAAGTATTAACAAAATACGTAATTCATTCTAAAATGGTTTTTATTCACAAATTTTTTAAACATACTAATATGGAGGTTTACAATCCTTTAATAAATGCAATAGAAGACATGGGTATTCCTGTTTTACTTAAATTACCTGAATTTATCCCTTATCCTGAAATAATTCTTGATGAAAGAAGTCCGTCAACTGTAAAAGAAGTTGAAACCGAGTTAAATAACGAGTTTGACTTGGAAGATATCCTTATTTATTTTGATAAAATATAAAACCCCACCTTTTGGATGGGGAAATTAGGGGACGGACGACGAAAAATATACCGACAAAAGTCGGGTTCGGTTTATGTTACCCCTTTAAAAGTATGAAAAAAAGATTATTTTACATAACTTTATTAATCTCAAAACCAAAATGGTGGTCAAACCATTGTTTAAATACGGGCTCCCACTTATCACCGAAAACACTGTTCATGATATCAACAAAGGTATTGTCTTCAATAATCAAAATAGGGGACTGTTCAACTTTATTCTTAACTGAAGGGTCTTCACCCCAATAATGTTCATTATACAACAAAAAAACGGTTTCATCATCACCATAATCCCCAAGGTAAAACTCATAAGCGCTGTCATCAGGATTTCCATCATAATCCATAAATTCAATATAGTTAATATCCTTAACGTCAAATTTATCGTTAATGTATTTTAAAATCATACTTTCCAATTTAGATTCTGTGATGATAATTTTCATATAAGATAAATATCATAAAAATAAAAAACCCCTCGAATTCGAGGGGTTTTTAAGAATTAGTCTTCAGAATCAAAGATTTCTCTCCATCGTTCACCTTGTTCGTATGGGTCACTAACATATTTGTTAATTTCCTCCATAGCTTCGGTTACGCTTCTAAAAGGGATTTCCTTGCATCCCACGCTAACAATACATCCGACACTTAGAAAACGAAGTCTGATTTCGTATTCTCTAAGAATCTCTTGTTTTCTTGGTTTGTACTCAGATAATTTTTCTTCCCTCATAGGAATTGATTCTTGTCCATTCATTTGTTGTTCCATGTTTTAAATTATTTAATTTGATTTATTTTTTACAATTTCGATTAGTTTATCAATAAGGGCGGATTCAGTTTCCTCGGGTGTTTTAAAAAAATATTTTTCCCCTTGTTTGTAGTCATCCAAATTATGTGGATTGATTACATAAAAATATTCATTGGATATGCCAAGTTTCTCAACCCAAGAATATAAATTATGATTTTTGTGAAACCACATAAATGCTTGTTGGTAGAGTGGTGCAGAACACGCTCCTTCTAAAAGGTAGACATTTCTATTACCTTCAAACTCCTCATTCATACCCATTTCAAGTATCAATTCATAGTCTTTCCAATTACTACTTAGCCATATACCAAAACAAGGTTCATCAAATCTAAGTTTTTTAAGTGATAATGATTGTTCGTATGATAGAAACAGGTTATTCATGTTATAAGATTAGGGATTATTTTTTGGATTGTCAACTTTTTTATAAAAATATGCATCAGAAAATGAATCAACATTAATTAATTCGGATTCCAAATATTCAACAACCTTGGTCATCATTTCTCCTTGTTTCTCGGGGGTCTCACCGCTTCGAATAACCAAAGCAAGTCCTCCACTCAATTTCGATTTAGGGGTATGTTTTCTTTTTACAGAATATGGGGGGGGGGGAAAGGTAGGTTCAACCCAACAGGATACTATGCCCCAAGCCGTGGGTGTCTTTCACCTCCATTTGTAAGGTATGTTCAACAACTGAGGGTAGGGGTGAAAGTCTAATCAAGGTGTCTTTCACCTCCATTTGTAAGGCATGTTCAACTATGTACGGCAGGAGTACAGGGCTGCGATGGTGTCTTTCACCTCCATTTGTAAGGCATGTTCAACCCACCTTCCAATAATCGCTTTAATATCAGACTCTTCAACACCCATCATACTCGAAAAAAATGATATTAAATAATATGAAATATAACACTGTCCATCACTTTTATCGAATCTAATGTCAGCGAATTCATCATCAATGTTTTTAACAAAGTATATTCTATCATTAATATCCTGTTGATTGTAATTTTGATTTGTTAAATATTTTTCAATAATTTTATCCTTCATATTGCAAAGATAAGAAAATTAATTAATATTCTTGTAAGGTATGTTCAACTATTGGCCCAGATTTTAAAAGAAACAAGTTGGTGTCTTTCACCTCCATTTGTAAGGTATGTTCAACCCATCTTCCAATAACTTCTTCAACATCAGAGCGTTTAATACCCATCATCATTAAAAAAAATGATACCAAAGCATAACGAATATAACACCAACCATCACTTTTGTCATATCTAATGTCGGCATATTTGTCATCAATGTTTTTAACGAAATATATTCTATCACCAGTATCTATTTGATTGTAATTTTGTTTATCCAAATATCTAAAGATTAATTTTTGAGTAATCTTATCCTTCTGATTTTCGGTAATTATTAGTTTCATATATGATAAATATACTGAAATTAATTAATCTTGTTGTAAGGTATGTTCAACAAGGGTGTGTGGGGTAAAGGTATACTCATG
>Ga0180433_10006012_pt1 | contig 16123 bp, 12 predicted proteins | sample SS_ome_8_FD_132980 | JGI IMG/M metagenome (GOLD analysis project Ga0180433, IMG submission 132980) | Hypersaline lake sediment archaeal communities from the Salton Sea, California, USA - SS_1_D_1 metaG | ecosystem: Environmental > Aquatic > Non-marine Saline and Alkaline > Hypersaline >... | reverse complement strand
TCTAAATTTGGATCCACTGAACTCATCTATACGGTTCCTTTTGTCTTGTACGGGGTTTTCCGGTATCTTTATCTTATTCACCGAAAAGCTCAAGGAGGAACCCCCGAAACATTGATTATCAAAGATAAGCCTCTGCTTTTAGATCTTTTTTTATGGATTGCCTCAGCTGTTTTCATTCTTTATCTAAGGAGATAGATCATGGATAGACCCAAAGTTGCTGTTCTCAAAACATCCCCAAAATCTGTACTTGATGATTATAAAAAACTCATGCATTTAGCTGAATACCAAAAGTTTCTTGTGAAGGATAAAGAGACTCTGATCAAGTTAAATCTTTCCTGGACCAAATATTTTCCTGCCTGCTCCTCTCAGCCCTGGCAGTTAGAAGGAACCTTAAAAACTTTTTTGGATGATGGATACAAAAAAGAAAGTTTGATTCCAGTGGAAAATAAAACCGTGGTCACCCATCCTATCAAAGGAGCTAAAAACAACAAGTGGAGCCCTCTTTTTGACCGGTACGGTTTAACTTATGTTCCTTTAACAGATGTCGAATGGGTCAAATATGAATTCAAGAGCCCTTTGCTCAAGCTCAATGATGTTTTCCCCAAAGGGATTGAAATCCCTAAGATGTATATAGGAAAAAATATTCTTCACCTTCCCACCATAAAAACACACGGTCATTCCACCACCACAGGGTCCATAAAAAACTCTTTTGGAGGATTGCTCAAGGAAGTCAGGCATTATGCCCACAAATACATGCATGAGGTCCTGGTTGATTTGATGCTCATGCAGAAGGAGCTTCATCCCGGGATTTTCAGTGTCATGGACGGAACCGTGTGCGGAGACGGAGCCGGACCCCGGACCATGAAGCCCCGAGTGAAAAATCTGATCTTAGCCAGCGGGGATTCAGTGGCCATCGATGCGGTCGCCGCTAAACTGATGGGATTTGATCCCATGGAGATCCCCTATATCCGGATGTGCCATGAAAGAGGTTTGGGAGTGGGTGAAATCAGTGAAATTGAAATAGTGGGAGAAGATATTTCAGAGATTAACTTTGGATTTAAAACCAGAAGAAGTTTTGTCATCTGGGGAGATCAGATGTTAAGAAAGGGATTTCTTCGTTTTTTAGAAAAGATTCTTCTCCATTCTCCTCTTGTGGTGTGGGCTCCTTTTGCCAGCAATGTGTATCATGATTTCTTCTGGTACCCTACGGCGGGTCGGAAAAGGATCAATGAATTTAAGAAAACCCCCTGGGGGGAGTTGTGGGAAGAGTATTAGATCGAAATTATTTATCAATTCTTTTCTTTTTTATACTGATTAACAGAGATAACAAAATTGTAAATACAGAAAAAAGGCTTATGATGATTCCATATAAAAAGCTTGAAGGAAAATATTTAAGTTCCACTTCATGCTCTCCCGGAGGAATCATAATACCTTTCGATGCTAAGTTCACTTTAAAGACTTCTGTTTTTTTCCCATCTATCCAGGCTTTCCATCCTGGATGATAATTACCTGGGACTACAGCTATTGCTTCTGAATTAGTGTTTATTAAATATTTCTTTTTACAAGATTCACTGTTTATGACAGTTATTTTATTCGGATTTTCGCCTCTTGATTTTTCCAATTCGATATCTTTTTCTATGACAGCGGTCTCATGAGGATTGAAATCTTTTTCAAGGATCAATTCTATCTTTTTTTCAATGTTATCTTTTTTAATAGTGTCATAAACGAGATAAGCCTGATTTTGTTTCTCGGCAAGCTTTTGGAAAAAGACTTCATATTCTTCAATGGTCTTTTTTTCAATCGTTGTTCCTGGCAGGGGATGATGACCTATATAATAATCACATCCTGTTTTCTCTAAAATCATCTTCAGTTTTTCTTTGGGGAGAGACTCTAAGGTATCAAATACATCATGATATTCCTTATCATAAACGCCGTAAAAATCCCTATTGAACAGAAATTGAATATCATATCCCAACCCACAAAATGGGCATAAGCTCTGTCTCAGATAGTTATGATATTGGATGCTTTTTTGCAGATTCTCTTTAACGTCATATGGGAGATGATTTTCCCTATATATTTTTATCTCCCTTTTTTCTGATTTGACATAATCGGGTTTGGCAAAAAATGAAGTGGAAGTCACAGGATTTATATTACCATTCACCAGGAGCAAATCAATTATGACCAATATTAGAAACAGAAAACCAAATATCTTTGGTTTTATCTTCAATAAGAGAAAGAGAAAAATGAGGGCAGAGAAAATAAAAAATGACCAAAGTCCCTGCCATAAATATCCTTCTAGTTTATTTATAATCTGGCTGTTATCTATTACAAAAATTTTTGACAAGGATTTTAAAAGTGTGTTTTTGAAAAGTGCAAATAGAATGAGGAGGATTAAAGATATAGATATAATAGAAACAGCTGGCTTCTTTTTCAATTTGTTTGAATGAAATAATCGGTCAAAACCAACAGCAGAGAGCATGGTCAATGAAAAAAGACAGCCCATGAAATATTTAACTGGATAGCGTAAGAATGAAAACGGAGGGATTTTTGTTATGAGAGTATAGAAAGGCAGGTATCTCCCCGCGGCAAGAATAAAAAAGATCAGGAAGGTGGCACCAAAGAATATGTGTTTCTTGTCTCTAGGCTTTTTTAATCCTATGCAGAACAGTAGAATCACTCCGAAACCAATATAAAAGCTGTAATAAAGAGGATATTGTTTGTCAAACAGATGTGCTCCCCAAAAGTGATTTACTTCAGGGTCCCTATCGTTTCCCAGAATATTCGGGAAAACCAGGTTAGAAAGCTGGATCAATTCTAAAGACCACATGGTTTTTTTCTGAGGGTTCCGGTCACTTTGGGATAGCATTTCTATAGAAGGGAGCAATTGAACAGAAGAAATCAGTACAGCGAAGATTAATGATAAAGATACAAATGCTATTTTGTTCTTCTTTTTATTCTCTAAAAAAACTATATGGAGCAGGACAATAATTATTGTCATGATGATGACATAAGGGGTTCCCGCCAGTATCATGAGTGCCCAAAAAACAGACATCACTAAAATTTTTTTATACATCTTTTTGACAGGTCGATTGAGTAGCAAGAGAATCCAGGGCATCCAGCACAGAGCCGCCACATGGTTATAGAATTCAAAAGACGACAGAAACATTCCACTCAGCATAAAAACAGTTGCTGACAAGAAAGATGCTATTTGTGATAAGGAAAAAGATTTGGAGAGGTAGTAAATCCCCAGCCAGCCTATGATCACATGGATGAAATAGTGGAGTTTGAAAGCAGTGAAAAAAGAGAGAAAAAGATATAAAAGAGTGCTGGGATAAAAAACAGCGTGTTTGGGATTGGCTAAAAAAGGCTGTCCATTACCATAGGATTCAGTCCACAAAGGAATCCCTTCTCCTTGATAAAGTTCAGTGCATAATTTTCGGGTGGGAATTTCTACTAAGGTAGTATCCCGGACATAAAAAGTGCTGTTGGTAAAAAAGAAGCTTTTAAATAGGAAAAGAAAAACAAAGAGGAAGATAAGAAAGAAGATGGCATCTTTTTTAATGAAAAGTTTTTCTTTATTTTGGTTATCAATCATTATATTCTAACTTTTAGAATTGATAGCCTTAAGAAGATCTTTTGCTAACTTAATATCTTCTCTGTTTATTTCTTTTATAAAAAATAAAATTGCTAAATATATTAAAAATAAAATAATACACCAAAAAATTAGGAGAATCCCTTCTATTTTTATGGAAAATGAAATTAATAGTATTATCAAGGAAGCTGAAATTATCCTTAATAAAGAAGAGATTTCTATTAAAACTTTAAAGATCCTATTCACATAAAAGATTCCAACAAAAACACAAAAAACACCAGTTATTAGGGTGGCGATTGCACCACCTTCGATGCCATATTGATTGACTAGAAAGTAATTACTAAAAAAGGCAACAACTAATGCTATGCCGGTAATAAAAGCTGGAATTTTCGATTTTCCACTGGAATTAATTATAGATGATAAAACAAAAAATAACTGTAAAAATAACCATCCCCAAATTAATATAGAAAGTGAGGTATTCGCTACTGAATATTGTGAGGTAAAAAATAGTGATAATATTTCTTTTGAATTGGAAGATATAATAACTGCAGTAGGTACAAATATAATAAATATATACCTTAAAGAAGACTTAATATATAAATTTGTTTTCTCTTTATTTTTTGAAAAAAATGATTTAGATACAGAGGGAAACAAAGTAGATGAAAAGGCTATAGCAATAACTATAAAAAAGGTAGATAAAACTCTTGCTGAAGTATAATACCCTACATAACTCTCAGGAATTTTTGATGCCTTTATAAATAATAAATCTAAAATTGTTATTAAATGAAATAGAAAAGAAAAGATGATTATAGGAAATGAGAAAATGATAAGCTGACGACATTTAATTTCTCTATCGGTTTTTTTTGTTTTAGAAAACATCAATCCATAGAACACACCTAATAAAGAAGCTGATAAATATCCACCGAGAACACCATAAATTTCATAGCCCAAATAAACAAAAGAAAAAACAAAGAATATTCTTGATACTGAATTTATTATTGTTAAGACTGCCTGTTTTTTAAAGTTTCTATACCCATTGAAAAAGCTTCCGTATAACTCATTAAAACTTCTTGTAATAATTATTAGAGATAAAAATCTTATGTAACCGACTAGACTATAATCATTTAGTAATCGAGCGATAACTTGAGCGAAAAAAAATATTAATATTGAAATTATAATCGCATAGGATGATTGCGTTATAAATGCTATCTTCTTTATTGTTATTCCATTATATCCTTCAGATAAGTATTTTGATACTGCCTTTGGAATCCCGCTCATTAACAATATTTGTAAAACAGTCAATAATGCTAGAATAACCCCAAATAATCCATAAATTTCAGGTGAGATAATTCTGACTAAACCAAAATGAATGATATATCCACTCAGATATAATGATATTTTCCCAGTTAAAATGAATATAGTTCCCTTTGCTAAGTGATGCTTTTTACTATCGGGAGTCATAAGCTGTTTCACGGATTTCTTATAAAGTTAAAGAAGTATCAATGTTTAATTGTTTTAGTTGTATTAATATAGAAAGTACCATAAGTTTAGCTCTTGGCTTAATAATTATTGAAGAATATATATTATTTTTTTTCAATATATCCTTAATAAATTTATCATTAAATATAACATTGTCATTTAGGTGTGAATTTAAAGTATCAAAATACCAATCATGCAAGTCTTTTTTAAGCCATTTTTGAAATGGTATAATATAAGAAGGATGTTCTTTATTAGATATTAGATAAAAAATTTTTTGAATATTAGTGAAATAGTCTGCAATATAATGAGCATAACTAGGATTAGAAGGTTTTATATAGTTTCTGGCCCATTTAAAATAGTCTAATTCAGGATATTTAGATGTCAAGATTTTCCGGTATAGGTTTTGATATAATAAATCCTCAGGTTGCATATTTAAAACAAATTTTAATATTTCTTTATCAGCGAATGGGAAAACAGGTGTTTCTTTGCTTTTAATTGTGTAATAAAATTGACTAGTCCAGTGTGGTTGTCTTATAAAGATATCATACAACAAGCAATCTTTTATATAGTTTCCCGTTTTAATTTGGTTGATAGAAGAAAGTATTGAATTTGTAATTATATCTTTTGGTCTTTTTCTTAGCTCAGCTTTAAAGTCTTTTGATAAGACTTTTTCTAGTAAATCGATACTGATTCCTAGGTTATGTTTCTTAACTAAAAAATTTGTTATGTCTTTTTGTTTTGTAATCTTCTTCAAATAATTTGGTAAATGTGACCCAGTAATGGGATCTCCCCATAGACCAGAAATATTTGTCATATTATCCATATTATTATTAATATGGTTTAGGGAAATATATGTATTAATATCCTGAATATTATCTATAAAGTAAGGGTTGTTTTTATTGAAATTTTTATAAAATTTTTTTATCAGAAATGGTTTAAATCCTAATTGAAAATTATCTATAGAGAGATGATTAGAAATACGTTTAGCAATTTTCATGTCCCAGCAATTAGGAACTCCATAAGTTGTAGTAATAAAGTCAAAACCATTGTTTTTTAAAATACCTGCGATAATTCGCGAGTCCAATCCACCAGAGAGCAAAAGATTATATTTTAACTTTTTAGAACATCTTTTTTTTACACTATTAACAAATAGATGATTCATAGAACTAATTAAGTCATTTTTGTCAGTTTTGATATTATTAAAATTTTTTGATTTTAATATTTCAAAAGCAGTCTTAGAAAAGACAATCTCGTCTAGCCCGAATAATTTATAGCACCCGGGTTTTATGCGGTGGATATTTTTGTAAATGGTTGAATTTCCCTCCCAGAATCCAAAAGCACAATATTTTACTAAGTTTCTGTGGGATAAATAACCTTGGCCATTAAAAAAAAAATTCAAATTTTTCATGAAGTCACTAATTGCATAACCATTTTTAAATATGGTTTCAAATACTGGTATTTCACCGAAAAAACTTGATTGATAATACCAATATTTTGTTTTATTAGGAATGAATATAATGAAATACATTCCTTCATTCACGATAATATTTTCTTTTATATATTTTTTTAGTTCAGCATATAGTTTTTTTATACTTTCATTCATTATCGGAACCGATATATTTCCAAGTTCACCTGTGTAATAAATATCTCCACTTATTAATTTTATTCTTTTTAAATTGAAGTGATATCTATTGTTATTATTATATAGAATTTGAAGTCTACCCTTTTTATATGAACAATGCTTCATATTGTGAAAATAATCTTTAATTTTTAATGAGTAAGTAGGCTCTATAGAATTAGTACAGTATAATATAAACATATTTTTTTTATGGCATTTTGTTTAAAAAAAGTCTTTTATTTTACTGCATATAAAAATTATCTCATTGTTAGTTATTTCAGGATAAATGGGTAAAGATAGAACTTTTTGTTTAATTTGATTAACTATATGTAAATTATTTGATATGCATTTTTGATTTTTAAAAACTTCATATTCATAAATAGCCTTATTGTAATGTATTTTTGTATTTATGCCTTTTTCACTTAAAAATTTCTTTAATTTATCTCTTTCTTTTGTCCTAATTACAAATTTATGGAAAATATGATTACACCCTTCTCTAATATTTGGTAATTCTATCTCACTAATTCTCCTTAACTCTTGTTTATAAAGAGCAGCGATTTCATTTCGTCTCCTAATCCATTCACCCAACCATTCAAACTGCAAATTTAATAAAGCAGCTTGTGATGTGGCAAGGCGACTATTAAAACCAAGAGATTCAAATTCACCACTTTTTAAATTTTTTCCATGATAATTTAATTTTTTTGCTCTTTCACAAAGTATCTCATCATCTGTTAAGATCACTCCACCATTGCCGAATGCACCTATAATTTTTGTAGGATCAAAGCTGAAACAACTAGCTAATCCCATAGAGCCAGCGGATCTATCTTTGTAAGTTGCACCCAAAGACTGAGCAGCATCCTCAATTAAAATAAGATCGTTTTTCATGGCGATTTCTTCAACTTTATTAATTGGAAGTGTTTGCCCGAAAAGCTGAACAGCAATAATAGCTTTGGTTCTTTTTGTTATTTTGTTTTCTAGATCTACTAAATTCATCATGTAATAATCAGGCTCGATATCAACAAAAACAGGAGTCGCACCAATTCTTAAAATAGGGGTAGCAGAAGCGATAAAGGAGAAACTTGTTACTAAAACTTCGTCACCGTGATTTATGCCACAGGATTTTAAAGAGAAATAAAGAGCATCTGTGCAGCTTCCAACAGCAACTGCGTATTCTCGTTTACAATAAGTTGCAATTCTTTTTTCAAATTCTTTAATTTCCGGTCCCATTAATACCTTACCATGTGAGAAAACTGTATTTATCGTGTCTAATATTTCTTTCTTATGGTTTCTGTACATTTTATCTATACCGAAAAATGGCACATGAATTTTGTTGATCACATTAAACTCCAATCAATATTTATCTATTTCTTTATAGATCTAGCGGGATTTCCCACGACAATATCTTTTTCTATGACGTCTTCTACGACTGTTGTTCCTGCACCAACTATAGCCCACTTTCCAATATTTATATTTGGAATAATAGTAGTTCCTGTATAAATGTAGCTTCCCTCACCAATTTTTACATTTCCTGAAGTTGATACTCCTGGGGCGATATTCACGAAATTTTCTATAATATTATCATGTTCTATTACGCTACCAGAATGAATAATCACGTTATTGCCAATTTTTGTGTTTGGCATAATTGTAACATTAGGATTAATAATACAACCCTTTCCAATTGAAACATTAGTGGATATATATGATTTATTACTTATAACGGATGTAAATCTATAATTCATTGAGCTTAATTCTTTTGCTATTTCTTTCTTTTTTTTATTATTCCCATAAGCTACAATAACTTTGTATTTATGGGGATTGAAAGTTTTTTCAATATCTTTAAAAAAACATTTGATGATGTAGTTATTTATATTATTTCCGATATTTTCTCTTTTTTCTAAATCGACCAACCCATTAATTGTATATTCTTTACTGTCTTTTAAAATATCAATAATATACCTCGCTTGAGAACCAGTCCCGATTATGCATAATTTTTCCATCCTATTCATTCTTCCTTATAAATTCTATGTATTTCTTAATTCCTTCTTCCAGAGAGTATTTTGGATTATATCCTAAAATATTTTTTGCCTTTGAAATATTTAGTGTGCCTCTATTGGCTCTATATGGCTTTAAATCTCTATCTACAATTTTCGTATTTGGAACCAACTTTGATATTATGAATGCAAGTTCTTTAACTTTTCTTCCTTCTCCTCTCGTTATATTAAATGTTTTTCCTATGGCTTCTTTTCTATTCAAAGCTAATAAAAAACCCTGTATCAGATCTTTAACATAAGTAAAATCAAGTTCATGTTCACCACTATTGTCTAATATTAATTCTTTACCTTTTAATGCATTATTTACAAAAATTTCAGTTACTCTTCTATTACAGTCTGTTGGTCCATATACAGCTGAGGGTCTAATATTTACATAAGGAACTCCAAATCTATAGTGATATACTTTAACTATTTGTTCTCCGCTTAACTTCATTGCACCATATATCCCTATAGGACTACATATTTGGTCTTCCTTAGCGGGAATTATATGGCCTTTAGAGTTTCTTAGAAAATCTCCGTATACCATAGAAGATGAGGTATAAATAATTCTATCGAAATTGAAATTTACATTTCGTAAGATGTCAAGAAGAGTTACAGTGCTATCAAATATATTAACCTTTGCTTCCTTTGGATAATCATTAGAAATACCTGCAATTGGCAATGCTGCTAAATGAATAATAGTTTGAGGTTTATATTGCTCAAGGCATTCTTTTAACCAACCTCTATCAGTACAATCTCCTCTTAAGCGTATTATTCTTTTATTTCTCAAAGAGTTTATTCTGTAATTCTGATAAAATGCCCAATTACTTTTATCAAAAGGGATATAATGCTTTTGAGCATCATACGTAATTATCAAATTTTTTGGATTTTTCACTAATTCTTTAGAAAGATGATAACCAATAAATCCTTCTCCTCCGGTCAAAAAATAAGTTTTCATAAGTTTAATTATCCTTTTTTATTATATATTTAGCTACTAATAACCAAAAGTATATTTGTCCAAAGATAAGAGGGATTATGAATAGTGGAAGTCTGTATATAATATCTTTTTGGTTCCCATTCAAGATTTTTTTTAAGGTGGATAAAAAAGGTAAAAAAGGAAGTAGAGCAAAAAATATAATTTTGTTAGCAATAAAATTGTAATGAATTTTAGGATTTTTAATTCTGATATAGGTATAGCCAAAGGAAGATTTTTTTATGAAGTTTATATAATCCATGTAATTATTTAGCGGATGGTCATGCAGTACTTCAAGTTTTGGGAAATAATAAAATCTAAAACCCTTCTGTTTAAGTTTTGTAGAAAAATGGACATCCGCACACCTTGATGAATTAAGTAGGCCTTGTTTTTTATTGAATAACTCTCTTCTAATCAATAGATTATTAAATGAGAAATTGTTCAGTTCTCTTACATTTTTTCTTTGGAAACCTCCTAGCATTGTTAGATGGCGAAGCTCTGACCAATAACCTTTGTCCACATTATAAACACTCCCCATTAATGCTATTATAACATGTGGTTTATTCTGAAGAAAATAAACGGCTTTATATAGTGCATTTTTTTTTACATAAATATCACTTGCAATAAAATAGATCAGCTCTCCATTCGCTTTCCTTATGGCTTTATTTAGGCTTTTTGCTTCGCCTAATTTATTATCATTATGAATATAATAATATTTGTTGAATTTATATGGATTTTTTTTTATGATTTCATTTGTATTATCTGTTGAGCAGTCATCCACAATAATTAATTCAATATTTTTGTATTTTTGTTCATTAATACATCTCAAGCATTCTTCAATTGAATGTTCACTGTTGTATGTAGCAAAAATTATGCTTACGAGTGGATTATTTCTTATCATGTGTTTTTGCTAAAATTGTCATATATTAACTCTTTAATCATTATATAATTTTTCTCTATAAATATTGTCATTAATTTATATTATGTTATGTTAACTTTTGTATCAAATATGCAAAACATGTCTAATTATTTATAAGAACATGTCATTATAAATTTTATAATATTTTCTTGATACATTTTTTAAACTATATTTTGCCTCTACGAATTCTTTAGCATTTTTAGTCATTTTATTCCTTAGGTTTTTGTCTTTAAGCAATCTAATTGCTTCGTTTGCTAGTTGTTCTGGATTTCTTTCATCTATTAATAATCCTGTTTTTTCATGAATTATTACATCTGATATTCCTCCAACTCTTGTTCCTATTACCGGACATTTACATAACATAGCTTCAACAAAAGTTAAACCTAAACCTTCTGTGTCACCATATTTAGTAACTATAGATGGCCCAATGAACATTTCTGCCATACTATAATACTTAAATAATTCATTATTCCTTATATTTCCTAAAAATATTACATTTTTTTTGATATTTAATTTATTTCTCAATTCTTTCAGTCTATTTTTCTCTTTTCCATCACCTATTATTAATAATTTGATTTGTGGATATTTTTCTATAATCAAGGGCATTGCTTTGATTAGATATTTAACTCCTTTTTTTTCTGATAATCTGCCCACAAATAAAATATATTTTTCTAGTTCCGACTGATTATTTTGATAATCATTTTCTTTTTCCTTATAGAATTTTTCAGTTTCTATTCCCATAGATAATACATGAATTGGTATAGACTTCTTTATATTCATTTGCAATATCTCATTTTTTATGGGATTACTAACAGGATTAATAAAATCTGAATTGTTTAGTGCCCATCTAATTATAATTTTAAGATATTTATTTTTTAATCCATATATATCCCCTCCATGAGAAGTTATAATAAGTTTGAAATTTAAATGAAATATTTTTCTTAAAGTTGCAGCTAGAAATCCTTGGGGAAAAATCCAATGAGCATGGACGATATCGATATTCTCTTTATAAACTATTTTGAGGAATTTCATGACTTCAAATACAAGAAATAAAGGAACTTGAAAATAAAGGATTTTATTTTCATTCAAGTTTTGTAATATGGAATCATTGTAAACTAATTTTTGATATTTTTTAAAAAAATATTGAAATCTATAGATTTTTATATTGTTAAGAATTTCATATTTTTTTGTATTAGGACTATCTGGAGCTAATACGATGGCATTAATATACTTATAAAGAAATATGTTTAAATTATGAATAAAATGACCTGATATATCATCTGAATACCTGGGATAGGAAGATGTAAATTGAAGTATATTCATTGCTAATCTCTATTAGTATTCAAACCCTTATTTCTTTCCATATCAAACCACATAGCAAAAAATAGAGACTGTAAGCCCGAGATAAATAGAAAAACAGCAAAAAGAGCACTTGTAGCAGCAATTGGGCCCACAAAGATTCTTCTTAAAAATAGATATAAACCTAAGATAAGTCCTGGTGGGAAAGTTGTAAATCCAAGAACATAGAAGAAAACAAGTGGGTGAAAATCTCTGATTATGTATTTTTGCTTTATTCGCCATAGGAAGCGCTTGAATAATAGCCATGATAAAAGCGGAATGACTTTATAAAATCTAATGCCAGATTTTTCGCCTATGTTATACCGTGGCTTTATTGGGACATCTTTGACTTTAGCTTCAATGACATTTAATTTTACTAAAAAATCATTGGGCATTCCATAACGTTTATAGATTTTGTCCAGATCTAATAATTCAAGTATTTCTCTTTTTATAGCCGTATAACCTGATTGAAAATCAGCAATGTGCCAATATCCTGATGCTATTTTTGTTAGAAGAGATAGAGCTGAATTTCCTAAATATCGGATACGTGGGATTTTTTTCCATGCTTCACCTGTGAATAAACGATTGCCTTTTGTGTAATCTGCTTTTTCCTTTAGCAAAGGGTCTATAATTGATGGCAATTCACTTGGGTCCATCTGGCCATCCCCGGCCATGACAGCAGCTATATCTATTTTATTATCAATGCTCCATTTATAACCTGTAATAATAGCGCCTCCCACACCTCGATTTTTTTTGTGGGATATTAAGATAACTTTGTCATTTTTTTTTTCTATTTTTTTTACTATCGATTTTGTGTTATCTTTGCTGCAATCATCAATTACAATTACTTTGTCAACATATTTGGGGATTGTTATAAGTACCTTCTCGATTTGTTTTTCCTCATTATATGCAGGAACAACTACAGCTATAGTCTTGTTTTTATACATTTTTGTTTCCTTTATTGCAGAGTAAGTCATTCTTTATTCTTATAAACATATTAAATATTAAGTTTCTTTGTTATCGTATATAAGTTTTGCAACAATAATCCCACTTTTGTCATAAATTATATCAGAATGATTCTTTATGAATTTATATAAATTATACAGACTAAATTTCATGATATCTTTTTGATATTGAGGGCTTTCAAATGATATTTTTTGGAAAAACGATTCATTATATATAAGGTGTGTAATGTTTTGCTTAATAAGATTCTTTTTTAATGTATTATGGTTAGAGTTAGATAATATAAGTTCTGCTAACCATCGATTACTTGGGTAACTCGGATTATCAGGAAGATAATCGTATTCCATCAAATATCCTTTACATTCACCTATCATAAAGAATTTTATACTTCCGTTTAGGTGTCCTTTGGTGAGATTTGTATTTATATGTTTTATTAGCAATGGAGTCTCAAACAATTTGCTGTTATATCCTACTTCTAGTAGCCACTCAATTCGGTTGCTTTTTCCAAATATATAATTTATGGGTTTCATTTTTGATAATTTTTGCCATTCTAGCATACTAAAACTAAAAAAATTTATACATATAAGAACTATTATTATATTTACTATTTTTTTGGATTTTATATGGGAAATAAGTAATGCACTTCCTATTGAAAAGAGAGGGAATAAAGGAAGAGCGTATCGTAGCAGGAATGTCTGGGAAGCAATAATTATATAGGAAACTAATGTTATCCCAAAGAGATATAATTCTATTTTTTTCCTTAAAAAGAATGGCAACAATATCATTAAAAAAATAAATATATTTATTTCGTGAAATGGTTTTCTTTGATGTCTTTCTGGATTCACTAAAATATCATATAAGTTAAAAAGTGTCCCTGAATATTCAGGATATATTTGTTCATAATAAAGAAAATCCAGATTGTGGCCATTTAACTGAAGTTTTTTAACGCTGCTTTGATTTGGGACAGATTCAATTTTTTTTTGGGATAGCATGAAATCATAATTATTGCCTTCATAGTCTACTACTGAAAAACCTGAAATAAATGGATATATGGGATCCCCAAGATTAAAATAATTGCGTCCATACCAATATACAGAAGGCAGTGTTAAAGTAATTACAAGTAAAACCAAAGGCATAATAGATAGTTTTTGTTTTTTCTTATTAAAAAAGAAAATAAATACAATGGTTGGAAATAAAACTAGAGCAAAAAAAGCTGCCGTATATTTAATTCCCATGGTTATTCCTAGGAATAAACCAACACAAATTAAAAATCCTGTTTTTTCTTTGTTTTTTATCCATAGGAGAAATGAAAAGATAGACAGAACAAAGAAAAAGGTGAGAAAAACATCAATTCTAGGAGTGAGAGCCACTTCCCATAAAAGATTAACAGCGATACAGATCAAGACTGCAAGGAATCCTATTTTTCTAGTCCAAAAATGGGTTGATGTACAATAAACAGCAATGATTGTGAATATTGCAAAAATAAAGTTAAGTGGGATTACTGCAGCTTCTGCTTCCAGCAAAAGAAAAAAAGCATAGTATACATGTATTGCCCCTGGATAATTATAGGGAGTATAATATGCATCTACAGAACTAATTTCTCCGTTTAAAAACCTCTTAGCCTGAGGAAGGTGAAAAGATGCTCCATCCCAATCTGTATTGGGAAGAAGGGTTTGAATGAAGTAAGGGATAATCCATAAGAAGATGAGGATGCTGATAATTATTATTTTGTTTATTTTCTTTTTATTAGGAGAAAGGCTTATTTTTTTGTGATAAGAAAGAATGACCTCCTTGATGGATTTATAACCCAGATAAACGAAAGGAACGGCAGGTAGTAGATAGATGAGGATCCCGGGACCATTCAACCAATTCAAGAGAGCCAGTATCATCAATAGACAGTAAGAGACATAAAATCCTCCCCCAAGAGAAAAAAGAAGAAAAGTCAGGTTTGAAAGTTTTAAGTCTCGAAGATAGGGCAGTTTGAAGAGGATTCTTCCCATTCCTATTTGAGCCACAATAAAACTTATGGCGATGAAATAGCCATATCCTAAAGAAAAGAGCCTTTCATAAAGCAGAGACATATCAATCAGATGAAGGACAGAGGACAAATAACCCACAGAGCATAGGGCTAAGAATATATAGATGGAAAGGGATAATTTTAGAAAAAGGGAGTATTTGTGGAATGAATTTGGTTGATAGTTTGATTCCATAATATTTATGAAGCCCTTTATATCTATCTTTTAATATAAAATTTCACGGTTTTTATCAATCACCACTTGTGATGAATTTCTAAGCCTATTTTCATCCCTAAAGGTTAAATATTTGGGTTACTTACTTTATTTCATAGATTTTATGGAGCTGCACTGAAACTCTTATATTTTTAAAACCCATCCTTAAGGTTTCTTTAAGCAGCATCACCCCTTTGTCCATGCTCCACTTTTCGTTGGATTCTGGCTGAAGAATCAGGGGAATCTTTTCTGAAAATTCATTTCTCAGTCTCTGAATCACTTCTATTGTCAATTCTTTGGTCACCACCAGCTTCACTTCCTTGGCTAATTTGGTGTATTCAGGCTGAAAGAAATAATCAGGGGGTTTTGGTGATAGGGTATACCAGTCTACATTGAGGTCTTGATATTGAGTGGCATTGGTTTCAATCTGGATGTTCATTCCCATTTTTTTCAGTTCCTCTGTCAAAGCTTTCAAATCCTGAATAAGAGGCTCTCCTCCAGTGATACAAACCCATGGGGCAGGAAATTCCTTTTGTTCTTTTTTTACTCTTTTTATGATTTCATCAATCCTGAGATGTTCTCCTCCCTTCCAGGCATATTTGGTGTCGCAAAAATCACACTTGAGATTGCATCCGGTGAGTCTAATGAACAGAGTGGGTTCTCCCTGTCGCAAACCTTCACCTTGAAAAGATGAAAAGATTTCAGTTATCTTCAGAGTATGTGGCAGAGGCATCTTCGGATTCCCATACAGTGACAGACTTGATGGGGAACTTCTTTTTAAGTTCCTGGAAAAAATGCCGGGATAGGTTCTCTGCGGACGGATTGAAGTCATAGACTTCGTTTAAGAGAGTGTGGTCAGGCATTAATTCCGCTAAAGCCTGTTTGATGTGTTTAAAATCAATCCCGATTCCGGTTTTATCCAGTTTTTTAACCTGAACCCGGACTTCGACAAAAAAGGTATGGCCGTGGATTCTTTCACATTT